>Ga0209782_1002035_pt1 | contig 11066 bp, 10 predicted proteins | sample WorMetmaBAHAMAS1_FD_187390 | JGI IMG/M metagenome (GOLD analysis project Ga0209782, IMG submission 187390) | Marine gutless worms symbiont microbial communities from Max Planck institute for Marine Microbiology, Germany - Inanidrilus... | ecosystem: Host-associated > Annelida > Digestive system...
AAATAATAATTATTTGCATACTGTACTTAATAGTATGATCTTATTGTGTATAAAATATTATCAAAATTGGTCGATGAATGTTGAAGATATAGCAAACAAAACCAGTGTCATTTTTGATCATGACTAAAAAGACCCATGTTCGGGGTTCATGATTCCCCAGGTAGTGCAGAGACATTAGTTAGGAGAGGTTGGATAACAAATTACCTTTTAATAGCATATTCATTCAGCAATATCACTGCCAAAAATTATCAAAATCGGTTGATGTGCGTTGAAGTTATAGCACAGAACGTCATTGTCGATTTTTTTGAGACACAGTGTACATCTGTTTTAATGGCCATCAAGGTGAACATGAGTTAGCAAGCTTCCATCAGATTTCTTACTCTCTTGGCGATAAGTAGAGAAGACTGTCAGAAGCACGATTCTGTGCCAGTTGTCGTTCATGTTATCCAATCAACAGCACCGAAAGAAACTTGAAGCACTGATCAGGAGACATCCTGGCCTAAAGTAATGTAAACTGTTTCTTAGGCAATACCTACATACAAGCATATGGTACATCCATGGGAACTTTCTACATTTACCTGGATTAGCTGACTGCTTCTTAAAGCACATAGCATGGCCTTTTTTACCAACGCTCTGCAGTTTCTGATGCTCGACAAACTGTCAATGTGTTGAAGGTAAATAGGAAATGTCAAGCCGAAAGACTACAGTACTTATAATGGTTATAATATGTTTAGTGAAACATGAATGATGTAAAAACAAGGATCATTATTGTCACAAAACTTGTGCAACTGGACAGCTTAAAGAGAGAAATGAAACGAAATATATGAAGTGCTTGACATTTAGATGGTATGTGGAATAAAATTCAAATAAATTTAACAAATATCTTAAATTAGTTTAATGCAGTTTGATTATGAACCAATAATGTCCAAAAAATTCTAACTATTAAAATATTGCAGCAAATGAGCACCAGCCGTATATAATACCATTTCAAACTGAGCCTCCGACCACGACTTTGACCAGCGTGCTGTCGTTCGGCTCAGCACCAGCTGCATGATGGACATCATTACATCACAGTTGAGTAGGTTTAGAAGACGTCGGAAACGACCTCGGAATGGTGGAAGTGACGGTGGAACAAGTGCTGTAAAAACACATATCAAGTAACTAGAAATAACTCAAAGTGCAAACCAGTTTGTCGTCGATTGCCGGACTTTACCAAGATTCTTCCCACAGTGAGGTTTCTCACACAATGGGATCTCCCATGGCAAAAAGCAATACAAGTTGCAAAGTACAAGCTAACACTTTCCCCCTACAGTAGGTTCCTGATCACCAAAGAGTCAAATCAAAAGATTCCTCTACCAAATTCTTGCATAAATGTAACAAAATAACAACAAAACCGATATCACCATCATTATTATTACACTGCATTTAACGTGTCGTGAGTCAATCAATAGGACGAATCGCAAACATGCGATTACACGATAGTCTATGGGTAACAGTCACTGTATAAAAGTCTTCTCGAGTTTGCATTTAAAAGTACGTGCAGTAGCGTTCACACTGCAGGTAATGTTACCAGGTTGAGTGTTCCAGATATGTGGCGCATAATACGTGAAGCTGCACGGGGCGAAACCAGTTCTCTCATTTGAGGGATGTCGAGCAGGTTACAACTACTTATCATGCTAACAAACAAAATATTCAGGAAATGTTCCATATTTTTAGTTACTCTGGTGGGAACCAGCCAACCAGAAACTAGAAAACCTGGGCAAAAAAGCGTCACTGGCACAGGTAATAAACCACTGAAAGCTACATGTACTACCAAACAGAGCACAAAGTCATTCAGACTCAACTGCTGGAGGAAATTAAAGCCATTACCTGCACCCAACATTCCTTTGCTTCGATTCTTTCTCACAGACTCCTCTGACTGCAGAAACCACAAAGCACTGTGCATGATTCGCAGACAGGCATTAGTATTTATTTATTATCCTATGTAACCTCTCACTCATATGTAACTGGTTTAAGTAAGTGATACATTATCACTAGCTGTCAGTAAGTAACAATGCAGCTCTGATCTCTTATGGAAGTAGCTCAAAGAATGACAAATTAACCTGGCACAGCAGCCAGACAGGGCCACAGTAACTAGACCTAGAATGTAATTTCGATCAGCTGCTCCATTTTTCAACAGCTCTCGCTACAACTAACCACATCTATCATGTTTGCAAATAAAACAAATACACGTGTGTGTGTGCCGCAACAGCAGTAGCAGCAGACCCACCACCATTCACTGCTATTGCGAATAACCATTAATGAGTCTGTATAAACTATAACAGCTACAATAAAACAACTGCAGAACCAATGACAGTTATAGCACTGCAGTGTCAAAGACATTTCAAAACGAAACATCAGTTTGGGCACAGTCACCGACATGACTAAAGCAGAAACAAACACTTCAGGAGTATTTCTACCAACGCGCTATAGACCAACATGTACCTATTGCATAACAATGCATATCATGGTTTCACATACTTAACATCACTGCCTACTGACAAGAATAACAAATATAACTCACATGACTTCAAAATGTAAATCAATAACATGAAGACAAGTACAGGAAGATACGGTAATGTGTCGCAACAAACCTTGGCCTGCTCAGTTCGAGTGTAATGGTAGTAGTATGGAGAATATTGCGAGTAGCATTCCTGCTTCAGTTCATACAAACCCTTCCCCGACAGACCCGACGGCTTTCTGAACACACAGACAATTTCGTCTGTAGCAGCAGTGCACAAAATGCTATATTGTACAAGACAAGTTCAAAGTAAACTACTATCAGATAAAATAACGATACTGTCAAAACATCCACTATTACATTTCTTGGTCTTTTCTTAATCAGCAACCCGCAACCACACTTAAAGTTGGGTCTCCTAAATGTCTCACTGGGAAACTTCTGAGGATTGTGGGACAAAGATTATGTTGACGGGATGAAGCTTTTTCTGAGCCAAATTAAGTCTCAAAGCAATGAATGAGACAGCTGAGCTGCTAAAAGCTATACTTTTTTTATAAACCTGTAGATGTCTATACATTATACAAACCAGCTCCTTCTCGATGCATCTGGCTTACTGACGACGCCTGGGCCTGCAAAAAAAACTCCTGCTGTTGAGAAGTACAGCGACACCCACTGACCACGACAACTAAGCACAATCTGACGTCCACATAATAAACCGAGCTCCTCCATTTTAACAGCCATTGCCAAATCTACTTGGATAAATGAACTCACTCTTCATTTTGTTGCTCCACTTGTTCTGTAGTCATCCAAGCAACACCAGTGAAGCAACTCAGACCACATATCCCCTCTGATCACCCACTTTCTCTCAGTACTAGCCAACTGACTGGCTGGGAAAAGTGTCGCCGAAATGACTTATTTTGTGTCACTCAATCGATCAATCTTGATGCACTGCTCGATTCCCCGAGAAAAAGGGCGATCACTCCTTGTACGTTGGCTCTCCGGTATGGTAAACTAGGCTATGAATATAGAAATCAAAGTAACATCAACAAAAACAAAGCAATGTAACATCACAAATTATACGGAGACAACTTTCATACCTGAATGTTGCCACCTGCTTAACGATCTTTTCAATGTCCGTATCTCGATAGGGCTAAACAACAGAAAAAGGTTGCACATAATTAGCAAAATGGAAGAGCTCATGCATATACTGACAGAAACTCAGCATGTTGTACATACTGAAAAAAACAAGAACAACTAAGCAAGCACTGTTGAACAGTGAGTACTAAACCACAGCGAAACTGAAAATAATGCCCTATTATAATATAACAAGTTGATACAGTAATGGTAGCCTCCGAGTATAGATTGTTCAATCACAATTGCCAGGTGGCACCCATATGTACCCGTCTAATACACGGTTCATTGGACCTAGGTGAGTCTCTCCCCCCAAATGACATCTCGATTGGTTCAGCCATTTTTGCAGGGTTCACCTGTGTGATGAACAAACAGAGCAGTGACAGACAGACCATATCAAGACGTACATACAAACATCCTGCATAATACAAATATCCTGCGATGTGCGCTAGTAAAAAATAAGTAAAGCAAATGATAATTACCACAACAACTAATACAGTTCACGAATAACGGTAATTAGAGACTGAATGCCTAATTTATAGGAAGCTGTAAAGTTTTATATATATTAAAAATGTTAAACTTTAAAAGTGTTTGCACTTTTTTGACTGGTAGACTTAACGATGCATGATTTTCAGCAAACTGATAAAACAGAGTAAACAATGCGGACGAACATACATCATCAGGAAGCAACTTGACCAGTTCGCTGTGTGACATTGGATGAAGACAAAGCAGGTGTATAATGTTGCGTTTCATCGTACACTCTACGTCATCCACTTCTCCAATGTTGACGTTGTATCTTTCACCTACAGATAATAAAACAGTTGAAAACTCACATGCGAGTCATATTTATCTTCCTCTTATGTGAATTTGTGACGTGCATGGGCCACTGACGTTCTTCTGTTCATCCCAGTCTGTTGCCATGGCACTGTGCAGATGCAGCAATCTGTGATGTCATTTTCCATGAAGCCGACCTTTTGGCACACCCAGCATCACTGTATTTACCAACCGTGATCCTTCTTCCACAGATGTCCTAGAACAGTTTAAACTTTCTTTAGCTTTAACTGATCGACCATTGTACAATATTATTCTACTTTTTCTGAAATAATCCCAATGCGGTTTCTTTCCAGCACACTTTCAATATTCTCGTCTGTAACATGTAATCTCAAACATCATATGGTACTTTTATAGTTCCACATCTTGGCAGCAGATGGCAAATGACACACATAATACCAACAAACTGATATTGGTTCTGACAGTTACCTCACTGATAGTTCACAACATCTTTAACATTCCCATTAGTTGACTTGGCAATCATCCAACACATTACATGTATGGTGAAAAATATTAGCTCATATTAAGGATACTGAGATATTAATATTGATGTTGCTAGATCAAACAAAATGACACTTGATGCTGTTCGTTAACAGTTTAACAACTCTCATCTCAGTAATGTAGAAATCTCATTGAATTTAGCTTTTTGACCAGACAACTGCTCCACAATGGCCATCAGCATCATCAATCAAACGTTTATTAGACTATGGCAGCCAATGGTGAAGTAGAACATAATCAAATACACGTATAATGATATCAACATACAGAGGCAAGTGATGATGAGCAGCAGGAAATGTTCAGCAAGAATGATAATCTGCTTCACTGAATCTTCAGGAGTCATATCGGTGTCATATTCCATCCTATATATCAACACTCAAACAGTCAATGACGTTTCTGAAAGACAGTGTTTTAAGTATGAAATTGATCAGCTATATCGCATTGTACTGCAAATAACCAAACATACAATATTTGGATGTAGCTATCAATGCTCAAATCTGAACTCCCAGATCATATATGATTACTAAAAGGCTATTGTGAAAAAAAATGAAACTGTTAAGAATTAACCATGTATGACTAATACTCTAGCATAATAAAAGTAACTAAGAGAAAATGAATTACCTGATCCAGTTAGTCAGGCCAAATTTATACAGAAGGTAGATCATGAATTGATTGCTATCCATGAGCGAAGCCCCCATCTACAATCATCATGAAAACATTAAGCTCAGGATTACTAAACTTAAAAGTAGTCATTTGTGTAGAGTTATACCTCAATATCTACTAACTATTTCTCGTTGCAATATCTAGCATCAATCTTTTAACAAAATACCATACAGCTGTGTGACGTAATAGTAAAGCATCCGCTTGTGACCAAAAAGATTGCGGATTCAAATCTTGGCCGGTCCACCTCCAGGTAACAGCCTTTTGCATATCGCTCTCTCACCAAGCGGTATAATTTGGTACCGGCCTATGGACAGTGATGCTCTTTGGCTGGGAAGGTAACTGCAGGCCTGGAGGAAAGTAATGGCAGCCTACCACCCGGTGGATGGCTTAAAGTCACCTGCAGGCTAACTGCCTGTACACCGGGATCAGCTACAGGCTCAAAACTCAAAAATGAGTCTGGGAAAACGTTATCTTTATTACACTGGTAAACAACAACTGCTGCAGTGCTGCAACTATGGGTGAATCATTTTATGGCCATCATGGAAAACAACCTTTGTTAGCCAGAATGACCAGTTTAGAAGTGGAGAATTCTGTTGGATCAGTTTCACTGGCTGCATGTCGTTGCAGATGGCATCTACTGCATTCAGAGTAGAGAAAAGCTGCTAATGCTCACCTAAACTAGAGTAGTTTCGAAAAAAAGCTAACAGTTAGTTTTTAACTATTATAGTTACTTTCTAGAAACATTAAATGCTAACAAAATACTCCAAAAATTATACACAAAAAAATTATCAACTTCAAGCATTGGCTACAATATACATCCTTCATAACTAATGAGTCCTATGCATAAAACAGATTCAACAAATACACAGAAAACAGTCTTTGCAACCATAGCTAATAATTCACAATCACAGCAAAATGACTAGGAATAGTGACTTAAATTAATCAAAATTTTAAAACAAAAATATTAAATCATCAAAATTTTAACAACGCAGAAAATTCAATTTTGCACAGTTCTAATTTATAAGCAAAATACTAAACAGAGCTTAATACTAGTGTTGACAGAGCTAATTCATACCTGTATCATGATGATGTCTCTATCAAACATCTCACTCCGGCATCTGGCATTCTGATAGCAATACACCTATAACAACACCACAAGCATGTGTCTCACTGATAATAGCAAGAAACTAATACCGAACGACTGTGCTAAGCTCATTCAATTTGCATCGTTTGTTGCTTGCAGATATCAAAAGAATCTTCAAAATTTTGACTGTTAGCTCATAACCTCAACCACTACTAACAACATCATCAACACCTCCATTATAATCATCATTTTCCCAGTAAATATGGGTTACCTATCTCTAATCTTATTCTTGCGATAAGTGGTGCAGCTGTTAAGTGGTATGGCTGCACTTTCTTTTAGCAAATGAACAGTGCCAAAGCACTAAATGAAACCCAAAGCACTAAAAGTAACTTTCACCGTAACTGACAATGACATCTTCAAAAACTTGGTGAAGTACACGATAAATGGTAAATATGACACTAGGCAGCATATAACTCACAGCAACAAACACCATTATTTGTCACTATTGTAAATAACACACACATAGTATGGCGCACAGCAATGAAGCCAATCAGGATGACTCATTACCTTTGTGATGCTCTTCCTGTCATCCAACCAACAGTCTCAAAGCACTGACAGGCAACTCAAATCACAGCATCTAATTGAGAAAAGTTACTCGATGATCTAATCCATTTTTGATCCACGAACAGCCTCAGGATAGAATGGATATAAAAATATGTATGCTGGCTCTCCATCGTAAATACTATCAGCAATATATATTATGACCATGGTCAATTACTGCTGTAAAGGTTGGGCGGTTATCTTCAACAAAGTCAAGGAAGTCTGACAGAGGGACCAGATGGATTAAGGAAGCAGTGAACCTCCATAAAGGAGGGTCGGCATTCTATGAACCAGAACGAGCAACATGTATGACCGATTTCTTGCCACATCACATCACTCACAAGAACTGGAAGAAGAATTCTTAGATATTCCTCTGATGAAAATCTCTGGTAGGTAAAATAAAGTTTTATTGCGACTGATATAATTTTCTAACAAAGTCACTGTTACAAAGTCACGACTGCGGCAACTATTAAAAGAAACGATACAATTACACATTGGCAAGATGATGAATTAATCTACATGATGATCTTAGATGTGATTCAATGTCATTTGCATGATTTGTGTTTAATATTAAACCTATTCACAACAGGCTGCCACAACTCTGTATTACTGCATATCACCTATGTCACCATGCACAGTGACACCCGTGTGATATTAATCATACTAATCTGCTGACCTGATTCTGCAGCGAGTAACCATTGCGTCTCCACATGCCAGCCTGACACTGTGCAACTAGAACGAGAACATGCACAGCCGGCTGCATCAGTTCATCGACTACTGCACACTACAGCATCAATAGCATCTCGTCCATTACAGCAAAATTTCTTCCAACAAAAGTACGGCATGGTGGCATAAATAGGCAGGAAACAAGACTAGCAATCTACAGCATGCACGTTATTGACGGCTCTGGTGCCTCTGTTCACCAAGCAGTATAAATTGTTACCAGCTAGGAAGATAAATGCGAGCCTGGCAAATAGTAATGGCAGTCTATTGCTGGGTTTATGACTGATATCACCCATAGGCTATCTGCCGTGGAAAACAAAAGATCAACACTGCTCTCTGGCTATTACAATCCTGAAGACTACGGTTGAACTGTCGCATTTATATCAACAAAACGGAATGCACATAAGAACTTTTTTGTTCAACAAAATCTGCTCAGCTACCTGCCTCTGTGACTCAGTGGGCTAATGTGCTCGCTGAGCCGCAGTGCAGTGGGCCTGGCTGGCTAATTCGGCGGTGTGGGTTCGACTCCCGCTGCCGGCATGTCGAGTCAGGTTTTCTGTATGCTATGAGATTAAATTCTCGGGCAGGTACAAAGGGCTCGCCTGTGTCCTCTTAACAAATGTGACAGGCCATCACATCCGGATTGGGGCCGTCTGGGTGTGTGAGCACCGCCGGTGTGGATAACAGATGGCAGGGGCCAGTTGTCCTATTGGAGGGCCACACTTTCCCTGTCAGAGAAACCCGCCGGCTAAGCTGGGCTCTATAAATATACAGTATAAGCCCCAGGGTTAGAGGGGAAGTGCACTGGGCCAGGCCTAGGCCTCAGCACTTGCGGTGGCTGAAGGCACGTCGAAAGACTGCCAACAGCCTACCGCCACCCCTGATAGAACGAACGAACGAACGATCTGCTCAGCTAACTTGTTGTAACCTTCACGGCAACAAATTATCGGAACCAAAAGCATCGTTAGCAACAGTACCAGCAGCATCATGACTACTACTACCAGCAGCAGCTGAAACTCTTAATTATCAGTATCAACACCACTGTGATCCAGAGTTCAGCAGCATCTCAAAAGTAATAGAGATCCAACAATGCAAAATAATGGTAGAGCAGCAAAGATCATCTGGTGTGACAGCCACGTAATGCCGACCTCGACTGGCTCATCAAGGAGGATGTAGAGAGATGCAAGGAGGCGTGTCAGTGGCAGATGAACAGAGACCGGCTGAACAGTGAAGTCATAGACTGTACAGATTGAAGTATGCTCCGCAACTGTCACTACAATCAAATACACACACACACACACTGAACACATTGTTTTAGTCTCGTTACGGACCTGTTATGTACCGTATACAACAACAACACGCAAGTCAACTGTTTTGTATCTCAGCTCAAAAAGAAATATTAAGAATATGACAAGAAGTGTACAGTTCACCTGAATGAAGTTTCACTACCAAATAAGGTTTAATCCTAGTATCAAATACTTTACATCTAATAATATCAAGCCTAAATAATGGTATTGAATTGATAGCATTATTTGACACCATGATCACAGCATTAACCAATACTAAAGTTGTCATATGTGAACCATTATTATTTCTGCATGCAAGACATATCAGTGGTATCATTTATCGTGCCTACCAGTGCAGTGTTCACGACGTGGTTTTGCAGCCGGATGCTCCGTTAGTGCCACAAATGTTTTGCTGTATGCCTCCAGTGCCACAGCATTCTGTCACCGCAAAATTCCACTAGAAATGACTACGTGAAATCGATGCATTTTTTTCAGAATCACAACTGCTACCAAAAGTATGAATAACAACAATCTTCAGTCACATAAAGTCAATGAACTCAAAACTACTCTTGTACTCATATGCTATAGTTGTATTGCTGAGTTGGCTATTCTATGACAAAGACACACAGTAATTTTTTTTCATACGTACATAATGATGCACCGCATTAGCCCACTAAAACAACTGTCCTGAGCTGATCAACAGGGGTGATTCAACAACATACAGAAACCGTACAACAATCCCACCCCACTTTCTGCAGCTGAGTATCATCTAAAGTGCAAACTCGTAATCACTGAATGCAGCTAATGAAAGGTTATCATCAACTCACGTCAGTGGCACACCAGTCCTGTACAATAGCGAGAATGTCCGAGAGCTTGAGCTGCAAGTTGAACGCACCTTCCCACTCCGGTTCATACTCCACGTGCTGACCAGTCTGCCGCGTCACGCCATCCATGCCCTACACAACACCGCCTCAATCGTCACTTGAAGCACAACACTGGTAAGAGTAACAATAATATCAGCGATCTTTAGTCAACAAAATCCAGAATTACAGTTCTTTTAGTAATTAACTTGCCTAATATTTAAAATGTGATATACTGCATACTACATATCTAATGCATTCATCAAAACAACAAAATGTGATCCATCCAGAACCGTACTCCATTTGTCGTTAATAACAAACATGGTAGTAGCAATAATAATACATGAATTAATGCATGTAACGTGTATACTTACACCATGTAGTGTTCTACATTATATGCAAACGGGATCATATGTTGCACAACAATAAAGACAAAGGAGTTCGAGATATTGGATGCAATGGTGTTTAGACAATACGATAAGTTATAATTTGAATGTGCACATGTCTGGTAAAACGAGAGAAAGAAACTAAACGGAAAAAAAGCTGCCAACACGGTGATGCAGAAACAGTAGTTGAAAAGTATGCATGTGATCTATGCTAAATACTACATTCACCTCAGTTTGACAACAACAAAACCACGACAACTCCGGATACAAGCGAATACTCGCAGCAAATATAAAGAACTGACCTGCATGTATCCAAGCAGTCGTAGCAGTGAGCTGAAACCACACAGGAAACCTTTCCGCAGTTGTGGCGTCCACTCATCAGCAGACTGTGGCCGGCTGATCAATGCATACCTGCACAGTCGACTTAATCAACATTAGACTCTGACAGCACTAAACCACTGTGCTACACGTCTTCATCAGTTAAGACATATCGAAATACACACGTTG
>Ga0209782_1002036_pt1 | contig 11064 bp, 9 predicted proteins | sample WorMetmaBAHAMAS1_FD_187390 | JGI IMG/M metagenome (GOLD analysis project Ga0209782, IMG submission 187390) | Marine gutless worms symbiont microbial communities from Max Planck institute for Marine Microbiology, Germany - Inanidrilus... | ecosystem: Host-associated > Annelida > Digestive system >...
ACTTTCCAGGACCTTTCACTAAAATTTCCAGGACTTTCCAGGACCAAAGCCATTTTCCAGGACTTTCCAGGGCCTGGAAAATTCACAAAAAAAATCCAGGACTTTCCAGGAGGCGTGGGAACCCTGATTTAAGCAAAGCAAACATGTGGCAATGCATGAATGGGTCATTTTGTGATTACAAGTCCGTGCAGCATTAAACATGGCGGCAAGCTGACGCATCAATTTGGCGTAACTGCACTGCACTGAAAAGTTTTTGATTACAAGCTAGCGTTAACTTTGATAGTAACAGAATATCATCAATGTGACTGCACAATTAACATCACACCGACAGCCAATCACAGAAGGCGAAAGTAGGTGCAGTTAATGTAGTCCAGAATCCAGGCAAAGGAAAGCAACCAAGTTGGGTTGCCAAGTACGGCATGTCTCGTCATGCTTATGCTAACGACACACGGCTGTTACCTCCACTTCTGTTGCAATGAAATCGCGTCATCCATTGACCAACTTAAGCACTGCATCCTGAACATCGTCCACTGGATGTCTGCCAACAGACTTAAGCTTAACGCCAATACGACGGAAAAGCTCAAGACACAGCTGCACCATGCCGAGTGGCAGTATCTGGCATTCCAGCTATGAGCTGGCACCGTTGTTGCCTGCAGCCATGTTCGTGTGCTCTGCTCAGCATAGACATCTCTTCTGATCTCAGTCTGGATCATCACATCTCTAGCATCTGCACAGACAGGCTGCTACTACCGACTTTGTGAACCCTGACATATCTGGCGGTCGTTGGACTCCGACTTGTTGTCTTCACTCGTCTACGCCGTTGTGAAATCACAAACTGGTTACTGCAACATGGTTCTTGCTGGCGCACCAAGAACAGTAACAGACAAATTACGACGTGTGTTGAATGTAGCTGCATGCATCATGTCACCAGCATTTTGAAGTTTTCACTACGACCTAGGTCAGATACTGCACAACGACAAACTTCACCGGTTTGACGTCCCGACCAGGTTCTTCAAGCTGGCAGTGACAGTTCATTGTCTGAACGGACGCAAACCACCAAACCTGTTGGACTACTGCGTTCCAGTCGCCGGTGCTGACACTTGGAGGCATCTGCATTCTGCCAACCGTCAACTTCTCGCAGTACTGCGCTTCTGGATCTACACCTACAGCTGTCGCCTTTTCAGTTGCCAACCTCAGAGTCTGAAACTCTCTCCTAGATTTCACCAGGGACCCAATGATCAGAGCAGGTTGATTCCGACGTTTACTTAAAACGCGTTTGTTCGGTTGATACTAGTGCATTCAGCACGTTAGCGGTTCTTGACGATAGCTACACTACATAGATCTAATTACTTACCTAATATTTAAAAAAAATTGAACACGTTCTACACACCAAAACTGTTTTGAAGCAATCTACCATAGAAAAGAATGAACTAATACCTGGTAATGACATTCCATAGACTGCTGGATCTTGAGGACTCACTAAGTATGGTGTGGTTGTATATGTAGGTACACCAGCTGTTAAACACCACAATACGTTATTAGTTTACTTTTTTTTATTATCACCAACTTAACTATGTAATTTCAGTAACAGCTTTGACGAGCTTAGTTTTGTTTCAGTTTCTTGAATTCTTAGTTTTAGTTTCAAATTTCATCCATTATCATTTCATCTTGACTTCCACCGCTTACTTTCCTATCACTTTCTTCCGCTTTTGTTTTAATATTTTCATTGCAACTATCACAATTTAAGTATGGATGCATAACTTAATCACATGGTGCAGATGTAGCATCGAAACTTCTACTTCCAGTCACAAATGTGATCTTTCTCAGTGACCCTGCCTTGATTTCATGTAATAAGTTAAACGTCGGGTAATATGGTAACATTTTGGGAGATATTGGCTACATTTTCATAGCACATGCACAGCAACTGCTACTTGATCAGATACCCGTCAAAATTGTGGAAATGTTGAGTGATAGTGTACGGGTTATCTGATTAATACAGTTGCATGTTGCATGTGGCCCGGTGGTGTAATTGTTAGGGCATGAGAGTTGCGACTCATAGGTCACAGATTCGACTCCTGGCCATTCCGCTTTAGCTAACAACCTTGGGCAAGTTGTTAACACATGTGACTCTGTCACCAAGCTGCATAATTTGATGATGATAATGATGATGATGAGTGGATTTGCAGAGTGCATCATAAATAGTCCTCAGACGCGCTATCAATCAGCGGAACAAGTGGGCCTTCAGATGTCGTGCGGACGTCGAAGGAGAGAGAGTTACAGATCGCAGGGCAGTTGGTAGACTGTTTCGGACGACTGGACCTGCGACCGCGAAACTCCTCGTTGTGAGCGTGGTCCTTGTTCTTGGTACGATACTTACATGCCCTGACTGGGAAGGTAACTGTAGGTCTGCATCACACTAGCATGGTCGCGTCACAGAAGTAACTGGGCTCAAGGCCGAAGAAAATGAGACGGGCACTCTGCCTACATGCCTCTGTGAGGTACGGCACTCTCCACGTTTTACCTTACGTTACACGATGCGTTCAGTCCAGTCCACAGTCAATGATAACACTGACCAATTTGCTGAGGAGCCTGCTGCTGCTGGGGTTGCTGCTGCTGTTGCTGCTGCTGCTGCTGTTGTTGTTGTTGCTGCTGTGCTGCCATAGCGGCAAACTGCTGCTGCTGCACCATCATCTGCTGCTGACGCTGCTGATTCATCTACAAAAACAACCATACGGCATGCTTGTAAGACTTCTACACATACTTGGGTAATTACCCACTCAGATACGTGGCTAGAGTGATCAGTGGCGTCTATGACTCTGTGACTGAGTGTCCACGCTCTAAAAGAAAAACGACTTGAGCTATCAACACCAAACTTGGTAGACATACAGTGCATGCAGTCGCACGGCTGCCAGCATAGGTATACAAACTGACAGGGACTGCTTAGGTTTCTAGTTTCATCTGGTTTTGCTATGATACACAGCTCCATGCAGTATCCTACTGTCAGACAGTGTACTCGTGCAGTTTTATCCCAGTGATAACTGGCGAGCTTGCTGTTTGCACAACCCAGTGAACTCAATCTTGCTGTTTCCCTCCACACAGTGGGTTCTTGGTCACCTAGAATGAGATCTTTTCTCACTTGAAATTCACTCACAACTGTAACACTGCACGCAGACCAGTGTAGCAAGGTAAATACGGCCCCTTTTGGCTAACATAGTACACGGAAAAACAGTAGGCAACAAACAAGCATGAACAGTGTTGATAGAGCCTCGAAAAATTCTCACATATGGCACACATTGTACAGCAATTGCTGTTCTTAAGTGACACAAATGAATAACACAAATATTTACGCATTTACTATGACCACTGTTGACACGTAATAGCCAAAATGTGAAAATGACAGTTCATGGTTAGCAATTATTTGTTTTTCTCAGAATTTCCCTAACTGCAATGGGAAATATTCTCCACCGACAATATCATGAGAAATACATTTCATGTTAATTGTTGTTAGCTGAGAGGACATTGATCAGGACTGGAGGTCTGGGCGGTGACAGTCACAGAATCTGAAGCCTCACTAAGAACCAAATAAAATTAGTACTTAAGTAACACAATTTTCCGACATTTCCTTGAGTTGCTATAACGCAGAAGCTCTAAAGTTAAACAGGAGTGTGACTGTGATTCACTAATGTGCAAACGATGACAAACCTGCTGGCTGTAGTCAAGGGTGTATGCTGGAGACTCTGCTGACGCAAGCATCGGATTCTGGTAGTCGACCTGAAATGGATCGACGTGAATCGGCTCAAACATTGGACCATCAAACATCATTCCTCCAGTGCCTCCCATCACTGGCTGCGGAGGCGGCTGCGTCATAAACTGCATCATGTTATCAGGAGGATTCCCACCAACATTGAGCTTCCCAGTAAATGCACCAAGTGGCAGTCCAACGCCAGGACCGCCGTCAATTCCACCTGGCACCATCGGAACTGGACCAAATGGTCGACTAAAATCACACAACAGATGAGTCAATTACTAGTCAGTATTAGCATAATACTCAGCAATAACAGTTACTATGAAACAGTTAGCTGGTTCCCTCTTGATACACTTTATCCACTCATTCCAAAAGAAAACCACATAATGCTAAAAATTGGAGCTTATGGATGATGCATAATATTAATACCAACTAGAAATGCGTGACAAAGCCTAGTGTATAGCCAGCTCAACACCACAGTGTCATCCCCTAGCAGGCAGTAGTGAAACATAACCATGCTAACACCTGGCGAACGTGTGGAGAATGCACGTGGTATCAGTCCACCTTCACTGGCTGCGGAGGCGGTTGGTTGCCATGGCAACGTCACTTGACAAATCAGAAAATAAGGTATATATCCATCATCTGCACCGAAAGCGTTTCACATGGTAAAAAGATTGCAAAAATCAGTCCAGTATATGCGGAGATATTTGACTAAATACGTCAGTTTTTTGGCTGTGTCGTACCAGACGTTCACAAATGAGCTCTGTCAACTCTGGAGTTACTAGACAATAAGTTCATGAAATTTTTACACGATATAGAGGCATCATTTACGCTGTTAATGCACACATTGAGGTAGCGATATCCCATTCCATTTCTGAATGCCAGAGCGATGAAAGTGGGGAATTTGCCATTTATCGGAAAAACAGGTCCAGATCGATCATCTGCACATACAACGCTTTCATTCAGTGAAAAGACTGCAAAAATCGGTGCAGTGGATCCTGAGATAATTATTCTCCAAGCGATCATTAAAAGAAAGAAAAAAGAAATAAATTAACGCAAGGAAAATATATAGCCCGGTCGGCAACTTAGCCGAGCGGACTAAAAAGGGTTGGGATTTTAGTAAATGATAAATTTCATGTCTTAGATAATTACTAAAAGCAGTGTCTGCTACTGTCAACATCCTAATACTATAGCAACAATACCTTGTAACTTCAGGATCAATTATGTGAAAAAATACCAATGCTAGCTTAAAATATAGAATATCAACATACAAATGTACTGAATCATACAGCTACATACAGTATTATACTTACTTGAAATTGTTAGAGTTTAAACCAACTCCATTAGCTACAGATCCATCCCGACTAGATGCTGACTTCTGATCAACTTCATAAGATCTATCTGCTGCTGCAAATGTATCTACTCGAGGTTTATCTGCCTCACTGCCGCCAAACTGCAATGCACGTTCAACAATAAGTTTTACAATGGCCTATAAAATAGCTAAAATGCATGAAAAATAATTTACTAAAGGAGCTATGCATGGCCCAAATACTTGCAAACTATTATCAGTACTGTTGAGTGGGATTCCAGCATCAAATGGAAGTCCATTTCGGAACACAAGAGTCACGGAAACAAGAAATAGATTAAAAATTATTGGGGCCAAGAGGCAGCCATTTAAATATCATTATTATCATCTGTAACATTTTATTTTTCTTTCTCAATGATACTGTTACTGCCATGCTGAATCACATCTCTTATATTCATAAACTAACTATGTACGTGTGCAGTTGTTGGTTGTTTATTTGCTGCAAAGCATTTAACTCCCATCACATGACAAACCTAACTATCTGCATATTATGAATGATTTATATACATGATACAAATGAGCAAGCAGCTTACAAATCTGCCGGACATGACAAGCAGACGTGAGTCCTGATCATTTGCTAGCGATGGTGCACCATCCAGCACGTACTCAGCCATGTTAACACCTAGCGCTCCTGTCTCTGATGATCTTGGAGACAGCGATAGCATGTGATCGGTTCCAGGTCCAGGAAATGCCGTCCGCATACGCTGCTGTCCAGGGCCAAGAAATGGAGGCATCTGACCACCAAGTTCTACAGAATCAGTAGCAATTCAATCGGTAAATATCATTTTGCCTAGTGAAACAAGGAATGTCATTAAAAATAATCTTGAGAAAAATTAACTTAGGTAAATCGGAAACAGTTGTCAATAACACTACCAACTCCCCATCAACTTTGCGCGTCTTTACTATTCGCTGTTGTTCCGTGATGTAGAAGTTTTCAGACTTATGTCACGTTAATGAAAACTCTTTTACTAACTAACTAACTTGTCACTTTAAAACAAAAAATGAACTGCCTATATAATATAAATAATTAAAATGCATACTTGCAAGCACTTCTAATGCTCTGAGACCATTATTACTGTAAAAAAGCTTGCCATAACCAAACCATTAGAATCACATCAACAGGTGACAGGGCATACACAGCACAATGCCACCGGTTAACAGCCAGTGATGAACTATTCATAAACTACTCGACATAAAAACTAGACTTTTTAGAGCGAGATGTAATATATACATCTCGCACTTATGCTACAATGTCAGTGTCCGTCTGTCTGTCCGTCTGTCTGTGACGAAAGTGCATTGGCGCATTATAGCTAATTTAGGTTTCAAATTCCGATCCCACTTTACCGCGCATTGCGGGCGCCGTGCTGCTTGCCGTGCTTCTTGCGGGCGGCTCATTCGCGCCATGCTAGCCAGTGCTAGGCTCTCTTGCTACAATAGCTATGCAAAACACACAGAATATCAGTAAATCCCATGAGACCTGGATGACGCTGGTATGGACCATTAGCACGTGCAGATGCCCATAGCATGTCCGGCCGAGATGACCACGGACTAACTCCAGTAAATATCTGTTCCGTAGCTGCTGCAACTGACGTCTCCGTGTTCACCTTATCATCCTGCCACAGCTTGGTCGGCAGCTACAGAGTACAGTGCAATAAATCATCTCAACAGTGCATGATGGCAAAATATTATCTATTGCTGCATCATGCTACTAAAAAAGCAATATGTAGGCATAAAACTAGAATAGCATACAAAATATTTATTGCAACAACAAAGAACACACAACTTGTTTCACTGAATGATGAGCAAAAGCATCATATACACTTAAAAGACTAGCAATTTTTGAATTTGTAATGTAATCAGATTACTAAAAATACTCACTTCTGGCTTCTCGACAAATGACATATTGTGCAGGTCTTGCTCTATGTCACTTACTGTTCGCGCCTACATAACATACATACACACTGGCCTTTTTATTTTGCCCCAAGATGGGTGCGACGTATTGTGATGAGTGTGTCCGTGTATGTGTCTGTCTGTACACTCACATATCTTGAAAACCACACGGCAAACTTCGCCAAATTTTGTGTGTGTGTGTGTGGTGTATGGATGTAACTCGGCTCTTCTCTGGCAATGTTGCAATAAATTATGTACTTCTGGTTTCATGAATAATGTCACCATTTCACAGTGGGCCCTACAACACACTGTATATTCGTAAGCAGTGAAAGCATAACGTTAACTGCCAAAAGTAATGCATCAATTCCACAAAATTTTGCTCAGTGATAAAGATCAAGTATACATCGTGGGTTGAACATCTGGGGCAAAATCTACTATCTACGATTCCCTTGTTTTCCGGAATTACCATCTATACAACAAAATTTCTAAGAGTTATAACCGATTCAAATCCTGGATCTGATCGGCATCCGGTCTGGATGAACGTCCAGTAGACCGGATCGGCGGGTATAGACCGCCCTGGTCTAACGGTAACCCATGTGAATGGCATCAATTTGTTGTCCGTTGTTTATGTGTAATAAATTCTCGTCTCGTTGCATATAACAGAATTTTTACTTACATTAAGTTAAAGTCTGTGATGCATCAGGTGCCAGATGCCACCTGGTGCATCATGTGCCAGACGGCTAATTGACGGATCTGGCGCCAAGTGTTCATTCACGCTGTCACGGAGGCATTCATTACGCCTTCGACGCTCCGTAGTAGACTGTATTACGCTACGTTACATTGGCCTGCTTGATATTTAGGCAGACCGGAAACGATGTCACTCAGTGAATAAACAAAACAAATGAAACTTCATAAAAGTGTTCAGTTTATCGAAATAAAACGAAACAAAAGACAAAGAAATGCAAGTAACATATAGTTACCGTTGTGTAATATGTTAAATAACCAATTTGCAGCATACATTTAGCGAAAAATTCGTGAATTAAACGACGTTTGCAGGTGACTGCGTAAGTGCCCTGGTAAATCGGATCGAGTTCTGGGTCGGCCGAAATTGTGGACGTAAAATCGGGTACTGGGTCCGATCCTTTTTTTCGTGGACCGTTCGAACTCTAAAATTTGTAGAGACATGAAACTGTACAGACATGAAAAGTACCAGGTCAACTTGCTGATATGCCAACTCGCCAAATGATCATCTCTCTGAAAGTGAAGTTATCTTACTGACAAGTCAACTCACACACCTTGCACTCAGATCTTCTGATAACCACCTGCGGCCCCTTACCAACCATATCACTTACCAGCATGTGTTGAGTTGACACACACAACATGGAAACCCATCACAGTTTGTCGTTCGTCAAAGTGTGTGACGTGTCTCATCGGCGAGTTGAGTTGCTCTTTTGTTTCATCAAGTTGGCGCACTGGCAAAGTTGGCAAGTCAGCGAGTTCAGTTGACCATAAAATAAATCCACTAAAAAGTCAGAATACTACCTCACTAATACCATGCAACAAATTATCTCCAAGCACAAAGATGGAATTGTTCATTTACCTGGCCGAGCAACATTTCATCACCGACTGCCCATCGTTTGCTGTGTGCACCTTGTGACGAAGGTGGCACCAGCTCTGACTGCGGCCGCTGGAAGAGATAGGCTACAACTGCATCGTCTTTGGCACGTGCTCCCGTCGGCACCATCTGCTGTGGCTGCCTCGAACCACCACCTGATGAATCTTCGCCATTCGACAGCATTGTTGTAAGCTATCAGGACGATGCAGTAGCTTCTGAGATTAGGTCAACATGGCCACCAGCACCTCCCCTCCCTAACAGCAAAATGATCCTAATCATCAACTATCTGTACAAAGTGATAACTCACTTTACAAAGAAATGCAACTGCTTAGGCATGTCAGAAAAACGCGAATAATTTTTTCAAAATATGCGGACCATAACATGGTGAAATATGCGGCAAAAATATGCGGAAATAGGCCGAAATTATATAATGTTTGTTAATCTGACATGGTACGTTTTGGGGGTATGGGATTTTTTTGTTTTGTGCCCCTTGACTGCTGCACCCAAGGGGATGCCCCCTTTGCAACCTCCCCCCAGTTACGGCACTGGCAAAACAAGCATCACGATATACCCAGTATCAAGATATTTTTACACGATAAATATCATGGAAGAAATTTTCAGTATCGCCCAACACTATTATGCACTTTGCTGGGTGCAATGGGCCACATCTTTCGTATTACGCTATCTCAGCATCAGCTGAGCATGCACCGCTCATTGAGCTTTGGTGCGGCGCCGCACCGTACTGCCGCACTGCAATGCATTCGATGTGAACATTATTGCATCCTGTTCTCAAAATTATCGCATTACGCAATGCTTTATTAGAAGCCAAGAAGGCCTAGGATTTGTAGTGTTTTTAGCGCGAGATGTAATATATACATCTCGTACTTATGGTACGATGTCAGTGTCCATCTGGCTGTGAAGTAAGTGCATTGGCACATTATACCTAATTTAGGTTTCAAATTCCGATCCAAATTTACTGCGAATTGTGGTTGCAGGAAGGGGTAATCTAAACAACATCTCGCACTATGCTAGCCACTTCTTATTAATATTAGGGGCCTATATTCATAAACATTGTTGTATGATTGAAACTGATAGAACAATGACAGCAGTAAACAAGGTTTATTTTTAGAATTCGGAAATTTCACTAACACAGTGTCCTGATTGGTCGATGCTTGCGTTGCTTGCGAGAAAATAGAATAAGTTCTAATTTCTTGTGTTGGCTGGTTTTTTGGTGCTTGTGTTGCATGCATTGCGTCAAATTTGACACAACCATTTTGCTTGCGTTGCGTGCGATGCGTGCGCTGCATGAAATTTTACAATTTTATGCAAGATTTTTCGCTTGCTTTGCTTGCGTTAACGTTTTTTCATGTTGCGTTTCCTGCGATGCGTAAGTTGCGTTAAATTTTACGCTAGTACCTTGCATTGAATGCGTTGCGTTACGCTGGAATCAGCCTTTAGTCTTGGGATTAGGGATAGGGTTAATGTAGTGCCGTGCAAATCTAGACTAGCCCCAGTGCATCTGCTTAGTCATACTCGTCAGACAACGCAATGCATTTTTCCAGATGCTGCTCCCGTTCCAGTACTTCTTTTGGCTCAAATTTTACCCACAGCCTTCATTCATTGCATTTTAGTCGATTTTCGGAGTATTTTTGTGTCATCCTGTACCGGACAGGTGCAGTCGAGTACAGTACAGCTGTAGCCTAAATAATATGCTGTCTATGGACCCTAACTGGTCAACGACAGTATCAGTATTGCTAGCAGCTGAATGTTTGGCAAAGTACAGCTGCAGCTATGCCCTTTTCAAACAGCAATGGCGCTGCCCTTCCAGAAAAACAGTAGCTGCAATAATCCACACACACTAGGCTGCAGCACGGTCTATAGCTAGTGAAGTTCGATATTGTCGACCAACCGTAAACGTCGCAACAAAGTGGTGCAGTAACTGTAATCTATAACAATAGACAGGCCATAGTGCAATCTTTGAGGGTCACAAATTTCTCTTCCTGTAAATGCATCGCGAACATGCGCCTGCATGTCTGGGCCGAACAAACATTAATATTACTTCGCTACTTACCGATTTCAATTTTTGTCTATGTCGTAGCGATGCCAGCAGATTAGATTCTTAACATTTTTAACATCAACAAAACAAAAACATCCGCCATCTTAACAACATTCGACGGCGTGCATTATGGGATTGGATTGCCTGCCTGTTTGCAGCCGCACTTGCTTTTGGCTTGTGTTTCTCCGTATGTCTGCCACTGACGTCAATCACAGTGTAAGAGCTATAACCATCCATCAATCTTATGGAGATAGCCAGATTTTGGGGGTCAAAACCCCTAAACCGATTGACAACAAATTTGGTGTGGGACTGTATATGTGGGTGATTACGTCGGCAATATAACTCCATGCATGCAGAGCTGACGTATAGCGAAGATTTTCACTGTGGGGGGG
>Ga0209782_1002037_pt1 | contig 11060 bp, 7 predicted proteins | sample WorMetmaBAHAMAS1_FD_187390 | JGI IMG/M metagenome (GOLD analysis project Ga0209782, IMG submission 187390) | Marine gutless worms symbiont microbial communities from Max Planck institute for Marine Microbiology, Germany - Inanidrilus... | ecosystem: Host-associated > Annelida > Digestive system >...
GCTTTCGACCGGCTTTTGACCGGTTTTCGACCCGTACGAACCAGCTTCTATCCAGCTTTCAGCCAGCTTTCAGCAGGTTTTCGACCAGCTAGACTAATGGAATGCGGGCTTTATTAATTAACTTTGGCAATATTACTCTTGCATGTGTCGTATGCGGTGCTTAATCAGTCAATGTGTTGAGTTGTTAGGACAGGTCAACACGGATCCACAGCTCATTAACGCTTTGCATAGTTCATTGATCTGTAGACTGACTACAGTCCAGTGTTATTTAAGTTAACTGTACTGACTGCAACTCTGAAATGTATAGCAGAGAAAACCAGCCATTTTCTATTTAAGCAGTTCGGGTTTCTGGCACGTTTTAGATAATTAGCCACAGCTGTTACTTTATCAAACACTGTTCACAGTGAACTTGAAGTATGCAGCATAACAGTGGATTAGACTTTTGAGTTGTGAATGAGATGAAGTACCATCTTTTCGCTTGTCATGCGCAGGATTTGTAGTCAGTTCCTGCATCTGAAGCACATGTGTAGAACGTGTGTTCTCGGTCTGTGGAGATCTTAAGAGAAACAAGCTGATTAAAGGCATGGAGAAAATAATTTTCTTCAAAGTGAACATGAAATATAATGGATAATGACGACACCATGGATATGACTCGTAGCTTACCGTGACGAGTGGCCTATATCAATGTTATCATAACTTATGTTCAGTGTGATCTCAGTGAAAATAAGTGATTATTGCCAGTTGACAATGGGCAGTGACAGTTAGTCCTATTACAGATGTGAGATGAAATTTTCAACGAAAAGAAAGATAAAATTTCACAAAATTTCAAAGGGAAATGTTCTGCTGTTCTGCTATTGCCTTAACACTCAAACAGCAAAATGAGACAATTAGCAGGACAATAAATCTTTTATTTTTAGCTTTTTCTAGTTAGATTCTCGTAATTTTTTTAGTTTACTAAGTGACCGTATTTGTCAAATCTCTTGAAATTTTACCATGAAATATCCAGTGAAAAATTCACTGAAAATTTCCATGATTTTCATGCAAGCAAAATATTATGAACTTTTACATCACTGACAGTTACATAATAATATATGATCAACGTGTACTGTTGTACTGTTATTTCGGAAAACTTGCCGACCGGGCTATATATTTTACCTTCCGTAATCTTTTTTTTTTAAATCGACTGAATATATCTCAGCATCTACTGGGCCGATTTTCACCATCTTTTTACCATATGAAAGGTATTTGCGTGAATTTTCTTGATCCGGACCTCTTTTTCCAATTCCTCAAGGGATGTTGCCATGGCAACCGATTTTGGGCAAAATTTGCAAAATGACCCTTATTCAACATGCTGGCATTTAGAAACGAATTCGACTATCGCAATTTTGATTCAAAAATATTCAATGGCAATATTTTCTCTACATACTGTGCAAATTTGATTAAGATTGGTCCAGTAACCCCAGAGAAATTGCAAATTGTGCCATGATTTAACGATCGTCGTTCATTTGCCACCTGGCGTTCGGAAATGGATTGGAAAATCACAATTTTGATTTCTGCAGGTAAATCGGCAATCATTTCTGTACATTGTGTGAAAATTTGGTGAGATTTGGGTCAGTGACACGAGAGTTGTAGACTTAAGAAGTTGTACGGTAAGCATCGAAAATGACCTAAAGTACAGACAGACTGACAAGTGATGTCAGCACGCGGTACACCTACATCACAGCCAGGCACTATTCTGCATTGTCAGTTTGCTTCAGCATCAAGGATCGTATGGTAGTCCAAGCTGTTGTAAAAGACATCAGAAAAGTAATTTAAAAGGGCAAATTTCGACTCCCTCCCGTGGTTTTAAGAACCTAAATATATTGTTATGTATCACATAATAATGCAGTAATGGTCTAAGCTGATATACAATGTTATTTCTAGTCCTGCATTTTATGCATGATAATTACATTGTCCTGCGTTTTTGAATGCTGGCTTGCATTGCACCTGCACAGTGGCCACGCATGCTAGCTACGGAATCCGCAATAAACAGTTCCAGCTGACTGTGAATGGATTTCTCGCGCCGTTTTACCTGTTCTGACGGCACGAGAAGTTTCTGACTTCACTTAAGAAAGTCGTGCAAGACACACGAGCACTGCTGCTGAAAATTGCAGTGATAGACGCTGTTGACATGTTAGAGAAGTCGATCTATGGCTGAAAACTTCTACTAAAGTGAACAGTAAGCTTACTGTACATTCACTACTGAAAGAGACAGAACTGCAGTTCGTAACGTCAAGAAGTTTGTGACGTCTTCACTTCCTTCCTGTTGGGAGACCGACGTCAAGTTCGCCACTGCACAACCACTACCGTCAGCGTCAGTCGTCTTCATTCATGATCGCCGTACAAGACAGGTCAAGCTGAGTCGCTGCCAGTTACGCACGCTACCACTGCTGCTCGCTGGCAATAAATACTTGCTTTGTTAGGTTTGCTGAACTTACTGCACAAAACTAGAAAACGAGTTATTGTTTGATGATTTTTTTATTTTCTTTGTTTTTAACAAAAATTTTAATTTTTGCTTCATGTTTCACTCTTGAAGGCAAATCTTACACAATATACGTCATTTTGTGGGTGTGAATGCTATAGGTTTTTCAAGCGAAATACACAAAATATTTAAACTATCACATTACTGAAACTACTGCATTGATTCCAGCCAAATTTTGTGCAACAATAAAGACCACCAAGCACTCAAAGTGGCCGGTGGGTGGTCCAAATATGCAGCCAACAAATGCAAGATGGTGGACAGTTACCATCTTGTTAAAAACGACACATCATACAGCCATTTTGACCATCACCATGAAATGTGGCAAAAATGATGCATTGCTATGTACTTGATTGGCCACCAAAATTTGAATTTCTCAAAATCCAGATAAAGGACAGCTGCCACTCTGATAACTGAAAAATTGTGATATTTCAGAAACTGTTTGACCAATTTTGTGTGGTACATAAACGGCAACTCCATACCCTATCAGCTCTTACCGCTAATGCCATATGTGCAACCGTGAGACCGATTTATGCACAATGACACATTGGCCCTCCTAATGATATTGGCTGTTTGAAAAATTCAAATTTTCACAAATCTACGTTGGTGGATGACCATGTTTTTATAATTATTTCCTAAAATTTTAGCTAGTAAATTGCAAAAATTATAAGCAGAGTGTTGGTTGAATACAGTTTTGTTTATAAATATAATATTTATGAAGTTTCAAGTAAAGTGTTGATTGAATTGTTACCTTGCCTGCAGCCTGTCTCTTTTCAGCAATGAACACATGTTGGTTGCATCGTGGACAAATGTCAGCTGCCGTATCAACCGCAGTTGAATTGCCTGTCATCAGTGCTGGCGTCATGTACGCCTGGGCCACCGCTGGAACGTTACTGCAGTGTTGTACACATCAATATATGCCGTAAACACACATGAATCTGCATGCCATTCACACTCACGTTACAACAGCTCGCATTCCTGCCACTTTTTCCGACACCATCAAAACGCTTGGGGTCACTCGGGACTAAAACCTCACCTTAAATAAGTATGTTTCCTCCCTATCATGTAGTATCCATTTCTACACCCGTGCACTCCGTCACACCAGGCCTGCCCTGACAGAGTCTATGGCTGCAACTCTGGGTGCATCCTTGGTGCAGTCCGCGTTGGACTATGCCAATTCCATTATGTCTGGAATTTCAGCATTTAACATGCATAAACTACAGTCTGCGCAGAATTCTCTTACTCGTGTGGTTCTCTTCGCCATCTTACAGCAAGTGAACGACATAGTTACCTCCACTGGCTTCCTCTTCATTATCGAATACAGTTTATAGTTGCAATACTTACCTATAAAACCTTAGCAACCCGTCAGCCACCTTATTGGGCCCATTCTATGACGCCATAGCGGTCCCCTCTGTCACGCGTTGTCGTCGTTGTTGTTGTTGTGGACATCGATGCGCAGGCGGCGTGCGAAAGTGGCGGCGTGCGACAGTAGTGACACCTGGTGAATGGCAATGCGGCATGCGGCGGCTCACAGTGGCGAATGGGCCCAACATTTTTCAAATGCTTCTTGTCTCCTTCAGGTACACCAGCCATCATGAGTTATCTGTTCTAATTTTGGTCGACATGCCTTTAGCTACTACAACTCTCCTGCAACAAGGAATTGCATTCCTACCTCCACTAAAAATTATTCATTCCTCTATACAGTTTTAAGTGCCACCTAAAATCTCATCTAATGGGCAGCTCGTTAACAATCGTTACTTCCGTCTAGCCACCTGGTGACTGCCTGCACCGCCGATGCATGCTTAGTGCTAGACTATGTGCACGCTACAAATTTAGATATTATTATTATATACACAGTTTCACGCACACTACTGTACTGCGTGAACTGCATCATTGCTTTTGATCACAGCAAACACACGTATGTATCTGTGCAGTGTGCACAGTAAGGCTTACAAATATACATAATTATCACATACATGTACACGTATTGATGTGAATGAATTCTAAATGCCTAACTACATTTAACACGTGCTGAACCAGAACAACAACAGACTCATGCTAGTTCTATGCACACACGATTGACAAAGTGTTGCCAAACATGTAAAGCAACCAACAGGTGATAATAGATCCTAGCGCTAGGAACATACCAGATGTATGTTTCAATACCAAATACCCGAATACTCCTGAGATACCCGGGTAAAGCTTAATGTCTGTGTCTTACTAATGCAAAATTAAAATTATTAATAAAATAAACGACAGTTCTGAAGCTACACAGGCATACATCATATATACTTAACATACTTATGCCTGCTTACATCTAATTACCACACTACTGACAGTTCTGAAACTATTACTTATTTACTTACCAACCACACCTGAGTGAATGACATTACAACAGTCCATAAACAAGTGTATCTGCTAATGCCGATGGACCGTGCGATGCTGCCTCACACAAAATCGACCATTTTGCACTGCACGCCAACTAATCGCCAGGTAGCAAGCACTGCGACTGATATTTAAAGCATATTGCTACAGAGACCGTCACCTGTTGGTTATTAGCACATACGTGCTTACTGAGGCTCAAGCTCCACTTGGTCGATTTGTTGTCGACATATTATACAAACAAGTTTGCAACAAATAGAGTGACAAATTGAACCAATGGAGCTTCAGCCATTTCTGAGATATGAACGAGATCCAAAAATTTACAAAAGGGCCTAGCAGTGGCTAGCATAGCGCGAGATGATCCCTCCACTCTTCCTGGCGATGATCCATCCCCTCGCGCCCGCACGCACTGCGACTGCAATGCGCAGTAAATTTGGATAGGAATTTGAAACCTAAATTAGCTATAATGCACCAATGCACTTCTGTCACAGACAGACGGACACAGACATTGTAGCATAAGAGCGAGATGTATATATTACATCTCGCGCTAAAAATGGGTCACATAACAATGCTCCTTTCAGGGACGATTTGTGGTCCGTAGGCTGGGACTAGCTATAATCAACCTGTGTACCAAATCTGAAGTCTCCACATTCATTGTCTACGAAAATATGAAAGGCAACGCAAAATGTAGAAATTGGGGTGGTTTGGGTCACCCAAGGTCACTAAAAACATAACCATTTAATAAAGCGCATATGATTTCCTATTCAACTTCAATAGAAACTATGCATCTATCTTGTAGTATTTTCAAGTTACAGCGAGTTGTATTGTCAAAAGTGGCTGATTTCAACCTACCCCACACCACACGCATTGGGTGCTCGCGTAAAGGGTGATCCCGTGTGAATTTTACCGAGATGTTTGGCATAAGAAAACTAGAGTCCTGGGGTTATTGTGTGGCGCTGCTTGCGTGATCCTACGTTTACACATGTTGATATATACTGGCGTGTGACAGACACATACATACATACATACACCGACAGACAGACAGACACGTGATAACAGCATGCACCACGCTTGAGTAGTGTCAAGCGGTAATCAATGCAAAGCAACCTCTGAAAAACTGTTCCAATACCTGTCCAATCTTGGTTTTAAAATACCCAAAAATCTGAGCACTACTAGACAGTGAATGGCATACTTGGTTGGAATGTCTCCAGTTTTACAAGTATCCATTGAGAGCATTGTGCCAGCGCCTCCAGCAAAGCCGTAGCCCTTCGGTCCAAACAGACGACCATGGCACGTCCGACAGTAGAGCTCTTCTTCGTGATCGCGCGCCGATGCCACATCAATCGTCTTCTTACACTCAACTGCATCAGTACCATTCATCACTGTACTGCAGCAATGTAATAATAAAATAATATCACACAATAAAAACTTACAGCAGCAGATGACCAGACTACGAACAAGCAGAAAACAAGTATATCTGCTAATTCCAATGGACCGTGAAATGCTGGCTCATGCAAAATTGACCATATCGTGCATGCTGCACACTCAGTATAATTAGCAGGCAGCAAGCGTTGCACTATTTAAAGCAAACACTACCACAGCTATGTTGGTTATTAGCACATTACATGTATGCTGATGCTCAGACTCCACTTGGTTGATTTGTTGTCACATATTATACAAACACGTCTGCAACAAATACAGTGACAAATTGAACCGATGGAGCTTGAGCCTTAGTGTATAGCATCAACGGCGTTTACCGTCATAGGCGTGAGAAACTGAGGTCCACCATTGATGGCACTGTTGACTGCAGTTAACAACGTGCTGTGGCAAAATTTTTTCTAAGCTCACAGCTCAGCATGCAAAAATGCATCACTTGAGCCCAACCACATGCTTTTGAGGGTGATTTATCATCCCTTGGGCAAGACTTAATATAATCTCCTTGTGTGCAAAATTTGACAGCTCCAGCTTCAGCCATTACTCAGGTATGAATGGGGCCTCCAAAATCTAAAATGGGTCACATGACACGGCCACACCCATTTCAGGGATATTTTGTCATCCATAGAATGGTACTAGCTATGATCAACCTGTGTTATCAAATTTGAAGTCTCTATGTTCACCCTATTATGAAGATAGGAAAGGCAACAAAAATGTAAAAATTGGGGAGATTTGGAGGGTTATGGGTCCCCCAAGGTCATCTACAACATTACCATTCGATAGAGCAGCACATATGACTTCTTATTTAACTTTAATAGAAACTATGCTTCTATCTTGCACCATGTTTGAGCTATAGTGAGTTATTTGTTGAAAGTGGCAGATTTTAACCTACCCTGACTTGCATTCGTTGCCACCGTAGGGGTGGCTCCGTTCAAATTTTGCATTGATCTTTGGCCACAAAAACCCTGAGTCCTAGGCTATCTTGTCGCATTGTTTGCATGATCTTAAGTCACTTTATTTTTCGCTAAAACTAAAGTCTAAAACAAAAGTGTCCGCTTAGACTACAAGAGGCTCTGCTATAGCAAAGGGACCGCGCGATGAGCTTGTCAGTAGAAATTCTGCAACTACAAAACATCCCATTTGAAAACTAGAGTCCCGGGCATATCGTGTGGCATTATTTAGCCGTTTTCACACAATACTGGAGTGTGACACACACACACACACACAAACACACACACACAGACAGAAAGACAGACAGACGGACAGACACACGATGACGGCATATACCGCGCTTAGCATAGCGTCGTGCGGTAAAAATGACGTGACAATCAAGAGTGCAGTCACTCACAGCATGAGAAGCATGACCGATGCCACTTGCGACCAACTGACAGAACCTGCTCGGCAAAGTAGACTCGTTTGCCGCAGCGCGGACAACACTCGGCATCCTCGCGATTCACGTATGACGACGCACTGCTGCCATCACAAGCGACGCTGCTACCGCCACTAGCCATCACTGTCATCTTGCGATGACACTGCTTACAGCTCAGTGTGTCATCCTGCAACAAATGAGCTGTTGAGCTTTCCAGCACTTTACGACACAAACCTGTCTCAATAACACATCACATGGCAGTTATCTGCCACTGTCTACAACGACAGTGCATGTACTGCTTCTAGGTAACAATAATGACGATTATAATTATTACTCAGGTACACCAGTGGTGTGATCAGTAGTAAATCTGAGTCTATTTTGATTGGCACTCGTCAATGTCTCTGCACTTTTACTCCCGTTGCATTCCTGGCCCTTTTTCCGAACACATCAAAATGCTTAGGGTCACACTGGACCAAAACTTGACCTTAAATAAGTATGTTTCCTCCCTATCATTTAGTATCCATTTCTACACCCGTGCACTCCGTCACCCTAGGCCTGCCGTGATGGAGTCTATGGCTGCAACTCTGGGTGCATCCTTGGTGCAGTCCAGGTTGGACTATGCCAATTCCATTATGTATGGGATGTCAGCATCTAACATGCACAAACTACAGTCTGCCCAGAATTAGACTTGGGTCGACTTGGGCCTTTCAAGTCGGGTCAAGTCGGCCTGTTAAACCGTCACCGTCGAGATTTTTTGGCACCGTGGGCATTTTTACAAGTGACTGTAAGTCGACTTGGCAACTCATACTTCACAAACAGCCTACATTCTAATAATGAGTACTTTTCATACCCGCGAATTTTTATTAATGTCGCATAACAGTAGTTCAGTACAGGTAATTATACTTGGTGGGCAGTGCAATATGGTGGATTTTACCTGAAGCAGCGTCGCGCAGTCCATCGGCATTAGCAGATATACTTGTTAGACACAATGTAGTGCGTTTTATTGCATGGTGAGGCGTGTGGCGTGGCGTGGCCAAGGCCAATGACAGCAGCAGAGAGTCCATCGCATGTTGGCGTGGTAAGGCGGTCGTTATGATGGAGGACAGTTCTAGTGTGACATGCCATTACCATGTCGCGCTTATGCCATGAACATGACGCACTTTATGAGTAGTAGGTATTACAAAGGTTTCAAACAGCAAAAGTGACCTCCAAACTCACTCAAGGTCATTGGCAATCATGCCATTCGATAGGCATACATGATTTCCTATTTGTCATTCCAATAAGCCAAAGCTACTTTAAATTATAGTTGATTCATGAATATGTTGACAGACGACGACAACAGCTAGGTTGATGATCACATCTGAGTGTACTTGGGTGGAGGTTCCCCCCTATTAATTTTTCTCGCTGGTTTTGTGCAAATCCCATGGGTGACCCTAGAAACAAGTGGGAGGGGGTTGTAACTTCTGCAAGTACCACACACGTCGACTGATTTTGGTCAACATGCCTTTAGCTACAGCTCTCCTGCAACATAGGATTCCATACCTACCTCCTTTAAAAATTGTTCATTCTTCTATACAGTTTTAAATGCCACAAAAATCTCACTTAATTGCCCAGCTCATTAACAATTGGCACACACTTTCGTCTAGCCACCTGGTGACTGCCTGCGCCTCCGATTCATGCTTAGTAGTTGACTTATTTAGTACAACACTAACAACAGTATTTGACCATAACTCAAATTGTGTTTATGTGAAGCAACCATGAAATGCTATAGTGGATGAACATCTCAAGAATTTTTCTTTCCGTTACTAAAGCAGACAAAATACAAAGGCTAAGTCATTTTTAGAGTAAAAAAGGTAAGTTCTCCCATAATCATTACCGAGTGCTGGGCCTGGAGCTGATCCCGGTGTACAGACAATCAGCCTGCAGGTGACTTTAAACCAACCACCCGGCGGTAGGCTGCCATTACTTTCCACCATGCCTGCGATAACCTTCGTAGCTTTCACCAGTTGGCGCCAACTATATACATCCAAATTCCAGCTCACTAGTCACTTACTGATCCCAAAAGGATGAAAGGCTATGTTGACTTGGTTAGCTGACCTGTATAAGATGGTTTACCCACAATAGTGGTCACCCATCAGCTACAAGTCAAAAGTGGTACGGGGGAAGTTCACCAGCAAAAGACCAACGTACAATGCAACTAACCCATTTTAAGAGTATAATAATGTATAATGATATTAACAAATCATACTGCAGATGAAGCAGCTTTTGTGCCACTTCTTGCCAGCAAAGTTCTTTTCTTCATTGAAATAAACGCGCTTCTCACAACAAGGACATGAAGGTGCACCACCAAGTTTTCCCAACATTCTGTTGATCAAAAACAACTACATAATAAATGCAAAAAAATTAAAATACACATTAAAAAATAGATAGCCCTTCCGGCAAGTTTGCCGAGCGGGCTAAATGAAGCATCAGAATTAATGCAGTGCAATGAAATATTTTTCATTATATATAGTATTTCAAAATGCCCATTGGCTTATTTCTCAATATTTCATTCAAAAAGGTGATATTAATAACTTTTGGTACATGGGCGAGCACACATTGCACAGCAGTGCTACTGGAAATCAAAGACAAATGTTGATAATCCAGTCAACAAGTATATCTGCTAATGCCAATGGACTGCACAATGCTGCCTCACACAATGATTATATTGTGCTGCAGACCAAGTGAAATCACCAGGCAGCAAGTGATACCTAAAGCACATTACTACACAGACTGTCAACTTGTCAGTTATTAGCACACACGTACACACAAGGCCCTCCTAACTCCACTTGGCCAATTTGTTGTTGACATATTATACCAGCAAGCTTGCAACAAAAACACAAAAAAATCAAACTGATGGAGCTTGAGCACCAAATGTGCGAGAAACAGAGGTCCCGCCCCTCCCGTAGCCCCTGATAAACTCCGCCTCTGAATTTATGTAAAGATTCAAACTACTGACCAAATTCCGGGGGAAATGGGCCCGTGGCCTCTGTGCAGTGTGATGTATATGTACACCGTGTCTCAAAAAACGTCAATGATGTAGCACACTATAACTTCAACGCACATTAACCGATTTTGGTAATTTTTTGCTGAGATGTTGCTGAGTGAGTACGCTATTAAATGGTGATTTGTTATCCCACCTACCCTTGCTAGTGTCTCTGCACTACCTGGGGAAACATGAACTCAGAAATTTGGTCTTTTCAGTCATGCTGTATACCGAAAATAACACTGATTTTGCTTGCTATATCTTCCAAATTCATCAACCAATTTTAATAATTTTTGGCAGAAAATAGCTATGGAACTTGTACTATCATAAGC
>Ga0209782_1002038_pt1 | contig 11058 bp, 4 predicted proteins | sample WorMetmaBAHAMAS1_FD_187390 | JGI IMG/M metagenome (GOLD analysis project Ga0209782, IMG submission 187390) | Marine gutless worms symbiont microbial communities from Max Planck institute for Marine Microbiology, Germany - Inanidrilus... | ecosystem: Host-associated > Annelida > Digestive system >...
AAGTCAAACTCAAATTGACTGATCAGTGAGAAGACATTAGGTGAAAACATATCATAACTGTAATCCTGTCTATGATGCAGGACTGTCTAATACTGTATTAATGATCTAATACTGTATTAACAGTCATAATATGTATTGTGCTGTTTCAGTTATTGTCACTGTGGTTTTTGTACAGTCATGTAACCAGTGATAATTATTGTGATTATTGTGTACATATTACATAACAGTATCAAGAAATAAAGTTCATGACAGTGATATATACTGCTGTTAATGAATTCAGCTTACTATACTTGGGTGATGCCATTGCTTTTCACAGATGTAACTGAGGCTAAAGGTAAGCCAAGGCAACTAACATTTGTCGCCAGAGATTCTTGAAGTGTATCCAGCACTGGGTCAAGCCAGTATTATGTAAAATAGCTAAACTTAGCATCACCCACGTACTGCTAAACAAGAGCCGTGTGACTCTAGTTATCAGATGCCAAAGATCTTGGTAAAATTCGAACAGGAGTCATCCCCAACAGGAGCACAAAATGCATAGAGAGGTTAAAAGTGGCGATGCTGTTCAAGCTGTTCAAAATGCAGCTGCTCGGGTCGTGACAGGTGCACGACAGTTTGACCACTTCACTGGCTGCCAGTTTGCCAGAGGATCAAGTACAAGCTCGCCGTGATAGTTTACAAATGCCTGCATGGATTAGCGCCAGTTTACCTGGTCAATGACTGTCAGGCAATTTATGCTATCGCCAGCAAGCGACATCTCCAATGACATTGAGTGATTCTCCAACCACCCCATTTTCTACATTTTACATTGCCTTTCATCTTTGTATTGGGAAAGGATAAAAACTTTGGCTATAGGTTGATTGTTAAGTCCTAGCCTAGGATGACAACTGATCTAGACTTTCAATGTCTTGGCTGCTGATTTTTTAACATGGCTGCATTTATGCATGAAATTCTTAACTAGAAAATCTAAGCAGTTATATTGACCTTCACTTCATTGCCGGCAATGCATTTGATAACTCCGTGACCCTGACCTTTGACAGTTCACACCTTACCTTATGGTTATTACGTGTCGAGCACCTACCACGCACTATGTGACTACCAAGTTTGGTGTTGATAGCTCAAGACATTTCCATTCAGACTGCCAGATGAAATCAGACAACTTAACAGGCATCCTACAGCTAGAGTGTGACAGTGAAGTGTTAAACTGAAAATAACACTGTTTTAAAAGTTCTGAAAAGGTTCCTTAGTGTCCAAATGAGGTAATGCAAGTGTCCTTACAAATTTACAATTAACACATGATGGCAGAAATGTTACTGAGAAAGTAAGCAATAAGCAATCAAAAGATTCTTTATTTTCCAACATCACCTATCTGGTGAATGCTGCACTGTCTAAAACACACTACAGTTTTATGGCCCTTTGTCCAGGACTATCCGAATAGACCAGTACCAGAAGAGACATTCACCTACTCACACATTAAATCATCATTCGTCCTTTTATCAGCCTCCTCCATCTGCCACGATTCACAGCATCCTCCCTGCTCAAACCATGTGCTTTACAGTCTCTGCACAACCTCTGTCCAAGTCCTCTTAGATCTACCTATTGGTCTCTCCACTATTTACTCCATAGATTTCTTCACCCAATCACTGTCTTCTTTTCATAACAAACAACACATGCCCACACTATTGCAGTCTGTTTTGTTGTAGCATCAAGACTATGTCGTCTATTTCTAGCCTCTCTCTCAGTTATCTTTATTTGGAACACTATCTTTTAGCTTAACGCCACACATCCATCTGACCATTCTCGGACGGACATGCATGAATGGGTCAAACCCCCCACATAAATGCAAAATGTGATGTAGTGATGAAATTATCAGTTTTTGGCACCCGGACAGACACACACACACAAGGCAAAACCTATACATCCTCGCTATGCGGGCTGTAACTATTAACTATGCTCCTGATTCCTTTCTCCTCAGCTGTGCCTTAACAGCACAGAGCCAAACTCCAATGAATGCATGGTTTTGAATTCATATCAGCAGTATGACCACGAATTTGAAGTCAACAAAACTGAGTAAGTCGAGCAGTTACTGGCAAAAGTCTAGAAATGCAGCAATACAGCATTTGAGTACCGTAACAACATATTTATTGTTGGTATGGTAACAAGATGTTTCTGTGTTTTGCCTGGTAATACAGAAATGCACATTCAGTCAAGTGAGGAATATGAGTTATTTTTTTTGCTGTCATTCTCAGTAACATTTCAGCCAAAAATTACTGAAACTGATTCACTTATGTGACAGTAATATGGGATGTTTTACTAAGACATAGTACGAAAATTCATCACTTACACAAATAAATATGCACAATCCTGCTGTTATTAGTGACAAACCTTTCAACAGACAACAGCTGGTTATTTGCGTCCATGTCCACCTTAATCACAGAAAAATGATGTAAACTTAAAGTAACAGGCTAACGGCACTAATCATATTTACACGCAGTTCTGTACAAAACAACAATGTTACTTGTCGGTAACATACAGGTTAGAGCAGTTGCATTGTTGGTTCTTTGTACGGTGTGATGTTATTTCAAAATTACGTTGACTACATCACGCAGTGGCAACCGATGCACAAAGGACTACAGGTGAGGATGATGATACAATGTAACACGTGAGAGCCACTACAACAGTGCAGTTGCGTGTGAAACTCGTTCAAACTAACAGCCATTAACAGTCGCAGAAACTGGCTAACACAGCACACCTTCTGGCAGTTTATCACAAACAGTTGCTTGCACTAATGATAAGTTACGGTATCGTTGGCCTTACTGCTGGACAACAAATTCAACCTATGGCACGATCGCACACGCAACCACCAGGATGACGAAAAGGCAAAACTCTGTCCATGAATGGTCGTATCATTACCGCTCCATAATGACTTTCTCGACGTATGCATCTATGAATTTTGTCACTCGTCTTTCATTGACAGCAGCACTCGAGTTGCTACCAATCTGGCACAAGAAACAATATTGACAATTTCACTAAGTACACAGACCTATCTCCATTTTACTGGCAGTTGTCCAGGTAAACCTGGTTTAGCTAGACCACAAGTCCTCTTCCTCTACCTGCTACAAAAGACACCTTTGGGGATGACTGGCACATGTTTTTGTGGACTTTTGTTACAATAAACCTAAGCTAACACAAAACAACCTACAAATTTTTAACACTAAAATAACAAACAGATATCAAACACGGCCATAGGTAACGTACATGTATATATAGAAAATAAGGAGAAGTTTCTGAGGTATGCTAAGGGACAGACAGACATGCTTATCACAATGCTCTGCTGCGCTCCGAAGAAGACGGTAACCAGCTGATCAGCGTTGTTCAGTTAGGTATGTAACCAAACACAATTAAGAATACATACAGTCACCATTTTCCACTGTGCATGCTTCAGCATACATAACATATATGGCAATGCCGTCTATGTACAACTGCATTAGGTGTACTGCTGCTGCTAAGACGTAAAGATACAAAACAAGAAAAGACCTTGGTGATCGCTTTCTTCATAATGGTCTTGTATTCTTGTGCAGTGATACGTCCACCATGGTAGTGTGGTTTTAGAGCACTTCGAGATAGCGTTATAATGCGGTCCTCCAATGCTTTCTTGTCAGTCGCCTCCTACGTATAGCAGTAAAATACATGTACTATACAGCACAGGACAGTAGCACCTAGTCATCAATCCAAAAATGTTAACTTGAATGTGAAACATTGGATTTAATTTGCATTTAATCACTAACAATACTGTGGCTAACAATGTGCTCTGACTATCACCGGATGTGATACTGGCACTGCCAGAACTGTTGATTGGGGGTGTCCTGTGCTGTTTTGTTAACAGTCAAGCCGGGGACCCAATTTAATCTTCTGCTGCAGCTTTCAAAATTCCTTTGCACTGTGCTACCAAAAATGTAGAAACTGTCCAGTACGATCTCTGCAACAGAGTGTATAGTACATTGTACTCTTACTTCATGCTTGATTAAAAATATATCCCTGGTCTTAAAGTCCCCAAGATCCCCCTATTGCTATACCCATGAGATACAATGCGATTGGGGGCTTGGTGAACGAAGTCATTCTATATTGAGCACAGTTAGTACTGGAATGGTTGACCATCTTCGGGCAGGTACGGTACACGACCTCGGTATGTAACCAAGCCAACTATGTCAACTGAGCCTTGAATTCCTCCAGGGTCACTGAACTGAGTACCAGCTTTGATTGGCTGGGGAAGTGGTGAAAATGTCACCCCTGTTGGTTGGCAGGTAACACAGTGTGATTCCATATGGGATGTGAGTTCCCGTACCAGCGAAGCTAGTTGCATAACTGCTATACGCTTTTACCTTTACAAGTAAGTCTATGACAACCTTTTCACTGCCATCTGCAGATGCTGACTTGTCCACAGTTTCGGAGTTTGTCGCAGCTGAAGATGTTTTTGGCTGCTGAGATGATGCTGATGCAGCAGTCGGCTTGCTGGACTTGGCCCGCTGTAACAACAACGAAGGTTGTGGCTTCATGACCGTCGTTGAAGTAGTCGTTTTGCTGCCGACAGAGGAGACTGGCGCGGCTGCTGCTGGACTCTGAACAGCAGCTGGTTCCATCGGTGGCGTACACGGCAGCTTGCCACTGATGATGGCACCTGACGGCAGCACTTTGCCAATACGACTTTGAGTAACTGAAGACTGGGATAATGTTGCCGAGGCTGCAGTCGCCTGCTGCGTGGTGGACGGTGGGGTTGCAATCATCGGGGTGGCAATCATCTCCTGCAGAGAACCTGGTGACGGCAAAGCCGGTAAGCTGGCTGTGAGAAGAGACTTTGGGTCTGCCGCTGCTGCGGTCGTAGTTAGTGGTGACTGCAGTGGGGCAGGCGGGGTTGATGGCCCATCAGAAGCCACTATCCCGGCTTCTGCGGCATCTTCGGCCGAGAGGTCACCGATGCTTGCCAGCTCAAACTGAATCCGTACCAGCACTTCGACAAGCGCCAACTCGTCCATTATCCGTGCAGCAAGAAGGTCCTGCGGTGTCAACACAGGTGACGGCTGCGCCGTAACGGGACCTCCATCACTGGCATCCGTAGCAAGTGGACTCGAATTTGGTGGGATGCTGCTAGGGGTGTGATCTTTTGTAGTAGCTGCCGGCATATTTACCCTGTCTGGTCTTGATTCTGGTGGGGCAACATCACGTGGTGCAGCAGAGGAGGCTTTTGAGTCAAACAGATTAAATGGTGAATCAAACGGAGAATATGGAGCACCACCATCATCCGATCCAATCTCCATAGTTTCACCGTCTGCTAATCCGGAATTAATGGGACTTTCCAGAGACTGAGCATGAGTCATGTCTTGAGCAGGTGTCGGAAGGAGCGCCTTTTCCAAACTGCGGCTACGTGATCGTTGATTCTGACGACTGGTTTCTGTGACTGAAGAAATCGGCTTCCCGACGCCCATTATCGTCGGTATGGCACTGGCAGACACCGGTGGAGGAACGCGATTGGTTAGGAAGCCAGGCATCTGCATTCCAGCGGGGTTGGAAGAACCCATCATCGTTGACAAGTTGGACATTGTCAGCATACCAGTGTCATGTGGCATGTTCTCACTGGCGAGTTTATCGTAGACCATCTGCAGGCAGTTGACACGTTCCTCTGACAGCTTGCCGTGCACCAAAAACTCGTTGTATGCATCAGTAACCCAGCGCAGACACTGTGTCATGTCATCTTCTGCATCGTTTCCTGAAGCTGTTGCAGCAACGGGCTGGTTGTTGACACATCTACAATTCCGTAAGACAGCAACATCACATTTAGCTTTCTTTGTATCAACTTACATCGGCAAGTACAATTTATAAAAATACAAGCAAAGATATAAGTAAGTATGTAAATGAACTTATATAGTGCCATAGGTAATGTACATGTATACATAGAAAATATGGAGAAGTTTCTGAGGTATGCCAAGGGACAGACAGACATGCTTATCAAAAAACAGAATCACTCACCTTATTACAAAATGTCATTACTCAATTTCAACTCCACTGGAATACAAAAGAGGGGTACAGGAAGAGTACAATTTTGGGAGGGGATGAAATGAGTACAAGTTGGTACCAAAGGAGGGGTATTTCCCTCCCCACTAGAGATGGGGTATGGGGAGAGGGCTGTGCCCCAAGCCCAGAAAACACAACTTTCCATATCAGTACATTTCCAAATGAATGACACATTTTCAGGCATCTTAAGACAGTAAATAGTGCATTTTAAAGCCATAAAAATTCATGAACATGGTTGTTTTCTTCAAGAATGAAAAGAGTTACAGGTAAGTCAAATGCAGATGCATTACCAGAAAGTAGGTGCAAATTTACTGTTTAATAATTTCAGTCAAATTGCTTTGCAAAAAGTATAACGGCTGCATAAATTTAAAATATGTTGACAAATCTTAAAGAATACTCTGAATAACTACTAATGGTGCTTGCACAGCTTAACATCATAATGGTTACAAGTGCATACAGTCCATCTATAAAAGTAATACAATTTTTTCATGCTATCTTTATTTCTGCTATACTTTTTTAAATTAACAATAAACACCTATGAACCACCTATTCTTTGTAGCAATAATATCTCAACGTACCTGAAGTCCGCTTAAATAACCTTCCCGTATGTACTGAACAGGGTGGTGCAAAAACTATCACCATCAACCAAAATTCAAGAAAATATTAAATATCTCACAAGCAGTAGTGCAAATTGTTGCAGATACTTTAAAATATAGCTTGAACACGTAATTTCACTGTAACAGAATTATAAAAATTGGTCAAAATCTGGAAAAGTGAGGGGCAGAACAGAGTGACACCTTTATTATTACCAGGGATCAATCGCCCAGTTTTTGCACCAAACTAATGTTTCTATTCTAACTACCACGAAAATGCTTCCTAGCTGCAATAGACACAGAAATGTGATAGTTAAGAGGAAAAACAACTTAAACTACTGACGGTGAATGAAGAGGCAAAGATGAAGCATTAGCTGATGTCTGAGTGGTATTTCTATACTCCACCGGATAGTCACCAAGCAGTCCTGTCTTCGGTGCAGCAGCTATGGGTCTCGTGTTCGCAGTCTGGCTTGACAATGTCTGGGCAGATGCTGTACAGAACAAAAAAGTCGTCCTTTATGCATCACTGCCATCATACCAGCCACTGTTTTCCTTAATATATGTCATCAGTCAATCAGGAAGAGTTATTAAGTAAAGACAGATTTGCAAAAAAAAAACACAAAAAATCAAACAAAATGCTACAGTAATGGCATCGACAGCCCACATCGCCACTGAGCACAGATCGTTCAATTGTATTCACTTGGTGGCGCCCACATATACCTCCATCAAACGTGGTTCCTTGGGCCCATGGGAATCTGCTCCCCCAAACAGCATCTCCACAAGTCTAGCTGTTTTTGCAGGGATCACGGTCGTGACCAACACACCAATGCACACACGTGCCACATGTCAAGCCACCTGTAGCAAAAGCCCGCATCTGACACTGGTGTTGGTGATGCCAAACAGATATGTAAAATGAGTTAAACAAAAAACATAACTAACAAGAAGCATTTGAAAAATGTTGGGCCCATTCGCCACTGCAAGCCGCCGCACGCCGCCTGTTCTAATTTTACATTGCCATTCACCAGGTGTCGCTACTGTCGACACCACTACCAAGATGACCGAAGCTATAGCTATAGCGCAGGCGGCATGCGACAGTAGCAACACCTGGTGAATGGCAATGTAAAATCGATGTCCACAACGACAACAACAATAACAACGACAACGCGTGACAGAAGGGACCGCTATGGCCCCATAGAATGGGCCCAATGAGATCTAATCTAAAAGCAACAAAAACTATTTAAAAAATTTTAAAATAAAGCAATATATGGTAGAGTTAAAACAGATCTTGCTACTGATTCTGTACCACATCCGGTCCACTGTATATTGAATCGATGCCGGTCTAATTCGATAAATCGACAATGGTCCAACAGTACCAATAATTAGTGTTTGCAGCACATCTCCTTGGCTAGTTGTTATCAATGTGGGTGGTTGCTCTACAAGCTGAATCCGATCAATACCAAGAAGAACCAGTACCGATGCCATCAGTCACGCTACGCAGGATCAGATTACCAACTAATTACTACCATCAGCTGCAGGAAACATGGCCCATTTCATTGCAATTTGTCACTAGCTGACCAGGTACTGATTTGCCGATCAGGACAACATAAAATTACTGAATCAGTCTGGTCCATTATTTTTGTGGACCGTTCTAACTCTAATATACAGATGAGAAATACTGCATGATGAATGATTTTTTGGCACAATCTGCATTTGTAATGTCTCGCTGTATGTAATCTCACCATACAATTCTCACGTGAAGATCTTGTAACTGAGCATCACAACCACCACTTTGCTTTTGTTTAACTGGCCTTCATTTCTGGAGTTCATCCAAGTTGTGACAGGTCCCCACAAAAGGTAAAGCTAGAGTATAGCAGTTTGCAACAATTAGCCTCGCCGCACATGCAATATGATCACACAGTGTTACCTGCCACCTGGCTAAGGTAACTTTCTAGCCTTTGCCACTGCCAATTAAACCTGGTATTCAATTTAGTTGACCCTGGAGAGATGCAGGCTAAGATGACCTAGTTGGCATGGTTACATACCAAGGTGGTATAACTGCTAAAAGATGGTCACCAAACGCAGTACTAACATGGCTCAACGTAAAGTAACTTTGTTCAGGCGACAAACGATGCTACCGTTATAGTGAACGGGCCAACCTGATCGAAAGATAATGGGACAAATTTTTACACACTGTGGATTGGATGCCCTTGCTGTCAGCCAACCAACAGCATTAATGCACCGAAGGAAAGACAGATGTGACAAACGATGCTGCTAACCTGGATGATTAACTGTGTCGTCGGGTACAAAAGTGTCGTTGTCGATTGCCGGTGACGATCTGACCAAAGGGGTTGCCTTCCCTCGTCCAACGAGAACTGGTATTGCACGCGATGACATGCTTGGCACAGTCCCTCTTGACGTCGACACTGGAGTTGGAAGAAGCACTTTCTTACGTGCAGACAGGGGTGTCGGCAATAGAGATGTTGTTGCTGGCGAGTTACCTGTCATAGGCAGTGGTGACTTGGTAGCAGTCACTGGTATAACAGGTGTCATGTCAGTAGATGACCGAGAGTCTGAGAGTATACTACTGTCTGGGCCCGCTGAAGATGCTTGTTGCCTCTGGCCCGCGTCCTTGCTGTTTTTTGCAGCTACGGACTTCCTTTCATCGTCAGTTTTTGACATATTTCTCTGCGCTGCAGCAGCATGCTCCCATTTAAGAAATCCAGGATGCTTCTCGATTTTGTCCAGCACTCCGACGTCTGCATGGCCACTGAGACCAGCTTTTGGGATTTTGGGGATACGACGCATACCAGAAGAATTGGGTGTCATCATGAATCGGTTCTTTTCCAGTTCTGCTCCCCGTCTTAGCATGTCTGACCACGTATCAACCACTGGTGTGCTCTTCGGTGTAGTTTCGGTAGGTTTCTTCAGCTTAGGAATCACATAGGTTTGACGCTGCTTACCATCACTCCTGTTTTCTTTTTCAAAGCCTGTCTGTTTATTTTGTTTGGAATCACCGCCCCTGTTTCCTTTCTCAAGTGGTTTAGAGCTAGTCTGTTCATTAAGTTTGGAAGTTTTACTGGAAGCATCCTTCTGTGAACGATCGTCAGCATGTGTGGGAGTTTTAGTAGCCATTTCAGCCGTACTCGGCTTTTTCTCATGCTTTTCTTCGGCATGGCTCATCTCTTCCTTTCTCGCTTTATCCTTGCACTCTTCAGACACAACAGGCTTTTCTTTCGACTGCTTCTGTATTTTGGGTTCAGCTGGTGGTTGCCTGTCTTTTGATTCTGATGACGGCTTTAGCAGCGATGTTTTCAGTCGGTCAATTTTCCACATTGCAGATGGCTGAGAGCTAGGCGGCTTCTTAGGACTGCTCTTTAGTATATCGTCATCAGAACTGCTGTCGTCAGAACTGTCCAACAACAGCCTTGAAACTGGCATTTTCTTCCGTTTCGCTGCCGGCATTGACAGTGAATTGTCCATGGATGCACTATCACGTTTCTGTAAAACAGTCAAAACATCACACTGATTACAGAGTATGCCACGTGAAAGACATACTGGCCGGACTATACCAACTGCCACTATTCCCGCTGATTTCTATAAAAATCAGAAAATAGGACCAAAACGAACTCAAGCCGTGGAAATGCAGTACTTTTGTTAAGGTAGGATGCCATTCCTGAATCCTGATGCCTACCATAAAGTATCAAAAGATAATTACTCAAAAATCATCATGTGTTTTGAGATATTATACACTTGTGCAAATTTCCCACACGATGCACACAATTTTGTTAACTGATGCTTTAACATTGTCATACAGATGCTATGTATGATAATAAGAAACAAACTACAGTGATTTTACAATATGTGTAATTTATTGTACGTGCTGACTGACTAGTCTCCAAAATGTATAAAGTGGGACCTAACACTGCTTGCTTACTTACTAACCTGTCACATAACAGCAGTACTATCATTCATTCATTCATCAGTGGCGGCGGTTGGCCGTTGGCAGTCTTTCGACGTGCCTTTCAGCCTACCACCAGCGCTGAGGCCTAGACATGGCCCAGTGCACAATTCCCCTCTAACACTGGTGCTTGTACTATATGTTTATAGAGCCTAGCTTAGCCGGCGGGTTTCTCTGGCAGGGTGCCGATACGCGGTCTTCCGATAAGACCACTGACCCCTACCATCTGTTATCCACACCGGCGGCTCTCACCACACACCAGATGCCCCCAATCTGGGTGTGATGGCTTGTCACAGTTTAAAGAGGACACAAGCAAACCCTCTGTACCTGCCCGAGAATTTAATCTCATAGCATGCAGAAACCTGACTTGACATGCTGGCAGGGGTGGGAGACGAACCCACGCCCTGCCGAACTAGTCAGCCAGGCTCACTGCACTGCAGC
>Ga0209782_1002039_pt1 | contig 11056 bp, 4 predicted proteins | sample WorMetmaBAHAMAS1_FD_187390 | JGI IMG/M metagenome (GOLD analysis project Ga0209782, IMG submission 187390) | Marine gutless worms symbiont microbial communities from Max Planck institute for Marine Microbiology, Germany - Inanidrilus... | ecosystem: Host-associated > Annelida > Digestive system >...
GCAACTTACTACCGCAATCCAGCTGTGCGTCGACGTCAGCGCCGTCTGTCGTCGTTGATCTGACTTCGTCGACCGTCGGCGGCCGACTAACTAACGCACCGACTATGAACTTTGAAACGACTGTGGCTCAGCCTATCGTTCGTGCCTGTAACGTTAGTGTATGGTGGTTAACAGGTGAAACGCCTAAATGGATCGAGCCGCTATTTCGCTGTCAGGATTATTAAAGCTGAGAGCGCAGCTACTTTCGAAATGGAGGTCCGTATCTGCCCACGGAAAGGGAGATCCCCCCCCGGAAGTGGCCGGATGGGGGTCACGCGACAATCAGCCATCCCAGAGGACGCTGAATTCTTGTGCTGGATGTTGTAAGAATGTAATTAGCTAGTGTTCTGTTAGCACTACACAGTCGTTTCGCTTTGACCTGCGCTTTGACCTACGACGTTCACACACGTACGGCCTACTCATTTCTTCATACCCGGCCGGACTCCAGATTCCAGAAGTTTCTTATTTCGTCAGCCTTGTCTTCTTATCATCACAATGCACTCTCATCAATCCTACACTATTACATGTACACTGGCCGCGTCCACAGCGAAAAGCAGTAAAGCAACGGTCTAATGTCTGTCTACACGTCAGCGTCACTGAAGCACAGTGCACGGGTTATTGCCCCTGCATTGGTTGCGTCCTGTCCTGGACGTCGACGGACGCCAAGATTATACGAGTCCATCGTGCACGAGTTAACGACGCGACCAACGTACGCTTCTTCCCATCTCTTTGAGAGCCGATACACTTTCCATCAAATTCAATGCTTTTTTGAGTCCAATGTAACATCGTTCGTCATTATAGATTTTTTGCTTTCATGTGGACTTGTTCACTTCTGTCACATCGATTTACTGACGTAGGCCTATTTTTAGTCGCGCCTCTCGTACATTGCGAGTCGCGACTTAAGTAGTCACGTTTCTGTCCATCTGTGACAAAATAATTTTTTGTACGAGGCCCAATAACCTCCCCACCCCTTTCTCCAAGCTGGTTTGACCGATCTCGATGAAATTTGGCATGATGGGAGGTCTTAGGGGGTAGCATACCCTTAAAAATTGGGTGAACTTTGGTCCACTTTTTCGGGAAGCACAAATTTTTTATTGTGTTAAGAGCCCATAGAGGCGCGACGACCATATACCGCTAGGTATTCTAGTTCAACTGATCTGTTAATGCTACAGTACTGACTTGGTTACATAGGCCTACCAAGGTGGTGTACCTGCCCGAAGATGGCCACCGATCCCAGTACTAACCAGGCACAACGCAGACTTGTAGATTTATCACTTCACTGACGCGACCAACAACATTACAACGACGCCGAACCTCAAGCGATGAAGCAATGGCTGATAAACAACGGTGATGTACCGCAAGTGACTGCGAAGTAGATCAAGCCGGTCGGATGTAACAGACGAGACAATGGCCGGTAAATGTGTCGTGAACAAAGTAAAGTTAACGGAGTACAGCAGTTAGCAAACATGCCTCACCACTACGGGAACTCGCGTGCCGTATGGAATCACAGTGTTACCTGCCAACCGGCAGAGATTATCTTCCCGCCTTTACCACAGCCAATTAAGGTTGGTACTTCATTTAGCAACCCCAAAGGGATGCAAGGCTGAGTTGACTAGTTGTAAGCAGTCAACACTTGAGATGGCCGACATCCGTGGCGAAAAAGAAAACCGACTAAATTCAGTCTGGGACAATTAAGGTTGTACAGGGGAAAGTACTTATTTTTTAGTTACTCAAATGCCGATATTACACAGCAACAGTGTACTATAAACTGAGGGTATTGTGCTGAAAATCAGTTTGATCCACTCATTCAGCCATTATGACAGAATGCTAGCCTGTGACGAACAGACGTGCTATAAATATGCATTGCATATGCGGCTCGCTGTAAAAAACATAATACAGCTACTTAGTATTTAGGCAATAATTCCAACACATCAGAATCTGTCCACCATTGTGCAAGGTCTAGATATTCATGACAAGAAAATCAACTGATATATTTCCAGAAGCCAGAAAGTTTTATTTTCACAGCATCATATGCAACCGCACGTCAGCTTTGTGCAGTCATGTTATGCCACAGAGAAGAGCTCCAAATTTTTCATGTATGAAACAGAATCTATCTGAATTCTACCTCCCTCCATTTTTCCGGAACACATAACACGACCAGTCTAATTACTGACGGAAGCACAAAACGATGACCCAAAGTTCCCAACCAACAACCTGGCTTCATCCTTAGTTCACGCTCCAGGTAGGGGCACTGCACTCCTTACACCAGTTCAGTGATTCCAGCTGAACATCCAAAGTCAACTGAAAACAATACTTTTTTTCAAGCAATTCCAACTGGTAGCATCACTGCAAACACTGGTGGCCTTGGTCGTGCAATGCAAGTGCTCATCAGCAGCGGCACACTGCTAACAAATAACAGTTTGCACGGACACAAATAATAAACAGTTGGTCAAAGTCAGATTATGTCTACAGACTCGTCTGTCTGAAGCTCAAGACAGAAACACCACCGAGTGAGGGGCAGTAACTACGAAATAAACAATGACACTGACGACCAAATTAGTGGGATCGTTATGCACCAAACAATTAGTTTTAAAAGTTTACCATTAAGTCAATGCAGTGATACAACTATTGAAGGTGTAATGTATGCCACAAAGATGACAGACTGCTGCTTAGTCTACCACATGCAGCTAAGATGGAACTAGAAAAACCCTAATTCGAAGTCAAACCAACATTTGAGCACAAATAACTTGACAAGAAAGAAAACGGGAAAAATTGTATGACACCAAAATGCCTGCCGGAGTACAGAGCTGGCTGAGTGATGCAGCATTCCACAGTCCTGCATTCGTGCAAGTGGATTAGTGTCACAAATTGTTTCCTCTTGTAATTTTTCCTCCCTGTGATCTTGAACTGCAATCTATGACCTTGACCAACAAACTTGACTTAGACACGAAAGTTGAATTACAATGAAAAGTCGTTTCATTCAAAAGCTTCTGCGTGGACAGACAACATATAACTGATTGATTGCTCTAAATGGCCAAGAAAGTAATAACCAGTGTCTACAGCAGAAAGGACTTAAGCAACAAGCAGGACAAAAGAAAGATGGATAGTGTGAGAGAATAAGAAAAATTATATAAATCAGAAAAAAACTGATTAGGCTCATGCTACAAAAAAATGGACATAATAATAATTCATCATCAGTAATAAACCCAGACTGCATGATAACACCATTTCAGTGACCAGCGCACTGATCTGAGAGTAACAGCGCCGTCACATGTCAACATTCACACTTTATACAATTCACTGCTAAATAAAACAACAAAACAGATGTACAAGGTCCAAAATACAATGCTGAAAGAAGAAGCAGCGGAGGCAACAACCTCTGTGTGACAGGTTTTATATACAAACCCTTGCTAACATCAATGATAAAATGCACAGATAATTACAATTACAATGCTATGAACACTGTAACAACACTAGAAACTGTTTATCACTGTGCATAAAGGGATCAACAGTGCAGGATTCTAACTATACCAGCTATTCATGTATTTACACAGCTTCTGACGGCATACCAGAAACAGCAGATAGTGACACGGCAGCCACTGTTAAGACCACTCACGAATCTCTTGACTAATATCGCCAGCAGATCACACTGTCTGACAATCGGCCTCATGAACAGAAGAAGGGCACAATGCTCTCCGACTCGAACAGTTAAGAAAGAACTGCAAGACGAAGGTGGCAGCCATCCACGCAGCACTACATGGTCATCTGCTCGACGATCTGTGTCGGCTTTACCGGAACGTTCAGAGCATTTACAAGCTTCGCCGGCGGCTCCAACTTCTGTAGTTCGGACTTGAGATTCTGGATCGTTCGATCCAGTTTCGAACTCTTGCACGACTTGCTCCACTGTTCCACTTCCTACACGTATGCAGACAGCAGTTATTGGACCACTGCCGTCTGCGTAAAACTTGTACCACATCATATAACTATGACTTCAAGCAGCACAACAGCTGCGGCTTAGGTTTGTAATGGCTTGCTGCCTGACGTTCTTGCATCGCCACTGCTTCAAGTGATGGCCGAAGATGTCACTCTTCAACCGCTGTTTAGATTTATACATCTGACTACTAACAGCGTGTCATTTCAATCTTTTGTTAAGTGAGAAATTCACATCACAGTTTATATGGCATCATTGCTGGCACCAGTCAAGGGATCTGTGAAGCAAAAGAGTGGATCCCTGCTCTCCTATTCAAAATTCCACTTTGATTATATTCACATACATAAAAAACTGAATTGTGTGTGGTCTCACAGCTACATCCCTTCAATATTTGGGGGAAGTTGGCATTATCAAGTTTAGCTATAAAATTATTACCATTACACAGTCTTAAAACGATAACGCCAAGTCTGTGTGTCATACCTGCAGAATGCGATCCTTCTTTAGATAGAAGTGTGCTTTGACGACATCTTCAAAACCCTGACTCGGATTCTGCAGCTGTCCTATCATAGCATGCTTGATTGTGTTGATACGGATGTCTGCACATCACCAACATAATTAACGCTCAGTCTTTTTAAAAAACCAGTTCCATTAATAAGGAAGTAGTAGTAGTAGAAATGAATATTATTAAGGTGGCATTATCGCATTGCTGCTGCAAGACCACCGTACAGTATTAACAGAAATGGTTTGTAGCAGCCATGGTGACATAACAGCATTGAGCGACAGGCGTGTAGATAAAGCACAGTTCATTGTCAGATCGCATCAGGAAACGACGACCGGAACAGAAAGGTCTTCAGTTATCGGCGGAAAACAGGAAAAGACGCGTTCCGAACGAGTTGTAGTAGGGCATTCCATGGTAACAAAGTACTGGGTAGCATCGTCAAAATCAATAACGAGTACTGAAATAAAATATTAAATGTGACTCATTTACAGCAATTGTTTTAACCACTATTCGCACCTTAACATTAACAGAATAAGATGAACACTGTTACTGCAAAGTGGGAATACCACAACACTGTGACATTTGTACAGGGTAGTCCAAATAAAAACGAGAAATGCTCTACTATCCTTTTGTTGGAATAAATAACATAAAATTGACACCTCAGTCAGTAAATAGTATAATCAGAAAACATTAAAGCGAATATATGAAACACACACTCAATATTCAATCAACTGTTAACAATGAATTCATCACATCACTGCCGCCATGTCTGTATACATTAAACTACAACCATCGACATGGTGAATACTAACATAAATCTATCAATCATCAAAAGAGACGTACACAGTGCAATAAGATGCAAGCAAATCAGATATACTCTGACTCGACAAAGGAACAGTTGACCAAACTTGGAGCAACTCTGAAAATAAAGGTCAGTGAAATAGACTGCATTGAGGATGTGAGTTAACTTGGGTGCCAGAAAAATACCGCACCGTGTATTAATGTTCTTATTTACATTAGTATTAGAGGCTTGGAGATGATGCGTTAAATAGATTTACGGTTTACATCACATTTTTACGTTACATCCGGCATCAAACAGATGCAAGCCAAAATAAATCACACACCAAGATTGTATTCAGCACTGTGCTTCTCGCCAGCTTCTGTACCAATTTCCTGCTCATAGCCAGGCTCGTTAAAGTACGGCTCCGGAACGAGAATAAGAGACTGTATAGAGACGAGCACCTGCAATATTTATCCACAGTTGAACTCAAACATTAGCAGCAGTATGGGCTGGACAGCCAACGTGCAATCTAACAGTATACTTGTTATTATTATTATTATTATTATTATTATTATTATTATTAAGTACATTTATATAGCACAAAATTGCGTAATGCGATTGTTATGATGAACTCAGACAGCTAAGTATACACAGTTGCCATTATTGATCACTCTCATAAAATGGTTAACATCAAGTATCATCTATGCAGTTAGTATAAAAGTGTTGATTTGGCAGTGTCCTGTAATCAAACTAGTAGATATAAAATAAGGTAGTGGATAGTAGAACGTATCAACGTGCTAGCATATGGACACAACTTTTTGGTGGTTAGGTATCTGAGGCAGTTGTGGCTCAAATGGTAGGAAAATCCAAATCTAGATATATCATGTGCATTAGGTGATCCAATTATGGGTGATGCCATTCAAATTTCACTATGACACCAGTATCCGGTGTCGCTAGGCTACTGCGCAGCACTGATTGCATGATGATAAGCTTAGTCATTTTGGTAGAACTCTGGGGTTTATGACAGACTGACACAGACGGGACAGGACAACAGCATACACTGCACCAGTACAGCATCATGCAGGTAAACTAGAATATCTAGCGGTATATGATCGCATCTCTATGAGTGTGCCAGTCGGTGAGCTGCAATCAACACTGGCGCGCACGACGGACTGTGATTGGTCGGCGATTGGGCCTGACACATTTTATTTTGTCACGGACAGAAATGTGACTACCTGAGTCTCACCTTGCAGCGTGCGAGAGGCGCGACTAAAAATAACAATTCTTGTTCACAGCCAGCCTGTAAATGTGTTACAAGATGTGTGATAAGCCAGCAGCAGTCAATAACAGAAACCTGTAATACAGTTGATGTGGTTTCGTTCCACTGTTCACCCTGCTGGCCATCCCAAGTACCCAGTAATGACAGGCACACTTTGCCACAGCTGTTTACACAAGCACACGCACACAATGCTACTAGAGTGCCATGCTATTTAGACGGTCATATGACTATACTGGATACTGCATTCGGTTAGTTTCATGCTCCAATATGACACACTGGGTACTAGTGTTTACTTCTGTGTTCTGATAACCAACTTTACTCCGGCCACTAAAGCCTCGATGGTGAGGCCAGATATCAAAAAGTTTCTGTATGCCACTACCAATGCTAGCACATATAATACTAAACACAGTGTCTTATCAACAATTCAGTGATAGTAATAACACAAACATTCTCCAGCTTTACATTGGTCCATTCAGTGTTCTGACGTGGTTGGGTGACAGGAAGAGCACCCAGCTAGTAAGACGTCATCAGCTATCCCCAAGGGTTGGAACAAGGACGGGAAATTGGCCAACAAAGATTGACTAGTAAAATGGTCGTTAAAACAGTGTACAGGTGTTCCAGGCTCACCTGGATTAGATGACGACTCCTCTGAATATTGCTGCAGCTATATATTTATGCAGTGAATATACAGTTCAATCTTTGCTGCAATCACTCCAGTGGTTACATATTATGATTTATTCTGGGGAACTTCTCCCAACCTACAGTAATGCTGAAATTACCTCCCTTCGTCCATTTGCTCACCCTAAATTCTGAACTGACTGTGAAACAGCTCAAAGCATTTGCTACATAGCCAATAGGTAGCTGCCTTGTCTACCACGTAAAACTAAGACAGAGATGAAAGAATGAATAACAAAAAATGGATTAGCACAAGAAATCCAGTCCAAGTCCTAGTCACAATGGAACCAGTGTCCTCAGTAAACAGTACCATATCTGCAAATAATTAGAATAAAAGAGAAATAGATAGCGAAATAGAATACAGCAGTAAGCCCAGAGCCTCCAATTCACTTACAAATTTTTCATCATTTTACTTACTTGCTGTAGAAGACTGGCCAAAGAAAAACCGAGTATGTGCACATCTACAATTATCTACTCACGTCAGAAAGACGTCAGTAAAGGGGTGATGCCCCTTCTCTCGGAAGTCACTCAGGTGATAAAAGGGATAAGGTCCAATACTAACTTGTCCGACTGGCATCAGCAATGGCAAATTGCCGGTCAAGTTTTCTATCAGTCCACGAAGGATAAAAATAAGGGTGCAAATAGCTAATTTACGATTACCTGGCCACTAACTGGCATGTGTGCGTGTTCGCGTATGTAAAACAAAAATATCCAGATAATAACAAAAAATTATAATGATTTCGACGACAACATATGCATTTCTATCTCACTACTGAGTCACTAAGTTACTAGGCAATAAAAGAAACTACTCATAGAAGAAATATCGATTAATTAACTGCATACTTGTAAAGGTTTGGATTGAAGCGAACAGTACCACTGCCAGTTGTCTACAGAACCAATCAGTTCACATGTAGGCAAACAGCATACACAACAGATCAAGCAGGGGCTGCCTAGTTAGAGATCGCAGTATTGAAATCTGTTAGATATATCTCAACGTCAATGCAACATGGTAAAAACTGTTAACGGAGATTCAAATAAATTAGTCGGCATCATCGCAAATTTACAACAATGTCAGATCCAGGTAGTGTGGTATTAGTGATTTATACATGTAATATGACAGAAAAATCACTTTAAAGCTCAATGATAGTTACTTACAATTATACAGTTTAACAATTATATAACAAAAACGTCACAGCTTATCTATGTTGTATAAGTCGAAGCTCTAAAACAGCAAAAATAAAAAAATGCTAAAATATAATCACAAAATACACACTATACATTTAAATCTGCCAACTGCCAGATTTTAATGTACAGCATAGCGCATGTGTTTCGTGATTATAATTAAGCAATTTTTTTAATTTTTGCTGTTTTAGAGCTTTGGCTTATACAACATAGATAAACTGTGATGAGTTTTTGCTATAAATTTTATCGAAATTGGTCTAACAGTTGCAGAGATATAGCAATTTTGCAATTTTTCCAGATGGCAGCCATCCACCATCTTGGATCTGTGGGGTGCATTTTGAGACCACTCACTAACAGTACTTGGTGATCTTCATCACTGGGAAAAACTGCAGTCCATTCAATAGTTTTTTTATAATATGAAAGTTTGAATATTTCATGCATTTGGCTTTGAAAAGCCTATTCACGCCATCTAAATTAGAATTTTGGGGGATTTTACCCCTAAATGGGGAGCAGTATCAATATAACCCTCAAAAGGCACATCCTTGCATGAAAAGACCTCATACGACGTATAGATCATCAAAATCAGTCCACTAGTGCGACCTGTGCACGTGACTAAGAAACCAAAAAAGACACAGAATTTTTACAGTGATAAACTGGGTATTTGCCTAAACCATCCATAATGTCGGATTGCCATACGGTTTTGCATAGTGTGTGGTCTTCTGGTGGTATTTCTAAGTTTCAAGTTTGTCGAAATTGGCTCGGCAGTTAGTGAGATGTAAGGGGTCAAGATCCGGCCTATTGCATTACTTTGGCCGATGGCTTATACAGCCCTGTACTACCAAAGAGGCGTGAAATGTAATTACATGTATTAAAAACTTCATATAACATCAAATAACTACACCATGACAATTATGTGTGCTGCTGTGGCAAAGAGAAAAAGTCTGTCAGAGTATTAGAATGTATACAAAGATAAATGCAACAAAGTTTAATTCAAATATATTTGTTTATGATGACAATCAGAACTGGAATAAACAAACCTGTAGATTAACCAATGGTGGAATCTTCGGATAACCAGAAGGGAAAAATATATCGAACTGGAAACATCCGCACGAGTATGGTGTGTCTTCAGGACTGGAATCACAACAAACGATAACTAGTTAATACACGAGCATAATCTAAAATGAAATACATAAACAGATGTGCGTGTGTGCATGTTCTGAAGTTCATCCAACACCAGTTCATTGCACACTATTACCCGCAGAACCTGTAAACATATCTTAGAACATCAGTTAGGCAGAATGCAAGATGCAGCATTCTCATTCCGTCGTTAGTCACCCTCTCATCTAATAACCATCACCTCAGCACAGACTGTCATTTAGCCATTCTGCTACAATCAGATCGACCAAATAAATCAAGGAGCATGAAGTAAGAGACCTTAGGATGTGGTGTCCACATTCCAGTTGGGAGCTGTGAAAGAATATGTCTTCCCTAAGACCTTGGCTAGCCTGGGATTGTAGGTCATAGGTCGAAGGTCAAGGTTAAACAGTGTATTTGTTTGTGCTCTCCCATTTGAACCAGTGGTGCGGAGCAGGTCGATATTTTAGGACTAGGCTTGCCGAGTTCAGCCAGTGGTCTTCCCTAAGACCTGGAAAAGTTTAGTGTCACCTTTGTGAAACTAGTGCAATATTGTGAAAAGCTATTCTCAAAGTACGACTGCCTTTAAGCTTACAGCAGAGACCGTCTGTTTTCAGGATCACAACATAAGCAGCATACTGCAAGTAGACGCATAGAAATACTTTTATTACATTTTTATACTGCAGCAAATTACATTACAGCAATTCTTCATTAAATGCATTACATACCCAGTTATCAAGGCTTTCATCAGCGTTATTTTGTCCTCATCCTAAAACAAATTAAACATCAGCTCAGCAACTGCTGGATCGTCTAATCATGGCACAAATGTAAACATGCCTTTAAGTATACTCAGCAACTGTCCCATAACATAATCTCAACTTCAGTTTTTGTTTCATTTTATTTTCTAAGTCCAACATCCTAGCTCCAGGCATATGGCTCCTTCCATGGTAGATCAGGACCCCATCTAACACAAAGTAGGTGTCCTCTGTGGAACCCTCACACAAAGAACCAGCTCAAACATTTAGCCAGTGTCACATGCGGATACACAAAACACAATTCATAGCATAAGCCGAACTGTTAGCAATGCTAACAAGTCTCAGTTCATTGCATACTACTGATGTCGATGGACCTGCACGACATGCTATGTAACGTACAATTGCCAATCGCAATGTACTGGATGCTGAGTGCGATTAACAGGTGACAGTCGTTGGTCAACTGTTGTCAACAGCTAGCCACATCCACTGTCACCAGTCAACTGACTGTCACTTGTTTATCGAACTTGACAATGGTGGATGTGCCATGGCCAAATTTTCCAACTCCACTGGGTTGAAGTTCCAGACAAAAGTACTCTTATTTCTTGAGTTACCAAAATTTCCTTATAATAAGTGTAGCATAGGTCGAGGAAAGCCTGTATGTCAAAAACTAGCTTGTCCGATGCAGGTGCAGCCATTTCCACACAATACAGGCTTGTAACAGACACACAGACAAAAGCCGATAGCTAATACTGTGCTAGCATAGCAATGCAAAAGTAAAAAC
>Ga0209782_1002040_pt1 | contig 11055 bp, 8 predicted proteins | sample WorMetmaBAHAMAS1_FD_187390 | JGI IMG/M metagenome (GOLD analysis project Ga0209782, IMG submission 187390) | Marine gutless worms symbiont microbial communities from Max Planck institute for Marine Microbiology, Germany - Inanidrilus... | ecosystem: Host-associated > Annelida > Digestive system >...
CGCTATCACAGCTCCCACCTGTTTCCGTTGTACATTTCTAAGTATCTGTGTGTTGTCCGTGATGCATCTTGTTATTATATATATGTGTATTGTTACCCACGTTGGCGGTAGCCAAGCCGTGGGTAGGGTGGTGCTGTTGTGTCTGTGACTTTGTGCGTGTGTCTGTGTGTCCGCGCTCTAAAAGGAAAACGGCTTGAGCTATCAACACTATCAAACTTGGACAAATTATGTAGCCATGGCAGCCGCTAACCATGCTAAAATCAGGTCGAAGGGTGGTACGGTTATGAGAAAGGTTTTACGTTGTTGGTGAGGTGTGGTGCTGCTGCTGGTGTGGGACTACACTATGATAGGACTGGGCATGTTGTAGTTATTACTTTTATTATGTCATGCAGCTTTTAAGCACCGGTTTCCATGTTTTGTATTGAGCTGTTGTGCCCTGAGTTAGCTACTTGTATAAGTTGTATTACACTTTCAGAATTTGGTCCAACCAAGTAAAGATGACGTTTTATCATATTTTTTAGATTGTAGTTTTCGGTACCAATTGTTGTCCTTATGCGACTTTGCTGAAATGCATAATAATTATTGACAATCTTTGGTGTAGATTAAGTATTGATGTTACACCTGTAATAGCTTGTGCTGTTAAAACTCAGAAATGCACATACTCCATAAAGCCTCATGGACACGCTCAACATCCTAGTCGTAACTTGTTACGAGGATTTAGCGCGTCGTACATGTCAACTCAGCAACATGCCAAACCATATGGACATGATCTGCATCTTTGCAGCATCCTCCTCCAACTCGTCCGACAGGACTTGTCCAACACTCCCGATTTTCTCGTGACATGTTAACGACAACCTTGTGACATTTGCTACAAGGATGTTATGAGGAAAATGCGTGTGTGAAATTTAGGCTTGGACACCATTTTAACAGTCATTTTCCACTTAATATGAATTAGCCAGTTGAATTATTACCAGAAGATAACCATTTGAGATAATTTTTGCACCTCTCACTTAACTAACAATGTCAAAGCACTACAGAAAACCAGTGCCACCCAGAGATAGCCACATAATGGTCTCATCTTTTGTTGATATGCTAAATAACTTGTAATGGATCGGAAATTGCTCTCTTTACACTGTCTGTTCAGTGGCAGTACCATTAAACTAAGAACTTAAGAAGCATATTAACTGAATAGATATATAGTTAGTATGATGTGGCTAGGCTCAATAAAGTTGTTAATATCATTGCAGGTTTGTTTGTGAGGATGACCCAGATGTGAAAGACTTGCTGGACAGCTACATTCTGCAGGATATAAGTGTTTCCAGGTGCTTTCTTTTAGTTGCTAATTTACATTTCCATTCAATGTCTGTAGTATTTGCCATTCAGTGCAGGTGTGTGGACTCTTTTAATTATATTGCATTATTATCATTCCAACATGTTATTAGTGTAATCAGAGAGCTGTGTTGGAGTATGTTTTGTAGATCTTGTTATATTTGACATGAATATATATGTGTAGCAGTTTATGTTGTGCATATGCAGGGTCTTTTTGTAACAGAATACAGGCCATCTTATGCTATTATATGATTGTGTGTCGGTGTCATAACTTGCAAAATGCTATTTTAGTTATGAAGCCCAATACTTAACAGACTGCCACTTTGCTGTAAAAGAAACATTATCTAACTTATTTCATGTTGTCTTTCATGAGGTGGGAAACACAATGGGCATGTTCTAGCCTATAAAAAATGCTTTAGATATCCCATAGGTTCTTGTTTGAGTGATCAGGTCTAGCTTGATCATTTGAGCAAGGTTTAACTTTCCATCAAACACATTATAGGTCATATCGGGGATTGGTTTTATGGGTCAGAAGACCCAACCAACAGTGTCAAAGCACTGAAGGAAGAGAAGTCCTAAGGACCAGGCTTCAATCCCATTAGGTCCACCCCACTGTGCTGACAGTCAATAACACAACGTATATGCAGTATGAAAAAAACACAAAATACACAGATAAACACAACTAAATCTAGGCTATGCACAGTGAAATGCACCAAGTGTGACAAAACCCAATCCAGTGAACTGTAAGAACTGCTCATCTAAGTGTGCTTATGATTGTGCACAACTGTCGTATACAACACAGCACAGAACAGTTCTGATAATCTCCCCTCTTACCTCCAGACAAACACCATAACTCAGATGTTGTCTATCAGAGGAGAGGGTTAATGAGGTCTAGCCTAGAGTAACTCAGGAAAAAAGCTGACTGGTTAAACTGAAAGTAGTAGCACTAAGTAGTATGTATGCTTTGCTTTCATGTATTTATTATGATTTCCTAGTATCTGTATTTCGTGCATTTGTATTTATATTTATATTTACATGTACAGTTACGAGAGCATGCGGGATATGTGTAACCGCTACAATGAAGTGATTGCTGACTGTCGGCAGCTGGTAATATTTTTATAACATTTTTTGTTACATTTTTTGTTGAAAGGTCACGTGGCATGTACTAAATACATACTTGTGCTAACTGTTCTTGAAGGAAGGGGAGTTAATATACTTTACAAAATATGCATATCTGATGATATTTAAACAGTATAACAGTTCTGTTATCAGTCATTTGTATTAACATTTATGATTACCACATTTGACTGCCGTTGTATGTTAATGTGTTAATGTATTGCATTTATTAACACACTTGTGGGCATGTGCATGGTCTTTATAGATCATATGGTTATAGCATATTTTAATCGGCTGGGCAATAGGAGGGGAATCCAGCCTATAAAAGTTGAATGACAAGGTGCTGGCATGGTTATCTGTCTAGAGCGAGGTGCAGATGATTTGTGTCCGGCTTATGTCACTGGCACCCGATCATCTCTTGGTTACCTTTCTGTTGCTGGCTGGATTAGCCAGTAGTCGTCTTACTTTTGTTCTTCCATTTGTTCCGAGAGAACAAAAAACCTTTGTAGATAATTGTATCATGCTTTTTTTTCACTGTTCTGATTCTGAATATAAGAGAGGGCATCGAGTAATCGCACTGTATTTGTGTTGTATGTAGGGGAGGGACAGAGTGAGTGGAGGAAGCCGGCGTGCCAGTGTGGAGTTGTTAAGACACATAATTCAACAGTGTTACAACCGAGCTGTCATCGACCCTGACAAGCTGAATCAGTATGAACCATTTTCACCCGAGGTCTGCTTTGATTATTTATGCACTAGTAAATCTTGTGCTTTATTTCCTCTTGTGGTTTGTGCTGGTTAGGTGAGTAAGATTGTATTTGCAGTAGCCTGCTAACTGCCCCTGCATGCTGTTGCACTGATGTATTCTTCTTCCTTTCCAACACGTAGTTTTTTTGGTTTAGACACATGCATATCCTGGTTAGACATAAGCTAACTGGGCACATTATGCTACGACCTTTTCCTTCAGCATGAATTGCTTACATTACTGCTGCTGCTGCAACCTGCCATCCACTTCGAGAAATCACATAATCATCTGGACTTGTTGGAGAACTCTGTTTTTGTCATCATTGCATGTTTGCAATGTCTGGTAATTAATGCTACATATAACGGTAAAACGACGTTTCTAGCTGCTATGTATATGTTGTGATGTTAAATTAACAGGTTTATGGAGAAACGAGTTATGAATTTATTGAACAGATCATACGAACAGTCAACTTCACAGAGGAAGATAGATTTATTGATCTTGGAAGTGGTTAGTTGAGTCTAGTTTCATATACTTCTAATTTTACATATCCTTGTGAGTTTGTTTATGCTCCAATTTTTGTTCAGTTATCTTTTGTTACTGAATTTTATGTTCAGATGTCAATCCTTGCAGTAAATTAAGTTAAGTTTGGACTGAGTTAGATCTGTGTATGCCATTGACAAGCACAGTTTGCATAAGCTGTTGCATTGCAAAATGCCAATACACTCATGAGTGATGACCTTTGAGGGTTATTCATTGGGTACCTTTTCATGGCCAGTGTCACTGCATTTTTTCATGTGTTAGCATACTTGTAATGACTGGCAGTTATACGTAACCACTATCTTATCCAACATGTGTAAACAAAACTGTTTTTTGATGCCATGCTAATGTTTTGAGGACAAATATTGTTGTTAGGAGTTGGTCAGGTTGTGGTTCAGATTGCTGCCTCAACGTCTTGTCAGTCTTGTTATGGAATGGAGAAAGCTGATTGTCCAGCATCGTATGCAGAGGTAGGTTAATGCAAATAGAGACCACATTGTTGCTTATTAATAGGGTTAGGACGATAGTGTGTAAATTTGATAGTTTGATAGATGATACTATCGGTGAAAACTGTCGGCTGATACGACAGCAATAGCGATTGTTTTGGCAGACCTATGCCCCATGTTGCCTATCCCTTATATTCATGGCTTAGCCGTCCCCTCACGCCCTCACACATACTGCTGCATCACCTAACGCTGTACTGTGGCCATGATCATCCATCCATGATGACGGACAACGGCCATATGTGGACTGGATTGCCTTGCACCAGGCTGTTGCTGTCAATTAAGATGACATGACAGACGCACGATTGAAGTCTGTGTTATCTCGCTGTCACTGCGGTGGGCTGACTGCATCTCACTACCACCCCACCCCACTCACTGACACCACATCTATGCCAGTGTGATAGTCTCGGACAATTTAAACGGTTGCTCAAGACTCATCTGTTTGGTTCTTGAGACCGTGACGGTCTGTGACATTTCTGTTAGGAGCGCTGTGTATAAATCTTCTTACTTACTTACTTACAGTGCTATTCACTAGCCTAATGGAGACGAGTCGTAAACTGACTGAGTGTGTGTGACATTTTACAGTTGCATTCTACGATCGCAAATAGGCCTACTGTCGACAAAAACTATCGGTCTAGTGATGCTCTCTGATAGTGCTGACTGTTGTCTGATACGATAGCCCGATAGTACTATTATCATAACTCTACTTGTTATAAGTTATTATTTCAACAACTCTGTCTTGGTGATATATTGTGGATTATTGATACTGACTTTAAGCCAAAAAAGAATGAATACTGTTGATTTGATTTACATTATGAATGTTGCTATTAGTTGCTTATGCAAGTCAGTAACATTGATGGATGTTACATGTTTATGTATGTAGCAAATGTCCAAGGAATTTCGTCGATGGATGGCATTTTACGGCAAAGAATACAGTCCATATGACCTGGAACGTGGAGATTTTCTGTGTGAAGAGATGAAGGAAAAAATAAACTCTGCAACGTGAGCAAAGTTACTAGAGTTCTTCTGATGGATTGTTTATATCACTGACCTCACCTAACCTTGTCTGAACTCAGTGTGCTTGATTGGTTACAGCCATGGGAACTGGGTCACTTTAGAGCACTGATTATTTTTATTAATCTGTTAAATCTAAATTGTGTATTTGTAGCATAGACACTTTTGTCATTGAAATAGTTGCTTTTTATTCAATTTTAGACTGATATTGGATCGCAGACTTATGACTATAAGTTACTACTACTATGTCCACTTAGTTGTAATTTTTTCAGATGAACCCAGATAGCTGGTTCCTGCTTGAGTCCTATTCTTGAAAACATTTCAGAAGAAAACCTATGGGTAGTAGTAGAAGAATTTTTAGGGGGGGGGGTGCATATGTCTTTACTGTTACCTAACCATCAATGTCAAAGTGGGTTTGCATAAAAATCAAACTCCACAAAATCCAGTAAATGTACAAAGTCCAAATGCTTAAATATAATCCATAGCATTTCTGGAAAATCCACTGCCTACAAGTTGTAATCCACTGTCCAACCTATCTTCCTAAAATGAAAAATTCACAAAGAGAATGAATGATATTTTTAGCGTGAGATGTAATATATACATCTCGCGCTTATGCTACAATGTCAGTGTCCGTCTGTTTGTGATGGAAGTGCATTGGCGCATTATAGCTAATTTAGGTTTTAAATTCTGATCCCAATTTACCGCGCATTGCGGTCGCGGTGCATGCGGGCACGAGCACTTATAGTTCAGTGCGCGCGAGGCGAGGGATCATCGCCGGGAAGAGTGGAGGGATCATCTCGCGCTATGCTAGCCACTGCTATGCCCTCTTGTTATTATTTGTTTTCATGGTGATTTTAAAGTAGTTTTAGTTGTTCTTTTGCTGTTTGGTAATTTTGCTGTCAGAATTTTGACTTCCTGTATCCAACCATCTGTAGAGATGGCTTTGTAGCAAAATATAAGCTGGCAGCCTCTTAGTGCTGAACTTCATAAGAAGTGATGTTTAAACGCACTAAGAATATTCAATGTTTATGTAATTTGTTTCCTTGGTAATTCGCTTCATTCTGTCTTTGTAGACTGTGAATATAAATTACTACACCGTAAAAAAAGACTGGTGTGTACAGTGTTCCTTCTTGCTGGAAGATATGGGAATTAAGGAGATAGTGAGTAGATGGTGAATTTTGTTAGTGGTCAGGGAAAAGTAACTTTCGTAGTTGAAATTTCACTTGCATCTTTATGAGAAGCTTAAGCTTATTAGGCATAACCATCTCTTAGATCTCCCATTCAAGTCTGCTGTCTTGGCCAAATGGAAAACAATTACAAAAACCAATTTACCATATGTGAGACAGCAAGTATTTCATCCTATAGTAGAGTTAGTGAAATGCATTTTTGATGTCAAGTGGAAACCCCGTTTATGTGTTAGTTCTATGTTGACTTCACTGTGTTGATGTTTGTTGTGGATTACTGTGTTATTTCAGAGTTATCTTTGTCAACAATTTTGCTTTTGGACCTCAGACGGATCATCAGGTAAAGCACAGACTTGCTTACAAGTGTTGTATTTTATATTCTGTATTTGTGAGTATGTCACACCTGACTCCAGACAGCTTAGTCTGATTTTGCACCACTTATTATTGAATTGGCAACCGCTTACCATCGAGCACAGAATCTGTAAACACAGAGCACTCCTGTAGGAACAACAGCATTTATTATTGGACAAACTACACAGTAATTACGATTATGTGAGTTTGTGTTGTGTGCAGTTGAAGATGCGCTTTGCAAACATGAAAGAAGGTGCCAAGATTATTTCGTCGAAGGCTTTCTGTCCACTCAACTTTCATATAACTGAGAGAAACCTCAGTGGTAGGTGACTTTGTGTGCTAGAACCACATACACCTAGTATTTGTCTTGCCATATCATAGAATAAAAGCATTATAAAACTGCCGTGTGTCTAAGTAAGTAAAGTAATCAGATGTGTGCATCATGTAGAAACCTGTAGGGCATTAAACCAGCTAATTAGCAGTCATTGTATTATTAGATATCTAATTACTACCTATGATTATGTGGCCAGCTGACTCACTGACACAAATTTGGTCATGCGAAAGTTGGCTGCGCTAGCCGTGTATAGAGACTGACGGTTGGCTAACTACGGAGAGGTATAGTGAACACTAGTGGTACTGTGTAGCCGTGGTTCACAGCATCAGCTGGAGTTCTTACTAAAACAGAGGCCATTGTACTATACCCTCTATATGTGTTAAAGATCTTTGGTTGTTACTTTGTGTAACACTAAGAGACAGTTAATTTAGTAGCGTCGTGTTGTTGTTATTGTCATATTAATGGAAGTGTAAGTATACAACGATGGTGTTTGTGAATGGTTAGACATTGGTGCCATCATGCGAGTGAGTGAACTCGCTCCATTGTGTGGTGCTGTTTCATGGACTGGTCGACCGGTGACGTACTATCTACATACAATTGATCGAACAGCGGTATGATTGAGTTCGTTCATTTGAAATTAGGGTGCAGCTTGCTTATATGCCACAGCTGAACATAGCAGTATCTGTTGATATAGTGGTGCATATAATGAAAGTGTTTTACTGCATTTTCCATAATCAGAGTTGTATGATAGTATTAACTTTTTGTTTTAAGTCACAGTGTTTTAAATTTGATTTTGTATGTTAAAATAGTTGTTGTTTCCTACATTCGTTGCTTTGGTGATAATGGTTGAGCCACAGAAAGTGTGCCTGGCCCATAAAAACCTGGTTACAAAATTCCAGAGCACAGCTTTTCTTTTGTGATACACAGCTTAAACGGAAGTGACTGTGGGAGGCTGGTCTGGTGAAACACAAACTGAAAATAGTGTCATGTTTGCTGTTCATAGTGATGTTTGAGTTGCATGTTGCATGGTGTCGCATGTGTCTGTGATTTGTTGCAGTTGGAAAGATATTTCTTGAAGCTGAGAAATCCGCAGCTTGTCGTAAGTGTGAAATGCTGCTATTGTAAACTAGTCTGATATGTATGGGGTGCAGTATGAATGTCTCAGTTAATATTACTGTTAACAGCTCCGTAATATTGATGTGTATATCCTAAATGTAATAACAAGACCTGAATTGTGGTTACATGTGAAAGCTGCATTGACGTGCCATAGTCAGTAGCCACCAAAGATGATTTTATGCACTCTGGTCATGGGAGGAGCGGTTGTATTTGACTGGCTAGGTATGACTTCCTGTTAGTGTTCTGTAGTGATCTTAGGTCTAGGTGGTACTGTTATCAAAGTATACCTGAGAAGATGAAGAATGCTACAGGTTATTTATAGGCCACTTTTGCTGTGCAACACTGTTAAAACTTATTATTTGTGTTTAAAAACTAACACTATGCAGGTGTGAAAGAGTAGGTTTGTAAAACTTAGTAAATGGTAATAAACACCAAACAAAACTTTGGCAAAGTTATTTAGACCTCAAGTCCCATTTTCAAACATCAGGACATAGCTGGCTTGCTGCTAGTAGTTTATGATAGATCTGATGCGCAGTTTTGTCAAAAGTGCCACAGTATATTGAGACTGATTATTATGACAATGAATATGTTTTTGTCAGTCCATAGATTTACTGTATCAGATTATTATTTGTTTGGACGTTTTGCTGTTAATCACAAACACTGAAACAATCTGCAGCATAACAGTGGACAACTGCACTGTGACTCCAGTAGCTTGTTGTAGACTGAGTCATATAAGTCAGTTCATGTGAGAAATGTGGCACGTGTGGCATATTTGTTAGGGTTTTAGCTTGCATCTCAGAGGTTGCAGGTTTGACTCCCGGCCGTTCTGCAGCTAGGTAACGACCTTCGGCAAGTTGTTCACACACAGGTGCCTCTGTCGTCAAGCCGTATAATTTGGTATCAGTCACACGGCAACGATGTCCTGCAGCTGGGAAGGTAACCGTACATCTGGTATCGTACTGGCCATGCATCACAGACTTCAGTGGTTTATCCACCTACAGACTTGAGGCCTAAGTAACGTAGATGAGCCTGCCACCAACATTCCTCATGGAGTATGATACACTTTACAATATGAGAAAGAATGAGAGGCGAGATGGGACGTTGGTGGGGCATGATAGGTCTGTCAGATATAAGATGTTAGAAAACACGACTGCAGCCGGAACGACTGAATTTCACTTTATGCTGTGTTAAAATGCAGGCCGTTGACCCGCCGTCACTGCGTAAAGACCGTCGTGGACGAATTGTAAAACCTGTCATTGATGACACACAGGTCAATTGCTCATTTCTTTAATTGTAGTTCTGCTGCAATGGCTGCCATGTTACTTTCTTTGTAACTTTGCTGAACTGTGGAACTGCTCCAGTTTGGTTTTGATTGCCAGTGAATTTTTATGTGTTCTTGATAGTAGGCAGTTAACATGTGTTAAGGTCTTGCATATTAACTGTTAACTTTTCCTTTTAATTGTGGATGTCTACCTATCCAGTTGACCTACCTGTATTGCGTGGCATACAAAATGCTGTCTCCAATTGTTAACATTTTAAAGTCATGATTACTTGCCAATTCTAAGTTTTGTTTGGGTGAAATAAAGGGCATGTGGAGATAGGAAATTTAAGGAGATGTTGGAGTAACAGCAGAAAACTGAGTCCCTTTACTACACTGTGTTTCATAAAAAGGTGGCAGTGCATTTGTGATCATAACTCCAGAAAATCTTGATGATTTTCATAACTTTTGACACATTGGGAAACAGGAAATGAATGATCTCTGCAAATAAGCGATTATGCCATTTGGTCTGTCAATCGGCAACATGTGTATCAGACCAGAGTTTACGACATCTATGAGCTGTGACAGCATCTGCTGCATGTGTGGCATGGCTTGGAGCAGTCGCTGATTAATAACGCAGTTGACCGACGGCCAACATGCTTGCATGCTTGTGTTCATGATGGTGGCAGACATTTTGAGCATACTTTGTGACTCAATTGGTTTTTTCTGTACTTGATGACTTTATGTTTCACACCACAGTTGATGCAGTGCATAATATCTTAACAGTGCATTATAAAAGTAGTGAATGTGATGTTTTAATTTCACAAGATGGCATAAGTACAGCATTTACTTGAGATGTACATGTTTTCATGTATGTGTAAAAAAATTTCTTCCTGCAAAGGTTATAAAAATCAAACTAGTTTTTCCAGAGTCATGATCATAGATATACTGTCATCACTTTTATAAAGCAGTATGTGTTCATTCACAAGTTTTATGCAGAGTGATCGAAATTTTTTTTGGCTTATATGAGAACAACAAATGCCATTGATTACTGTGAATTGTAGTTGTTATTGTGAACAATATTGTGTATTGTGTAACTTTTTTATCCGCAGTTATCTGAAGCATCTGTGCTGAATTCAAAGGCAAAAAAGTGTCGGCGTCGATTAAGATCAAAAGCAAAAAGGACAAATTTCGGTATGTTTTCAAAATGATTGTTGTTAGATGTTAGTCAAAGTAACGAGAGAGAAATTTTGTTTTACTGCGGCTTTCATGTGTGCATTTATTGTGGATGTCATGTTTCTTTTAGCTGATGGTTGGGTTTATATCATATCTGCTAGGCTCAGTTACATGCAGTTCAGTGCATCAAGCAAGTTGTTTGAAATAATTGTGGTTGCATGTTATACAGAGTATAACTGCAATCATTAAACAGTGCTTCTGCCGTTTTAATTTTTTAATTTTTCATTACAAGTAATTCCAGAGATAAGCCAATGATGATCGGTACAGTTCTTGTGGATGTTTGTCATATTGATGAGCTATTGTACAATGCCGGTCTTATCATGTAACCTTCTCCA
>Ga0209782_1002041_pt1 | contig 11054 bp, 6 predicted proteins | sample WorMetmaBAHAMAS1_FD_187390 | JGI IMG/M metagenome (GOLD analysis project Ga0209782, IMG submission 187390) | Marine gutless worms symbiont microbial communities from Max Planck institute for Marine Microbiology, Germany - Inanidrilus... | ecosystem: Host-associated > Annelida > Digestive system >...
TCCCCAGGTAGTGCAGAGACATTAGCAAGGGGAGGTGGGATAACAACTCACCATTTAATAGCGTACTCACTCAGCAACATATCTGCAAAAAATTACTAAAATCGGTTAATGTGCGTTGAAGTTATAGTGTTCTACATCATTGTCGTTTTTTGAGACACAGTGTAGTACAATAACAGTTTTCATAAGTGAAGTAATTCAAATATATGTTCTGAAGGACAATAAGGCTGAGTAATTGGCGCTTACAACTGTCCTTTTAAATAAAGAAAACGGTGTAATTAAATTAATATTAGAACAATAATCAGTGTGGTAAATGAGCAAGGATAGTTTGGCTGCCCATACATACAAACACTAAACACGTAGTGGAAGAGTCGTTCGTCAGCCTCATCACAGAGGCTGGCGAATGTCGACTTGCTGCTGGCCCGATAACCTAATTTAGTTGATCGTCGTAAAAATGCTTCTATACGGTTCCGGTCGTCGGTCGAAGCAAAACCCCACAAGGCTGGTGAAGCGTAGGTGAGCTTGTTGATGACTATTGCCTGAAATACGACTTGCAGGGCATTTGCCGGTAAACCGTGCTGTCGCAGGGTTCGCAGGGCAAAGAGAGACTGAGAGCAGCGGGACAGAAGGTCATTGACATGCAGCGAGACTGAAAATTTCCGAGTAAATGTCACGCCAAGCATCTTGATTGATTCGACTTGGGTGAAACCTGAAATCGTTGATGAAAGCTGTGAAGAATTTGATTTGTTATTCTTGCATATTCAATGTGCAACTGCATGTTTGCTTGAAAAAGTGAACTTTAAAGTTTAAATTGCTGTATCTGAGGAATGCTATCAGTTATTTTAATAAAATTGGCAGGATATGTTGTGTGAATATTCGCATACAAAGTCTGAAAGTTTGGCTCAAATCCGTATTACCATGGCTGAAATACAGCATTTTTCTGGGGGATTGTTCTTATTGACACACCCTGTAGATGTATAGGAAACGATGCACTGAATCATTCAAACAACTGACCAAAAATGCGTTTTGTATTCAGTCTTTCTATCTGCTTCACGCAATCTAGGTACATTATGAGCATTAGAATGCCATTAACAGTTCACCCCAAGGCGCCGTTGTGATGTACGCACCATTACATGACTGCATGAGTTCAGAACAATGGCGTAACTGTCATAGTAGGTAGACAAAAATTTAGAGAATCTATGGTTATGGATGCCAAGTATACAAATAAAATGTGCTAAAGTATGTGGCAAAAGTCAGTATTTCAGTCATACGAATTTGTTAGTTGACACAAAATGTATTAGGCCTACTTTTTGTAATCTGAACCAACACATTGTTGTTGTTTGAAACAAACACGTAACGTTTATTTATGCTATAACGTGATACTATCTAGTATGCACTATATTTGACAGCTTAATTAAAAAACACTACTGTCCCTATCAGCGGACTTCTTTTATACAGAAGGCATTGTGAAGCCACTGTAAAGTACCTGCTATTAAAAGCCATGCCTTAAGTAATGTTCTTTCACATCATAGCTTACCATTAGCCAATGTACGTCACTAGATGCACTCTCAATGTTTAGCAGTGCAGCATAACAGCATCGAAAAGAAAATAATGTTACGTATATAATGAATATTTTAACTGTTTGGCTTTGCTGAGAGAAATTGAAACAAAGAGTTACATGCCTAGCAGACGTTCGATTCCATTCTGTCTCGCGTTCGAATTTAGCGCTATTTTCGCAGTTAATATGCGAAGATGCCACGGCTATCGGCTACGTAAATGCGGCCAATACTGTCTCTAATGGGTTCCTAGCTGAACTTTCCAATTACATTTGACAGACGCTAAGTCGGCTAATTGCAACGATGGATGACTTCAAAGAAATATGCTGCTGCAGTAATCTGCTAATGCTCGCAGCCAGCTCGTTATTTACATTCCCGTGTTAAGGTGAGCGGATGGCCAGTGTATAGTTACGGTATAGTTCCGTAATGTTCAATCTACCGAGACAGCAGTAGATCTAGGCGAAGAGAGAATGCTCGTCCTGCGATATTTCCGTCCTACAGAATAGAACGTATCACCGTCGGCCCATTGTACGTCGCCAGCATTTTCGCTATTCGCTACATCCGCTATTCTTAAACGCCCATTCACACCGCCGTCGTCGTCGGCGTGTCGAGTCGGCGGCGCTGTGAATCGACTTCTCTCGTTCATCGTTTCACGGTTTCTAATTCCGTAGCCGACGAGAGATATAAGTTGATCGACGACGTCAGCGCGGGTTGAGTGAAAATGAAGGACTGAACAGTGACCGCGACGAACGCTGTGTGTAGTGTTCGTAATGTGTTGGAACAAAAACTTTATCGCATTTCGCATTTTGTGCCCACGACTTCGACGTTTACCGTGGAGATGATTCTACAGTGTGATATCCGGGAACGATAGTCGAAATAAATATGATCCTAGCAGTTTTCGACGAAATATCGTAAGTGACGAGGCAAAACCGAACGTCTTCAGGTGCGGGACAGTTGTTCAACACTCCAGAGTCGTAGTTCATCGGTAGAGAATGGGCGGTCGCCGGCCGGGCGGTGGCGTTGGCGGTGTGAATGAGGTTTTACATTTTGCTCTCTCCGTAACTCTGCCGTCGCCTTTAGTGACTCGGCTCGTTCGTGACGCGCTGTATGGCTGGAGATGATGACGGGACGGCGGCGGGCGGGCTGGCTGGCGTCTGGCGCCATTGTACTCGGCAGTCGGCACCGCAGCAGCAGCATCCGGCGGCGCATGTAGTTACGAAGATCATGGCGTGCTATCAGCGCCATCGCAGACCGTCTCCGACCGTGCCCCAGCACAGATCGCACAGCTGATGAACCGCGATATAGCATTACTATAGCGGCGGCGGCGCGGCCGAAATGAACAGTGAACAATCGTAAAACACACACACACACAGCGTCGTTGTCCGCCCGGTCTAACAAAGCAACGGTACATCGCATACTCCGGCCCCGGCATCCGTTGCACGAAGAGCTGCATGGTCTAGTCTTGGCGCCCGTCATCGTCTAGAACAGGACACAGCCCGTATCACGCAGCAGGGGCGTTAGCCCGTGAGCGACGCTACATGACGTCATCCACAAACGGGAAGTATGTACGTACCATATTCCATATTGCAACAGTGCCAGAGGACGATCGATACACGGCATGCACAGGCAACAGTCATAGAAATCATGTGATGACGTTTGGACTTGTGAGAACACAGACGTACAGACCAAAGACACGCTCATCTCCTTAGGTAGATAGAGCAAAAAGGTGCGGTGGACAATAGGTGGAATGCTATGGGTTAGTAACTAGTTGTTTCTATCTTTGCAGTAAGGGATGATTTTACCCGAGCGACGCTATAGTGTTGGGGCGCCCCAAGGACTATTCCAGGCTATTCGTTTGGTTTTCTGCCACCCAACATGCAAGCGTTTGTCTGGCGAGCTACCGGGGAAATCTCAGCTGAAGTGTTTTCCATGAGCAAACCTTCTGCATAGAGGTCGTGGAAACAGCAACGTCTCTTCAAGGACATAGGGCGCGTCAGTTATATAAGAATATCTCTATGTTATTTCTGTTTCCGGTGAAAACGGTAAGCTTAGTACAGGCGTCAATAGGGCCCGTCAGTAAAGAAAGAATATTTATCCCAGATCCAGCTTTAGTCGATATTTGGTGAACTTCTGGTGTTGAGCAATACGGTTCTAATCATAACAGATTGCGTGAAAGTCATTTCTTTCGCAAATTATCGTCTCGATATACATTCAGAGAGACAAAGAAGCAGACATCCACACAGACAGACAGGCAGACGCTTTAGAAACGATCAGCGAATTAAATTCGGTTTCAGACTGAGTCTCAGTCCTAAAAAAAGCAACATGTCCAGAAGGATGTGACGAATAAATGAACGTGGGCTGCAGAGGCGTGACACAGTGATGGATGGTGAGTGCGGCGACACAGAAAATGGCGGCTGAGGTGACATTCGCCAAATGAAGTGAATCAGAGGATAATGACTGGGATTAGGCCGACGAAATGAGCCAGAAAGCTGATTTTATAGAGACACGGCGATGCATGAAGAGAAGATGGGAAAGGAGCGAGCTTCAGCAGGTAATGACAGAGACGTAGGTAGCTGAGCAGGGGCAACAACAGATGAGGATCGAACGCCGCGAGGACAAATTACAAAAAGTGTGGTAAATTGGCAGTAATTAAATCGAGCGATGGTCCGTCCGCCCCGTCGTGCAAACTTTCGACAGAACCATTACGTGTGATGCAGAATGCACAGAAAACTCATCGCTAACCACAGTGTGTGTGTGTGTGTGTAAGTCGACAGTGTTCAATAGATTTCATACGATTTCTTCTATAGACAGGTATGATTATGTGCACTGTGAGCCATAAAAAGTGGCCCTAGGTGTTCGATTGTAACTCCTGTATTTCTCAGTTGATTTTTGTGCACTTTTTACCAACGGAAGGAGGAGTTAAACAAAATTTACAACTTTGCTGTAACTGGTAATAGTAAAGCTATAAAAAACAGCATAAAATGGCCAACCATCACAGCATTGATGCGGCACATGCGTTGCGTTGCGGTGCCGTGCGGTGCCGTGCGGGTCAGAGTGGCACTGCACGTCGACGCATTCATACCGATTGAGTTGCCGCATGCATTCATCATCATCATCCTCATCATCATAATGCAGTTATACTGTATAATGCGCCCGGCATTACAGTATGAACATACATAGGTGCATGATTACAGTAGTCCATAAAACACGAAAAGAAGAAGCTCGGCAGATGCTGAGATAGCGCGACATGCAAGCCGTTGGACGGAATCGACGGGTTCCGAAAGCGATTTCTAGCACTTCGATATCACTGGATACTACGTGATCACAATCCATCGATGTTACAAACCGACTGACACCTACGGACGTCATCGTCGTAGCATAACAGCGACAGTCGTGCTAAACGCTACAAACGAAATCAACAGAAGTCAGTGAGCATTAAAAGCTGCGGTGACAAAATGCGTTTTCAGCTGTTTTCTCAACTCTGCTGGGTCTCGTTGATTGCGTCGCTGCGTTGCATTGCGGTGCCGTACGGTGCTGCGCGGCGCCGCACGGTACCGCATCAGGTGTGCGTGAACCTTTAGTTAGTTATTTGGAATGCTTATGATCACGTTGTTTTCAAATCTCCGCCTTTTCGCTTATGCTGTTAGCTGACGTCGCAGCTGAACGACAGCACTATAGCATGCTGCTTCATGTGTTTATACAGGGTTAAGTTGTACATACGCTTCCGAAATGCATCAGTGCTTTTGGATTTGGACGCGTTACTGATAGACCTGCTGTTCCATACGGAACTGGAGGTTCTAGCACCACCACTTTGAAGGGAGCAGTGGGGGCATGGGTCTACGAATGGGGGGTCACCAGAAAAATGTTGTTGTTGTTGGTCATATGTACAAAATAATAGGCAGTTTTTGACATAAACCAACATATCCTAGGTGTTTAGTTACATACACTTACCATTGGGGCCGTGGGAGCCGGACCTCTGATAGGGGGGCATGGCCCTTTCCCCTGCCCCCCTTAGAACCCCCTTATATTATTTCAGTAATAAGTATTTTGTAGGGTATTCGTTCTTGTTTCCGTCGATACAAAAGTGCTAAGATCTAACACGATGGGCGGGAGTTATAGTCCGAAACAAAGCGGTGCAATTTATGACTCACGTTGTACAATAATAACACTTTTAAAGTAGCCACGCTGTGGCTGTCAGCTGAACACATAGAATCAGTGCGGGGCGGCGAATTCTAATCAGGCTGTCTTGTAAACGAGAAATGACCGTGTTGATTCTGTCCGGACTCGCTGCGTGCTAAAATGATATCTGTGTAATTTGATTAACGTACATGTTGGTTGTTCTCGTGGCTAATCAATGGCACACCTGTGTAGATACCTGGGTCGGAAATAGGCAACTCCCACTCTTTCGCTGCAGATGACCAATACAAAGTCTCAAATCACGCAAGTCGTTGCTAATTATACGTCGTGGTAATATATTTTGATTAGCAACTGCTGTAGCAGTCCTTGTACAAGTTTCTAAACTTTTTAATTAGAAACTTGTACAAGGACTGCTACCAACTCATTTACGTTATATATTTTAATCGTATCTTATCATTTCACCACTACTATATTATATATCATGTATCATATACTGTATAATTTAATTATTGTTTACTATGTATTATTGTATCTTTTACTGCATTAGCTATTTCCATGTGTTTATGAGTTGCGTCTGTCAACTTTATAATAGACTATATATGATGATGACGATGATGTGGCATCACATATAAGTGCATAGTCGATTTTGTTAGTGACTCTAATACGATCATTAATCGCCAGTCACAAGCCAAACCCGCCCTCTACGCCAAGCGAGGCAGCTGACTGTCGTGAATTTCCGTGGTTTCTTTCGAGGTCGATTATTATCAGCTACTTAAATCGCAGTTTATGTTGGTCACAACAAAATAATATGCTTTGACGACTTATTTCCATTGGCCTGGCATGTCAGTGGGTCTAAGCGTAGGTTAGCGCATGAATCCATCTTAGTAGTTTTACCAAATGTTCTTAAAATTATGTGTTGCTTTGTACACGTTAGTGTTTTGTTATTGTGATTTACTGGGTTTATTTGTGTTTGTTTTTAATGTTTATCTTTAGCCTTGTCCCTCTAGCTCTGATACTTTACGCTGTACTTGCTATTTGTATTGTGATTTATTTGAGTAATGATGATGATGATGATGATGAAGCCATTTTGAGCATCCGTCAAATATGCAGTAACGGCGTCACTTCTAGCTGATGCGCGAAGTTTTTTTTTTATTTAAGCATCAACGACAAAGGGCATAAACAGCCACTTACATGCCGGTAAAAACCATACAATTCATATACACAATGCATAATAAAACACTTACAATAGGTAGCAGTACACTAAAATACAAAATTATGACATGATAAACAATCAAATAGTTAAAGTGTATTCGGGAACAGCCAAATAATTCTATATCTGCTGCAAGGATGTAAAAACAGAGCAGATATATTAAGTATTTTTAAATTATATAAATTTGCCTACCCGTATGTGGGACCTATAGAGACAACCGTAGTCCGCGGCTACAACCTGCACGGCTTCATATTAGGTTTCGAGAATCGCGAAGAACTGAACCAAGACGGTCGCAGACCCACTGAAAGGTGCGTATAGCACTCTACTTATTCGCTTCGGTTGCACAAAGCACTAAATTGTATTTCTTCAGTGCTGCATTGCTGCGCCTCAGACTTCCGTCATATGCTACTTTGATCGCAATCGCACGGCACGTGGACAATGCGAGCGCGCCGGTCCGCGAAAGCTTTCCTTCCGGGACAATTCGTAATTGCGTATGTATATTTGACCGACGAATAGAGCGGCGTGACGAATTAATGTGTTTGCACGTCCTCCGGCGATGACCGCCGAGGACTGGGAAAGTTTGTCGACGGACGGACGGACGGACGTCGAAGCATTCGGATCGTGACGCTTGGTCTCGTATCACCCAGAAACCGCCGCCGCCGCCGCCGCAGCAGCAGCAGCAGCCGTGAAGTGGCGGGTGACGACGTGCTAATGACTTCCGTGGCGGATGACGACCGACAGCAAATATCGCTGATGGTTGCCGGAGAGAACTTGGCTGCCAGCTCGTACACCCACTCGACTCGACCGTGTCTCACGCACTCCCACGCCGAACGAACGACTTCGACCTGTCCGGAAAAACAAGGTGTCGCGCGGCGAGACGATATGCCGCCGCCGACGACAGTTCGACAGGCATATCGACGGTGAAGCCAAGTAGCGAATGCTTCTGAGGCGGAGCCGGCGACGGCTTCGTTGCCATTTCGGCCTCTTCCGACGCTAGCCAGAGGGTTCGACTTCCAGCAGGGGTTTCCTGTTAGTGTTCTCTAGGAACTATAACCGCAAAATGCACCGTTTTTGAGCTATGGACATGGGCATGGGACAGACAGAAAGACGGACAAATCGCGGCTTTATGTCTCGCACTATAGAGTAGCGGCGTAATTAATCAGCAGTCTGTTTATGATGTTAACGGCTACACATCACAAACCGAGAAAAATCGTAAAAAGGTGATATTACCCGCCATCACATTGCCCAAATATTAATGTGATGCTGAGCAATTTCATCTTTCGTTGATTCTTGCGGTATGATCATTGTGGCCGTTGCCGCGCGTCCGGACGCCTTCGTCCCGAATTTGTTCCTTCACCGAAGTCCGCGGCTGATGTTCGACGAATCGCTGCCATGATCGTCCGTTCGCAAATCGCAAGGTTGTTCGACGGTCGACGAATGGACGCTGTCACATCTCTGAAGTTAAACCACGGGCCGTCGACGTCTGTCGAAAAATCATTATGGCCCATATCCTATTTTAGCAACGTTCACCAACATGTGGCATTTTTCATATTTCATGGCCGTTCACCATCTAAAATTGTCTTTAAATCGAAATTTTAACAGCCGTTAAACTGCGGAGACTAACGTGCGTCGCTGTGCCAAAAATTCATCCTAATTGGTACAATTATATGAACTGTCGCCGATGGACCGCGCGATGCTGCCTCACGCTCAATCGACTATCGCGCTGTACGCTGCGCAGGGCAGGATGCCAGGCGTCAATGATGCGTTGATGTTGAAAACACTTGGCCGCGTCCATCGTCCAGATATTCGATTGATTGCGCAGACGTGCACGGCCATGGCCATGGTAGGTGCTGTCAGTAGAACTCCACCGTCTATGCACGGATTTGTTGACCGCACTTAAACTTCGGTCGGCCTGCTGGCAAAATTTTTAGTCGCGCCTCTCGCGGCTGCGAGGCGCGACTCAAGTAGTCACGTTTCTGTCCGTGACAAAAACATCGGGAGGAACCCAAATCGATAGTAGTGAAGTAGTCACGATTCACCCATAGAGGCGCGACCATATACCGCTAGGTATTCTAGTTCTAACTCCAGAGTTGCGCGGGCACAAATTGATCGTGTGAGTCCTACCACGACGACATCTAGTGATGGCAGGCCGATTTTGTTAACATCTGTGCCGCATTTAAAGTTCCTATCTTCAACCGTTACGGCAACACGAAAAACAACGCCAAATGTATAACATGTATAATATACATATTATAGGGTGAATTGGGTGGTTAGGGTTTATCCAAGTTCATCGGCAATGCCACTATTCTCGATAGATCGCATACGACTTTCTATTCGACTTTAATAGGAATTATCTTGTATACCGTTATCGAGTTATAGCGAGCTATTCGTCGAAAATGGCCGATGATAATCTCCCACCTTGCATTCGGTACCCCCTTAGGGGTGACCCCGTTTAAATTTTGCGAAGATATTTGGTATCAGAAAACTAGAGCCCATGGACTATCGTGCAGCGTTTTTGCGTGATCCTTTGATTAGACGTTTCAGTGGAATACCGATTTGTGACGGACAGACATACAGACAGACGGACACACGACGACAGCATATAGGCCTACGGCGTTAACATAGCGTCGCGCGGTAAAAACCGTTGCGGAGATGGCGCGATTAGTAATTTTATCAAATCCAGTTCTTTAATTTAATCTGAGTAGCTTAGGCCTACATGTCAAATAAAATGGCCCTTAAACACTGAAATTTAATAGCTAGTGGAACGCGGTTTTTATTCCACTACTTATGTTGACTAATCTTATTACGCTTAGTCCAGCAACAAAGCTCTAATATTCAACAAAATTGTGCACTTCGTGATAAAAGCACCAAATGTGGCATACAGGTTCAGTTCTACATAAGCCTACAGAATACAGATTGGTAAGAACATAGTGAAAATTTCTCCGTCAAAAGGTCAGTTTAATGCCAAGTGCTTTTCAGTGTATATTTTTAAAAGAAAAAAATGGCAATAACTGTTCGGTTTTATGTGTGCATAATATACGTTACGTGTTTATGTCACTTATCACTGATTATTGTGTACTCATATTTTGAGTCAGTCGTTAATTCGGTGGATGTAGAATCGTTCTGCATATATGGTAGCTGCTCCTCCGCGGACTTGGTGTACCGTAAAAATAGCTGGTTTGATGCAGGCAATGAATAGGACTGGTCCCGGTTGATGACGATGCTCTGACTGGTTTAAATTTGAATGAACGAATGAATTTATTCGCTTGATTGATCTAAAAACGTGTACATGTTTGCAACTGACCCAGTAATATAACTTCTGTACTATTACTTTGTACCCCTCATGAAGGGCTGTGAAGTATTGTGATGAGCCTGTCTGTCTGGGTCTCTCTGTATGCGAGGATATCTCAAAAACCAGGCCAAACTTCACCAAATTTTTATGCATGTTGCCTGCTCGATCCTCCTCTGGCGGCGTTGCAATATGTTATATACATCCGGTTTTGTGGACGACGTCATGTTTTCACATAATGAGCCCTATGGCGCGTAATGTGTAATCCTAAGCGTCGAGAGGATACTAGCGTAGCAGACGACAATACATCATCGATTCCAACCAGATTTTTTCAACGATAAAGACCAGCAAAAAGCACTACTCGTGGATTGCACCCGGCGGGCGGGGGCAAGATTTGCTATCTACAACTGCCTTGTTCGACTCTCGCGATGCAGTGTGTGTACACGTGCCAAAGTGAAACTCGCGAGTTTATTTGCTTTTATTGAAGAATGCGCAACAATCACGAACGCGTTCGCGCTGTTCGCCGCTGAGATGGACGATGACGTCACGACTTTGTGAGCAGGGCGGGGCCGACCACGTGACTCGGTGACGTCACCGAGTGTCGGTAGGAGGTGTCGACGAGTCGGTAGACGTCGGTCTTGCTGCGTCGCGTGCCGGCGGCGGAGCCGGCAGCGGTCGTCGTCGTGTTGGTGGAGCCGCCGGCTGCCCGTGCCGACGACGACGACGTCGCGGCCGCGAACCGACGAGACACGAGCGGCGTGCACCACGGCGGACTGACGACTTCCGGTCCCGGACTGGTGACGACCGGCTGCTGGCTGGTGAGTTGGTCGACGGACCGAGATGACTTCAGCGTACTACCACGTAC
>Ga0209782_1002042_pt1 | contig 11054 bp, 9 predicted proteins | sample WorMetmaBAHAMAS1_FD_187390 | JGI IMG/M metagenome (GOLD analysis project Ga0209782, IMG submission 187390) | Marine gutless worms symbiont microbial communities from Max Planck institute for Marine Microbiology, Germany - Inanidrilus... | ecosystem: Host-associated > Annelida > Digestive system >...
CAACAAATAACTCCGCCTTTATAAATATTTGGGGGACATGTCCCCCCTGTCCTATAGGGATCGACGCCCCTGGCAGTGATAGTTTTAGGACACGTACACACAACGTAGCAAGGCTGCTGACGTAACGTCACGTCGCCATAGGGCCAATTTTATGTAAACGATATGTCGTCCATAAAATCGGAAGTATACATAACGTGTTACAACGCCAGCAGAGGACCAAGCCACAACCACTGTTAACGTGCACAGAAAATTTGGTGAGGTTCTGACTTGTGGTTTCTGAGATATGCGTGGAGACAAAGACAGACAGACAGACACGATTATCAATAACAAATTTGACGTTCATTTCTGTACCGAAATTATGCAGAGCAGCAACTAATACAGAACTCGAGCTGTTGAATATAAATACAAGAAGCATTTGAAAAATGTTGGGCCCATTTGCCACTGCGAGCCGCCGCACGCCCTAATTTTACATTGCCATTCACCAGGTGTCGCTACTGTCGCACGCCGCCTGCGCATCGATGTCCACGACAACGACAACGACAACAACGACAACGCGTGACGGAGGGGACCGCTATATGGCCCCATAGAATGGGCCCAATTACGATAAACGAGAACGTGAAGTGGTGTGGCGAGACAGAGAGATCGACTGTTGAATTGCGTACACGGTCTGGAGCCGGTGACGACGTGTACGAGGTAGGCGTACTTGGCGTTGACTCGTGCGACAGACTGCCAGAACGTGTACACCGGCAACTATATACATACAACACACACACATTCATATCCATCCGTCACTACTCACAGCCGTCAACGTTTATTAGGCCTAATTAATTCGCCCCTAGTAGGCCTATAGGCTTGCAAACTCTGACGACTGTCTGTCTGTCATCTCGCAAACCACGTGACCGAACTTCACCAAAATTATAGTGCGTGTTGTCTGTGGTCTTGGCACAATCCTGCTGCTCTGTATCACGGTAAATTATGTACTTCCGGTTTTACGGAAGCGTTCGATAGCTCATGCCTTATTATAACTCATAACTTATTATGATACATTCCTAAGCGGCGTACGTAACTACTGCATCGATTCCTGTCAAATGTTGCTCAACGAGAAAGACATCGGCAAGTTGGCCTACATATCGATAAGGCGCATAGGCCTATAACGTCGTCGTCCTATTCTATCGTGTACCGTTTTAGAGTTATAGCGAGTTATTCGTCGAAATTGTTCAGTTTAACCTACGCTAACTGCGTTTGGCGCCCCCGTAAGGAGGTGATCCCGTTCGAATTTCGCCATGATATTTGGCAGCAATAAACTAAGAGTCCCTGGGCTATCGTGTGGCTTTATTTGCATGATCCTATGCTTTTGGTATAATACTGGAGTGTCACGTGTGACAGACACACAGACACAGCCACGACGACGCATATAGGCTACCGCGCTAGTATAGCGTCGCGCGGTAATAATTGCAGCAAATAGGCTGATATAGCGGAGTCAGAATGCAGCCGACATTGTATATACTCAGCCCTACTGAAGACACAGTTTCTAGACTACAGTAGCTAGGCCACAGTAGGATCATACAGGCCTATACGCCCGCCCGGCACGGTACGGTACCGGGGAAGGGATCGACGGGTAGCCGCCTATAAAGTAATACTGCGATGCGTCCGTCCATCAGTCGCTAGCTCGCGTGCCAATGCGCCTAGCTCAAAAACAGCGTATTATAGTAGAGACGGCTGTACGGCTGTGCCGGAGGTGGTCGAAACAGCTGCAACGAATAAGCCGTCATCGGCGCCATTTCAGATGCATTCGCTAGGTGGCTGCATCATCGATATGTCCCAGTCGTAGTGCAGCCATCGACGGGGAGATATCGTTTCGCCGTGCAGTACTCGGTTATTTACGTTTAAAGTTGGTTTCAATAAAGTTTACATTACATCCACGCATACAGTCGATGTCGCCGAAGTTACAACTCGGTATATAGGTGTAGAGGTGATAATGTGGCGGCGGCAGCGGCGGCGGCTGACGGCCGGTGAGTCGTACGTAGCTCTAGCCAGCTAGCCTACCTTGCCCCTGGTGAAGGTGCAGACGACGAGCGCCAGTGACGCGAGTAGATGAATGATGATGAGACCGGCGACGACCAGTAACACGAGGTCGTTGTTGGCGTGCCAGACAAACTGCCAGTAAGCACGGTCGCCGTACAGCTGCACGTGCACCTGCTGCTGCTGATGCTGACGATGCTGTGACGCTGAACCCATCTCAGTCAGTCGGTCATGCACGCATGCACCAGTCCAGCAGCAGTGACTGCATCAGTTCACGCTATACGCACGCTCGACAGCCTGTATCTATCTGCATGCACCGGCTGTCAGGAAGTAGCCTACGGTAGACGATGAAGACCCGAGTGACAAATCTAGTCTAGAGACGTAAGACATTCGCAGTCATACAACACAATATAGCCTAGGCCTACTGTAGACATGGTCAGTCGATGAACCTCTCTGTATTGTTAACGTGACGTCAACAAACAGATGATGATGATGACGTGACGTCATAGCCATGATGTAAGCTAATTACAAGCAGAACAGAATCACTGTAGTCACAAGAATAAACACAAATTTATAGCCTAAGCATACAAATTGGCCTTTATTCAACGGGCTTCCAGACTATCCAATTCCAACAGAGCTAAACACGCTTCATAACTGTATGATGATAATTCAGGAGTTCGTTTATTAAACCTATTTTGTTATTGCATCGTTGGAATTTGGCGACCATACCATTGGAGACGCGTATAGTCGCAACTGACTAGTTGAACGTCAAAGCTTATTGACGTATTCTCAGGCCTACAAAGTTGAGAGTACAAACATTACAAACAACTCGACAAGAGTCGAACGTTGGTAGAATTAGCCGTCGTGTCGCGGAGTCGACAAACTCGCCCAAGGCAATTTCATGTAGACCTTGACCTTGTAGCCTGCCTACGTACCACGTACCGTTCAACATCGGAGGTAGCACGTCAATGGTTTCATTTGACCGCCAAGGCATGAGCGACTTCCTCTTAGTGTCCGTTCTATAGTGGCCTTGGTGACGCCAACGAGGGTACGTCTGTTTGTCACTGTGCCGCCAGCAGCTGTAGCAGCGCTAACAATGCTTTTATTTGCACCTAATAACGCACACTACGCAATCTACGTAATCATCATTTTCGATGAAAATCTGCCGGTAAATCGTCGAGTTCTGCTAGCTGACAGCTAGACACACAGACACACATGCAGACATTACCAGACCGCATGCAGGATGCGGTAACGGAGAGCTAACGAGTGTTCTTTGGTGGTGTGAGTGAGTGAGTAAAGGTCGGCGACGAGACCATGTTCGCCAGAAATAGATCACGCACAGTGTACCGGTACTCGAAGGTTGGCTGCTGTGTGTGTAAACAGTAGCCTATCGGCTGCTGGCAAACTGTGCTGCAACGCAGGCCCGCGGTGCTGTTCAATTTGGCAGTTCTGCGGCCGGCTCATCAGCTGTCTTGTGGTAGCTGCCTACAAAAGTTGAATATCGTCAGCGAGGTAGAAACAAACTGCTCGTGATTGTAGATTGTAGCTGTAGAGTCGAGTGGAGATGAAGCGCTGGCTGATGGAGCTGGACGCTCTCGTGCAGGTGGCGTTGCTTCTCATTGCTCTTGTCTGCGTGTCAGCTGCCGCCGCTCATCCGCCAACACGCACTCGACGTATGTCACGTTTCATTATGCTGCTAATTACATACACTGTAGCTGCTGCTGCTGCTGCTGATGCTGCTAGTCGGTCGGCTTTCAGATGACAGTCGCGACGTTGCGTTTCTCAGTTACTGTGTCATAATCGACCTGCAAAACGGGATTGTTTGCTGAATTAATGACTTTGTGGGCGGTGGCGTTTCTACGGGGTGAGAAGGGGGATGGGGCATGCTCTAGAATTTGGACTGGCCCCCAGGTTTCCCCTAGATGCAGACAGGATGGCTATTTCCCTGCCATAGTTGCACGTACGATGTGCTGCATCAGTGCATCAGTCAGTTCCAAGTTTCAACTAATTTTGCTCAATGATAAGACCTATTAGCCCACTCATCATTGCTTGCGCACCGTGATCAAAGGCTGCTGCTAGTGCTATCTATGATTGCCTTGTTTTGTGAAAGTCGAATGCATTACATTAATTAGTAAAGCAAAAATAGCTTTGTGTGATCAGAACTTGCACATGAAGTGCGGGAAGAACTCCATGTGAAGTTCCGACCCCATAGCTTCATAGGCCTATATCCCATAAAGTCTTTGCCTGCGTTTATGTTGGCTCAATCCAACTTGCATCCACTTTTGGAGTGCTAGCAACGCCACTGATGTTGTGCTACACAATTACGCACCGCTGTCTCGTAAAATCGTTATTGTGAAGCACTATGATAGCACTTTAGAAAGTCGGGAGTTTTGTTTCAATAAAGCGTCTATAATATCCCGATTACCCTTGTTTAAATTCTGGTGGGATCTTTGATAACCATTTTAGGCTACTGCAAAATCACTGATGAGTCTCCCATTGAAGTATTGTGAAAAGCAGTTAAGATTTGACAGAGTATAACAGATTCATGTGAGTTTAGCGTCACAGTGTATAGTTAGTTGCACTAGCGAGTGGCTAGTCGTTGTATTAACTGTGTGATGTGTGTGTGTGTGTGATGAAGGTCAGAGTGGTTTGTGTGAAGACCGCTTGACTCAATGTCAAACTACTCTTCAGCCACATTACTGCTACGTCGAACATAACCGGCGACTCTGTTGTCGCACCTGCCAAGCGCTTCGGCGTCAACGTAACGACCCAGGTAAATCAACTAGCACAATCCAGGTACATCGTTATCACTTCAGGTATAGGGCGCCATGCAGTCCCTCCTGTGTATCCTATAGCCTAGCTAAGCTCTTTACACCTGTCGTTACTCAACACTCATAGAAACCTGTGTGAACGAACGTACGTCATACGCGGACGCCGGCCAGCTGACCGCGTCTGTGTCTCTTGATATACGTCTGTCTGTCTGTCTGTCTGTCTGAGTCTCCGCGCTTTTAAAGGAAAACGGCTTGAGCTATCAACACCACAATTGTTGGTGTGTTGATAGGCCCAGTCCATGGCAGCCGTTAACCATGCTAATAAAAAGAAGTGGAAAGGTCAAGATCACATGGTTATGAGAAAGGTCACGGTTTCTGGTTTCATGTTATACGGCTAGTCTGTTGCTGCAACTGTCGCTTGGTTACGTGTGCTGGCGGGGTCTGCACGTCGATACGACTGTAGTGAGTGGAGTGGTGTGTTAGATTGTCCGTACGGCGACCACAATGCTCAGATCAGTCGTCAGAACGACGATGACGGTGTCGTGCAGTCGTTCACGTGTCGTTCGTACGTCGAGTTCTACGGCGACTTCCACTGCCGCAACGAGCACAACTTCCGCCAGTACTGCTGTGAGACGTGCCAACAACACGACGCACTCCTCTAGATCACCCATCCCCCCTCAATCACGTCACGTGACCAACTCACTGTCGACGAGCTAGCATCGTTCATGTAACCGTCAGCAATATAATGGTGTATCGATCAGCAGCGAATACAGCTCATATTTTGTAACATTTCTTTCTATCATTTTTACTCTGTTTCCGCGTGTCAGGTGATAAAAGTATGCAGGTAGCCTGATTAAAATTGCTCTAGCTGCATGGCCCATATCAGCTCTCATTTCATCGCAGAGTTGGTCTCTATGGTCACGCGAGCCGTGCAAAACGGCTGAATTAAGCGATGCAGCGAGCACGACGTACGTACGCAGTTCCACTGCGCAACAGATCACATACTAGATCATGCGGTTGCATGCCACCATGCACCCTCTAGGTGCACCTATAGGCGCATGGTAGATTGGTAGCATGCAACCGTATGATCTAGTAGCCTACGTGATCTGTCGATCTGTTGCGCCGTGGAACTGCGCTCCATCGCTTCAGCCGTTTTGCACGGCTCACGTGACCAGACCAACTCTGTCTATAGCAGCTATATAGCTATAGCAGCAGCTAGACGCCATGAGTCAATGATCCACGTACACGTGTACGCTTGGCGATGAAGCCGCCCAGCACTAGTAGCCTCTAGCTACAATGTTACTCGGTGAATGTCTCAAAGAACCAGTTACTACTGTAAACAACGGGCATTAAACGATGCAGTGGCGTCGCAGCTGCACCTCCGTCATCTCAACAACGTATTACACACTAAATAACTAGGAACAAGACTGCCCAAACGTGGCCAGTTTCCAAAATACTTTGGGCCCCAAAGTATTTTGGAAACAGGCCACGTTGACACTCATGGCGGCAGATTTATTCTTAGCCGCTGCACACAGTCAGCTAATTAAGTACTAATGTTGCCTGTTAGTGGCATTTCATGCCCTTGGTAATTTTGTGTCATGTCATTATATAATGTGAACAGCAGAATAAAGCCCCAGTAGTGTCGCCATAACAATTAGACTGCAGACTGAAGCAGCTCTTGTCCTAGAATACACAGTGCTTGGACAGGCAGCCAAACACTGTTGCTATCAGACTATTCACTGGTCAAAGAAAACTGACAAAAATTTAAATTGTTGTAAGTCGAGTGGATGCACGTACAGTCCCAGTGCACCATAGCTGGCGACGTCACTGCATTAAACCAGGTAGAACACAGTTATACTCCCGCCCTACGGTAGCATAAATAAAGATTAGGCCTTATGGCTATGATTACTATAGAACACCAACAGGAAATCGCAATCGCATATCGGAAGTCAAAGCGTACGGCTACTGAGAACTACTGCCTAAATGGCAACGAGGACAAAACGGCATCAGTCACGTGCTACAACATGAAGAGATAACTGGACAGAGTCAACGGACTGATTATTATTATTGCTAACACTCAGTAACGTCAGTCATTCATTCTGTTGTAGACAGAACTAAATATCAAAAGCACCACAACTAGCAACATTTCAAGTGAATTGTGACGTAGACAACGTGAAGTCATCCGTGGAAAAGACTAAGAGCACCTGACAATGGACACTTGATTGACATCTCAGTCAGCGAGTCACGTGTTCAATTGAGTCGAGATATTTCTAACTCACAGACAGAACCGGCCGGCCGGCCGACCGACCGACCAGTCGGTCGACATATGCATGAGTAACAACTGGAACCAGCAGCAGCAGCAGACAGAGCTAGTCGACTACGTGGCTCGTTGATGATGAGATGAGTGCAAGATACAGCAACTGACATGTCAGTCACCTCGCACACACATAAGTCTCTACACAGCAAATTTCTTCTTCACTGGCTCGCCACTGTGACAACCAAAACACTGCACTAAATGGTATATAATGCCCTCAACAGAATTTCACTGTTAAGTTTGTATTACTGCCACATTGTGGTGTTCGTGACGTCCGTCTGTAACGTTGGTGGATTGTGATCACATAAAGCAACAACAAGTGTAAAATGGCACATTAGAGGGAAAAAGATCGACGTCTTGGCTACCTGCATGCCAAATACGACCCGCATCATAATATCTTGTAATTCCAAATTCTGCTGAGGAAGACCAGTGCATGTGGTATGGAAAATGTAGAGTTATGCATTTTGGCAGTATTTAATGGCTCGTATGTTGCACTATCTCAGCATCTGCTGAGATTCTTGTTGTTTAAACTTTTACCAATAAATAACTGTTGATTGGTTGGGAATAAAAGTGAGAGTAGACATGAGACGAGCAGCTGGCAATGAGATACGTTGTGTCAACTGGTCTGCCCCACAACATGGCGGGCGGCAGCACTCAGCAGTGTCAACTCATGGTGTACAGCATGTGAATAAACAGCAACATTAAACTAAAACCATTAAATCAAGAATAAAACTGTCAATGAAACAACGAAAGCAATAGTGAAACATCTAGCAACACATTTACACTGCAATCTCTTGATAACAATGAACCAGCAGCCAAATACACACACACACACACAGACATATTACACACACACACACACACACACACACTACACACGACCAAACCCAGTAAGATGTCATGGCGGAGGGGCACTGGTACAGTAAGTAAGTAAGTAAGTGTGTATCATGTCTCAGTACAGTTTGCACTGAGCTGCCAAGCTGACGCTGTTGAACAACCACCACACAGTGGCTGACTCACTGACTGGGTTAATGAGTTAATCATCATCATCATCATCATCGCTGTGTGGCTTGTTCCCCCACAAGCACCTTCAATGAATGTTGATTTTGTGATTAATGACAGACAGTTAGTTGCCGAAACAATTTTAAGTGGAGCAACATTGGATTCACCTGTCTGGAGCCAAGTTTGATGAGGTCGACCAGATCTGCGGTTCCAGTACCTTGGCAAAAGAGCCACATTGGTGCTGAGGCTAGACTGTGGTCCATGGACACAGCCACACTGGCACTGAGGGGCGAGGGCTCGAGTGTGGTCGATGGACAGAGCCACATTGGCACTGAGTCTAGACTGTGGTCCATGGACAGAGCCACACTGGCACTGAGGGCTCGAGTGTCGTCCATGGACGGATCAGCACATGCAGTGTAGTGATGCTCTTCCAAGTCAATCTGTTGACAAGTACTGAGACAGACCACCAACACACTCTGACATGCAACACTCTAACTTACGACCAGCATCATGTTATGACTCGACATGGTGGCTGGATGAACAAGCACTGTAAAACTAGCAGCTTGTTCAGCAGTGGCAACTGTCTTGTTATCAGCTCAACTGCTGCCTGGGTCAACAATTAACAGTGACTGAATGATTTACATTCAACATACACAAATTATGCCATTTTAAAGATGCTCTACGCAGAACAAACAAGAAGCACAATACGACGATTACACGCTGTGAGCTTGACTTGACGTAACAATAAACATTTACACACAACTTTACCGTGCAATTATCGGAGACACCGACAGAAAGGCGGCAACGACTCAATACTGCTAGATAACATGAATTAAAGTTCTACGCATGCAAACAACCTTGCCAGCGACAGACACACTCACATACACACAGACACACAGACAGCTCGCTGCAGCTGCCGATATGTACTCACAATTTTAAAAAACCACTCTTTTGAGGCTCATGAGTCAAACCAACAAAATAATAAATTTTTGGAATTCATAACATAGATGCTCAAACACACTGTTTGTAATGGAATGACTGGCATGCATTCTGAGATAAACCATCAGTCTAAACAGTCATATAACTCACAAGCACATTGGCACACAGCTTGGTAGCTTCAATACATGTTGCATAGTAAAAGTGCCTGACTGAAACCAATTACACTTGATACATGTATTAGATATGAAAGAATATATCTGGCTGTTGCATACGTTAAGTTCTGAATCTGCACATACTGTAAGCCACATTTTAATTCACACTTATCACAGTCAAAAAACTCACATATTCAATTTCGTCACAGTTAAATACATCCTGTGCACTGCAAACAGCAGCAACAACGCGACACAGTCAGTTATGCTGGCTGGTACTTAGCGTTGCTTCAACCTTCAACATCGAGACAATGCTAATGATTACACAACAATTTTACTTACAGTATTTCAATACAAATAATGCACAATAAAATAATTCTCAAGTAAGTGACACTCAGAGTAGTTATGAAGTTTCACAACACATTGCGCTACTAACATGTAATAAACACCATAAAACTAAGATCGGAAAAAAGCACATAATGTCAAAAAATGCCATAAAATCAACGACAGATAACACAGTTTCAATAATATGCAGTGAAACAATGAGACACCTACTACTGCTCAGCGGGTGACCGACAACTCACTCTCCAGCCATCAAAAATTCCACCCAAATTTCCCCAACATTGCATTCACAACAATGCAACTGATTGCTGCTGTAAAAAACTGTCATCATCACAGCTGAGACGTTGCTGAATGACTGAAAAAGCCACTAAAGCCAGACATGTTTCTAACTCATGTCTAGTTCCACAACTTAAGTTTCACAATAAACACAATCATTTCTGATTTTTCCCCAAGATACAAACTGCTCCTAAATTTTTGGTATGTTTTCTAGAATTTCCCACAGTTAAGTGATCATCATGAGGATTAACAAACAAGGCGTTGTGAATCATCGTGAGTTGAAGCATGGTCATCATCACTGGGTTGAGATGCTTCGGAGACGAGAGATCATCATCTTCATTATCATCAGTTAGCGGCAAGAACAACAGCCAACTCATCCTGAGTCAGACCACTCTTCAATGTGCGCCGCACTGCACACAATCACAACAATGACATCAACACCAATACTGACCAACAACACAGCTGGGCCATCCACGATGAGAAATTTGCAGCAAGTGACAGGGCATGCATACGTGACGTTCTTGCTCCAGTTCTTGCTCGTCGTCTGTCGCGTGGAGTTTGTTGCCGTGACGACGGTGACGTCACTGACTTGATGACTGACTCCAGAATCTCATCATCTTGACTCTCATCCAACATGAGCTCCACATCACCACTGCCAGCTGCCGCAGCAGCATTCTTCCTCCGTATCACTCGCTCCTTCTTCATCTCGACACCTGTCAATCACCATCAACAGCAAGCTGCAATGTCCAATCATGACACACGTCTCAGTATCACACAACGTTGACTGAGTTCTCGACGACCCGTCTAGTGCTGTCAGCACATCAAACAACTCACATTTAACTGTTAAAATAATAACGGCAATGTACAAATAAGGGTCAACAGCAACTGGACTATGATGATTTGAACGTTAATGCTAAAAAACAGAAAATTAGATAGAAAGTATACATTGCTTTCAAAATCTGACAGGTCGCTGATTGAAGTGATTTCGTGTTAAATTTCTGCTCTCTTTGCACAAACAACTACAAAGAAAGATGATACTGTGTTTTGTAGCCGAGAGAACATGCTGTAAGGACGACCACTGAGCCACGGAGGCAGGTAGAACGACCCGGTGTATGTATGTATGTATGTATGTATGTATGTATGTATGAGCCACGGAGGCAGGCAGGCAGGTAGAACGAGCCGGTGTATGTATGTATGTATGTATGTATGAGCCATGGAGGCAGGCAGGTAGGACGCCCC
>Ga0209782_1002043_pt1 | contig 11052 bp, 7 predicted proteins | sample WorMetmaBAHAMAS1_FD_187390 | JGI IMG/M metagenome (GOLD analysis project Ga0209782, IMG submission 187390) | Marine gutless worms symbiont microbial communities from Max Planck institute for Marine Microbiology, Germany - Inanidrilus... | ecosystem: Host-associated > Annelida > Digestive system >...
TTCCGGTATTTATCACCACTACCGAGTGTCTACCGTCTTGCAAGTCGTCGGGCTGTCAAATATCCGAGGAGCGCTCGCAGTAAACAAGACTGAATTTCTGAACCACAGACTTAAATATTCTATCTAGACTCATTACGTCCAATTAGAACAGCAGAAGATTTTGAGGTCGTCGCTTGGCTTCGCTAAGCTACATGGCCGCCGGTCGAGTGACGTCATTTTTACGTCATTTTGTTGAAGTAAGTAAGTAAGCCGTCATCTTGCTGTCAGTGTACTATGTTCGTTGCTATTTAGTGAATATCTATTCTATGTTTAGTTCCTCCGTTTAGTAGCTTGTGGCCATGTTTGTCCAGTGCGTACGAGGGCTTCGGCTTGGCTGGCCAGCACGGGGGCCGTGTTCTGAACGCAGAATGAGCTGCTCAGACGTAACTAAAGAACTAACTAAAGAACGACATAGTAGCGACGAGACCAGTGTAGTTCGAGCTGTACCGAACTGAAAAAATGTGAAGTCGTATCGACATACAGATCTTTTGCTTCTCAAACATCCTATCCTAACACGAACTTTGATTGTTGACCTAAGGGTCCATACACGCCAAGGGCCTGCAATGAATTATATCTCCACTGACTCAGGCGATGATAGCTCAAGTCTTTTTCCTTTTCGAGCATGGACAAACTCAGAGACGCAACTAGATGCTCTACCGAAGCTACGGCGACTGCCCACTTGGGTTCTAACTAAACAAGCCGGCAGTGTCTGTTACGACACCAATGAGGACAAATCCATGATCCTTAAACGCCTTATGCAATTTCATTTGTATAAAACGTTTACGCCGGACAGAAGTTCGTGTGCACATTTTCTGCACGTGTGTCCACACGTTGGCTCTTTTTATATTCATTCCCTTTGTCAGACTATCGGTTAATACGCCTAAAAATATTTTCAATGACGCAAAAGCCCGCGGCAAAATGGGCTGAACGCAGTTTTTAAAATTTTAGTTCAGTGAAGACCACTAACAAACAAACAGCCTCGTATCATTGGGGGCGTTTTTTATTGCGTCAGAGCGATCTGACCGATCTAGCCTGCTGTGTTTGTCGTTCTTTTATTCGTCCGAGCGTTTCGTTCCTCGTTTTTTAATGACGGACTGAAGTCGTCGGAGCGCTCGGATTTTCGTCGGAGTTTTGTGCCGGACAAGTGCCACGCCCATTTGTTTATTTTTTGTGCGCCATAACGAAAGATGGACAATTCTGACGAAAACTATGTATTTGCACTGTATTTTGTTACGTTAACTGATGCTTATGTAAAAACTGTTTCTAATAAGTCTTCCATATTTATTTAAATGTCGGTGAATGCAGTAGCCTAAATCGGCATTTTAATTATATCATGAACACTTAAGACAGCAGGGTCTCACTAAAAGCCGACCGCACGACCGCACAGTCCGGACTGTGCGGTCGTGTGGTCGGAGCACGCTAATTACGACCGCCGAGCGCTAATTATCAGTCGATATACCGTGGGTACTGTTACGATAGCACAGACTGACCGCACACTGTCAGACTGTATATGCATTGCCACATCTGAAGAACGGTTTGTGGTAGAGCTTCCCACATCTCACGCTATGCTAGCCACTGCTAGGCCCTCTTGTTTGGATTTACTATAACTCTTAACGGGAGTCACAGTGTAGCACGGCAGTGCTTACACTGTTATAAGATCAACCAGCCAATCCTATGGAAATAGCATTATGGTTTGCTTTAAACTTTCCGTTCTGTTTACTTTGACGTTGCTAGCAGCAACGCTGTATCGTTCTTTTATTCTGGGGCAGATTTATCTTGTCTACGTCGTCCCGTCTTAGACTAGATTAATCTAGTCTGGAATAAAAAAAACTCAGCCATTGACCTGCTGCACACGGTCCAGTATGTATTCCAATGCGTAGTTTGAGTGTATCGTCAGGACGATGACGAATTGTGAAGTGTGATACTTGGTCCAATAGATCAAGAGCCATACTGCAGATCTCAATGACATGGCGTCCCTCGTTAGGTTGTGGCAAACCACTCACAACCATGTACGCGTCTCCAATTGTTTCAACCTGACATGACATGCGTAACGTTTGCGTATTTTCTAAATACAAAAGACTGCATCATAATGTGGAAGACAGTAATTTGTTAACAGGTGAGAAACCAAAGTTTGCAAAGTGTAAACGTATAGGTAGCATATTTAGACCACCATAGACTCTTTTCCTACCTCAGGACTGCCCCCACAGTTTTCTGACTGCTTCTGGTACTTTTGGGATTTCTCAGTTTTCTGTTTTTTACTTTCTTGCCATTATTTTTTCAGTTTATGGTACAGTGCGGTATATTAAGCTGACTATGTCTGCTTCTGAAGTTCTGAGATCGTGTCGTTATTAGACATTTCTTTACCAATTATGCAGAAAACAAGTTTCAACAAAAGTTAGTAAAAACAATCTGTTACAGAACAGCCTTCCATGCATCAACCACACAGAAACATTTAAATAAATTAAAAGGTAAAAACCGCATATGACACAAAAATCATGCTCGGAGAAATAGCGTGTGTTGTCACAATTGTCATGTTACGTCCTCTATACACATAATAGGCTATCTCATACTCTCTTCTTCTTTGTCAGAATTTCACGTAGAATGGTGAAAAACTTAAATGAAGCTGAGACAAAAAGTTTGTCATTGTACTCGGGCAATGGAGTAGATCTCTGGAAATGGTCGCACAGTGAGAGCATAAGGCCACGTTTTTGTTTGGTTCCATGACAGTAGGGTAAGAGGACCAGTTTCAGACCGGAAGTAGAAATAGGGTGGCCAACTTGGTCACCGTAGTATATATATAATACCAAAAACAATAAGTAAAGAATTAAAATTGTATGTTTTACCATGTGCATCTGTGAAATAAAAGTATTGGCCTAAATCGAACAAAGTTTTGCAACCGACATGAATAACCACACATTTTCACGTAATATATGAGTATATGCTATAATGTATAAGGTACCTTGTAGACGTCATAACGTGATACTGTGTCATCAAACGTACTGTAGAGATCATTCAACAGTTCAATTATCTGCATTGGACTACTTTCAGATGCCAACACTGTGAATCCAACGATATCAGAGAAGTAGATTGTCGCACTAGGATACATCTGTGGTGCCACAGTACGTCCCGCCTTGAGCTCATCCGCAACAAATCTAACACCAAACAGGGCAAAAGTATTTCAATTACGTCATTAGTGATGCACACTTCCTTATGTTACATTTAATAATGGCTTTCTAGGTAAGGAAAAAGTGATACAACCGACGGAAGAGTGTAGGCAAGGTGCTTGAGCCCGTAGGTGTATAAACCACTTAAGATTGTAACGCATAACCAATGCAACATCAGAGCGACAGTTACCTTCCCAGCTGAACAAACATCACTGCCTACATGACTAGTATACCAAATAATGGAGACACGTGTGTAAGCAAATTTCCTGAAAATGTTACCGGAATGGCCAACAGTTCAATCTGTGACCTTAGAGTTGCTAGGCCAATTACACGCCGTATAACCATTTCAGGCTTTTGGTAATTTTTAACTACCAGTTTTTAATAACACGTCACTTTAGACTTGGCTTTTGACTTTGCAACGTTCATTATGATATAAAACGTCAACGTAAGCTATCAGATAATTAGTATTGAAAGCATACGGTGGTAGCATTCGACACAATAGCATGTCCGTTTTGTGTTTTTCTTCTTTCAGTTCTGCAGTTCGCTGTTGAACAATGTTTTCCAGATTGTCAGCGTGTTTTTCCAGTTTATGTAGCATGCTGTCGATTATGTCAAATTTTCTACAACATTTAGATTCCAAAGTGCTGTTAGTCACTAAACCAAGAATTAACAGTATTAACCGTTAATGCAAATGGTAAACATCCATTTCACTTAAAGTACGTTAAATTTATAACTCCTTTTAACTTCCATACAATTTCACCGGCCATTTCTCTATCAAAGTTACTTCAAATTCATTTAGGATCCTCCTTCCCACGAAATGTTCCATTGTCATATTTAGTGCAAGTTTCACAGGTCGAATGCCATTCTGGTTGCCTTACAACATGGTCAAAACACTGAAAGGCATTCAAAGCACTGTCAGTAACATGGAGCAAAAAAACATCATGCACGACATTTTGTCCTTTTCCTTTCTCAATCCATCAGTCAAAAAAGGAGGAGTTACACCCATTATGCCAGCTCTGCAGTAAATCATTACTGTGTAGTAGGAAATTGCTACTTCTATAGATTTAACATAGGCATGATATTGTTATCAGCTGGGTATTGTATCAACAATGTTCTCATCGAGTACAAGTGAACAAAGAAAACCGACCAAAGGAGCGACAGAAATCCAAGATTCAGTTGGAAAACTCATGGACAAGAACTGTGCACAAATCTAAGACAATAAAAAGTAGACTAATAGTGACCTCCCTTCGTTGATGACCTTCAGAGCTTTGGTGATTTCATTGAATGAAAGTCTCTCGGATGGTTCTTCAGCCCAACATTGTTTCATCAGAGTTAAGATACCAGGATGCACGCCCTCAGACTCTCGCTGGGGAAGTGGAGGTCGGTAGAATGGAGCTCTAGTGCCTTTGATTCTCTCCACGATCACTACATAATTAATGCAGTCATCATCATCAGCTGTTGTCTTCTGGATCAGAAGGTTGATATGCCACAGTGTAAACTCTCCAGTGACATCAATCTTGAGCCAATGTTTTTTTTTATATCTTCATATGTATTTAGTTGTGTCCATTGCTTTATATTACCAGCCACATTCCTCTCAGTCCAATATTTGAAGTGCATCTTCACCACTTGACCCTCTCAGAACATGACCCGTGAAAGCCATTTTCTGCTTTTGAATACTTTTCAATAGCAGACATTATTATCCACCACTTTGTGGTCCAGGTAGAGAGTCGATTGGCTGTGTGTGTCCACGTGTGTCCAGACAATAGCTTTTAAATTCAATAATGTTTGATCAATAAAATTCATATGCCAGTTTTTTAGGTCTATGTAAAGTTTGGTAGTGAAGGTCATATAAGTTCACAAGAATGAATAGTTGCTAAAGTGATCGGACTGATGGATATTTGGAGATTTCTAGGTAATAAGACTAGCCTATATACCTACGTCTACTGTGTAAAGTCAACTAGTTCACTGCACTGTAATCATGATAATTAACGTTTGGAAAAATGTTTACCATATGTGCTGCTGGTTTGTTTGCAATGTACAGGCACTTTAAAATTCATTTAGACTGCTTGCTTGATTAGTCTTTACCCAGTAATACAACTCGAGAGATAGAATAATACATTAAAATTGGTAGATCCCCTATATACAGTAGTGCATAAACCGAGTATCCAAACAGTTACACAGATATTTCAAAAATTGTTGTATTATATGTCGATTTCACTACACCAAGGAAATATGCCTCATCATTGGAACATTGCATATAAGTTAACCTACTGAATATCAACAGCCCACACAATGCGTATACTGCATACACTTTGGATGGTCGATGGACAGAAAGTATGGCTCTGCTCTGAACATGATCTCCTGCAGAATGATAGCGAAGCTGTAGATGTCAGCTTTCTGAGTTCCATTGATAGGTCGAGTTGTCATACGCAGTAGTTCTGGTGCTGTCCACAGCTGCTCACGGTAACAGAAAAACTCCCCTTCCTGTGTCAAAGATGTAACTAATTTTGAACACTACGTTTACTCCTTAAACACAGTACAGATTGTCCAAATAGTTTATGCATAATTCAATAAAAAAGTAACTTCACGTAAATTATAGTTTTAAGGCTTTTTGTTTGAGTCACGTTTTAACGTTTTTAATACTTTTGTGAGCATCTTTTTATTTCTGAGATACTGTCAAAGTATCATGCAAATATTTAAAAAATACAAAGGAAAAGCACAGTCGAAAAAAACTATCAAAACAAAACTATTTTTGCGAGTCGACTAACCTAAATCATCAATTAATAATTCACCTTCAAATGTTGTGTCTAGCTATTAGCTGTCAGAAACCTTGGTACTAATTTTCCATTATTTCTACTGGACATGTTAAGCATTTGCATGTCAGCTGAACAGAATACAGGCAACTCATTTATGCAGTGTTTACAAAGCTTTTGTCACATTTCAAACTTGTGTAACGTTTTCCATTTTTCGAAGTTTTTTTTTTACATCTGTAGGGTGCATAATATTCAGCTATATAAACATGTATGCAATTTTAGAAAACTATGATGATGACACCAAGTATTATAAACAAATTTAACCAAAAGACATGTAATTTAGCAAAGTCACAGTAGCAAAGTAGCATTTAAAAACACTCTGATGAAAAAAGTAGCAAACAGTCGTTTGTTAACCTGCTCAGAGTGGTTTTCGTCTCTGAATGAATGCAGTGCAAAGCCAGCAATTTTGAGAACCCATCTGCTGTCTACGTAACAGTTAGCACTGGACAAGTAACCATGTGATTGGAACACTGATTTATGTAGATAAACCATTCCCTACAGCATTAAACAGCAATAGTGAAAGACAGCAATAAAGTGGTGGTCCACATTTCATATAACATGACATTTTACAACATGTAAAACCATTTTGCCGGATGCATCTCAGCATACTCAGCATATTAAGTCTCTATGTAGAAAAGGAACCAGTCGGTATCTGTCTTTTGTCTACACTCTCTCAATATAAAAAATAATTCATTGCTATAATACGATACAATAAGATACAAGACATTTACATACACCCAAATTCCGACTGCTAACAGCTTAATCTCCACATGTAACCAAAAAAACAGAAAAATTTATTTAAAAAAACTAAAACAAAAAATATGAATACAAAGAATGTCCACAAAAAATCTAGTTGCGATCTGAATGGAATTAAATACAGACAGTACGACATGTAAACGAATAATGTTTACATTAACAAGGTCATGTACTATTGATGCTTTAAAAAACCAGTCCAGTTTAATCTCCTCGTCTTCAATGATTTTCTGCAACAACACATCAGATCAGTTAACTACTGAAGAATGGTAAACAACTAGTGTACGCAAGTTATTGCTACGTTATCACATGTACAGACTGTAAAGTGTAATTGTGCAACATGTTGTAGTTTAATTAAACAGCTCACAGTGTTAACAAGACAAAACTCCATAAAGTGCACACATCAGAAGTTTTGCTATACCGGCAATCGCAGCAGGCTCGTTATTACTCTAGTTTAACTTTAATCAAATCTTCTCTAGTTATTATTCTCTATATTTCACAAATGTCATGATAAAGCAACCCACAGCTTTTTTGGCCAAGTGATGTAACTACTCATGTTGATTATTTTGTGTCAGATTCTAAATTGCTGGTGACTAATAGCATTCATGATTTAAACGCTACCGTTGATAATCGACTGACTTTCAAAGATCATACAACTTCAATTAGTGTATCTCGTGTCCACTTAGAGCTATGCAAATACGGCGTTGTTTTATAAGTAAACATATTGATGTTTTAATCACATCTTTTATTACACACGTCCATCCAGTACTTGAATACTGTAGTCCTGTTTACTCACCTTCTCCAAAAACTCGTTGATCAGCTGGAATCATACCAAACGTCTGTCTGGTTTATATTCTGTTACATAATGATAAATGCTGTGTAGTCTACGTCTAAAATCGAGCACCTGAAACTTCAGCATTTGCGTGCAGACTTAATTTTGTATTATAAAATTATTCATACATCTCACAATTTACCTTACTGTATTTTTTACTATCGTGGCAAATACTGTTACACGTTGTCTTTCTCATGAACTGTTTTTGCCCGAATCATGAGTTAACTGTAGACAACGTTTCTTAGTAATTCATGCATACAGTAAACGTATTTTGTATTTTTTTTGTCACGACCACATGAAAGTGGTTTTATTTACCCTACGCCTCCTTTAGTGGCATAGACAATTAATATTACTTCAATTATGTTACTTTTACACTACTGTCCTTTTTTCTTCAACAAATAAATAAAAGTATGGTCCTGAATGACTGTAATGGCTTGCTACTCGACAACAGTTGGACCTGGACCTGTGATCAAATAGAACACAAACAAAAAGTCATACGGTGCCAGTCAAAGGTAACCCGTGCTGCCCTGATGACTGTAAAGTACGTACCCATAGCTGCATTTGGTTGCTACTATGATCGGCACTTGATGTAAAGGTGATGCAGCATGCATGCTAAATTAAGTAATTAAAAAATTTATAAGGAATCACAGGACAAGAAAGGCCATTAAGCCACTTACACTTGACCTTATGACACAGTATGCTATGTATACGTATAGTAGGCCTATATGCAAACTCGACAACTGCATTCAGTTTTAACTGAGTTATTCAGACAGACAGGCAATCAACCAAACATGGGCCAAATCGTTGTCAGAACCAAGCTATGGCAACGGTGATAATTATTACAACCGTATATTACCAAGGAAAATATTGATTGATTCTGCTAACTAACCTTAACTGTGCCACGGCTGCAGTACTGCATCAGATAGCAGATGTGTCCCGTTTCAGCACACGCTCCAATGAATGGCCTTATATTGTCGTGGTTAAACTCTTTCAACTGCCAACATAAATGCATGATTGGGTGCATAAAATTGCATGACAGTAACTCGAGTATAAAGACAAAAGCCGTCATTGTACTGCTGTAAGCAAACTCACGCACAAATTACACACATAAAGTACTTATCGACCAACCAATGCCATTGCTGTTTAATATCCAATTCACACCAACACAAATTTTGCCTAAAATTGGTTGCTATGGCAATGTCCCTTATGTTATCGGAAAAAGGTTCCGATTCCCAGACAACATTCAAATACCTAACTTTGGTAAAAAATGTGAAATCTGTTCACTAGATCCTGAGATAGCCTAATTGGTCTCAAAGGGTTTATTTAAAAAAAGAAAATTAATGCAAGCAAAATATACAGCTCGGCTGGCAAGTTTGCCAAGCATGCTAAATTAATTAAGTAATTAAAAATTTTATAAGGAATTACAGGACAAGAAAGGCCGTTAAGCCACTTACACTTGACCTTATAACAAAATATGCTACGTATACATATAGTAGGCCTATATGCAAACTCGGATTCTGCACACAACAAATCAGGGACATGCTGTATTGTATATTACAACGAGTGGACAAATTTCAAACTAATGTAATGTCGTGTGTTCGATGCCAAATGTACAATGTGATACATAGTAAAAATATGTAAATATAATTATACATACGTTGATAAGTTCAACGAGATCCCAGCGAGTTAGACTAATTTCAGATTTGTCCACGGTACAGACTTCCACGCTCACTCCTTTGTACATGGCCACAGTACGATTGGATGAAACCTGTGCATCAGTTAGACCTGCTGTCGACGTGGTCGAATGATCAGCACTCTTCCAGACCTGCGTACGTGTGTACAACAACTACTATGCACTTTCTCACTCTATTGACCTGCAATATATATGTCTCTGCGTTGCATTAGTCTCGGAAATCCTGCTAATTTAATTTGACAAAATCGTGAGAATCACCTCAAATTAAAGTTTATTAATGTTACAAAACAACGTGGTGTGTGTTAATAACAACGTAATGCTAACCGTGTTGATATTAACAATGTCCGAGTAGTTGACTTTCCACAGCATCTGCTGAATGCGAGCTTCAGAACGTCGAGCTCTGTACACGAGTACGTCACGAATCATCGACTACGGCCTACTTAAGTCAACCACATGTGTAGAATAAAACTAGAAATGCGTGGCAAAGCCTAGCTAATAGCCCGCTCGGCACCGCAGTGACGCCTCCTAGCAAGTAGTAGCAAAACGAAACCGTGCTATCATCTGGCGAACGTGCAAAGAATGCATGTAGTATCAGTTTGCCTTCATTACAGCAACATTAATTGGTTGCCATGGCAACGTCCCTTGAGAAATTGGAAAATAAGGTATAGATCCATCATCGGCACGTAAAGCGCTTTCACATGGTGAAAAGACTGCAAAAATCGGTCCAGTACATCCATCGATATTGGACGAAATACGCCGAACCACGACGTGAACATGCAACGCAATTTCGATATAATGTTCTCCGCCAAAACTACTGAATCGATCTTCACCAAAATTTTACACGATATAATAGCATTAGTGGCGCTATTTAATGATGCATATACACGGCGTTATCCCATTCCGTTTCTGAATGCCAGAGCGACGAAAGTGCGGAATTTGCCATCTTTTGCACTAAATCGGTTGCCATGGCAACGTCCCTTGAGATATTGGAAAAAGAGGTCCAGATCGATCATCTGCACCCAAAATGCTTTCATTCGGTAAAAAAGATTGCGAAAATCGGTCAAGCGGATCCTGGGATAATTTGCCTCCGAGAAATCATTAAAAAAGCGGAAAATATAACAAAAAGAAATTAACGCAAGCAAAATATATAGCCCAGTCGGCAACTTAGCCGAGCGAGTTAAATAAAATAAATGCTGCAAATACTTGCGTGAACTTGCAAAAACTTGCAGCGCTTCCGCAAAAGACTCTGCAAAAAATGGGCGGGCATATGCTAGTTACTTATTTTTGCTTTCGCATGTGTGACGTCATCAGTCATCAGATCACACCATCAGGCTGCGCGACGTGATTGGCTGCAACAATCAAAAAATTATGTTATTGACGCTGCAAGTTTGTAATTTTTTCCAAAATTTCGTAATTTTTTTCAACGTTTTTATTTTATTTTATTTTATTTTATCTGACTGCGGCATTTATTTTATATTTTACACGTGCAGGCGGCTTTATCAACGACAATTCTACTACGATTTGGGCTCAGTGTTATCTGCTGTTGCAGACTTGTGAACTGTGAAGTAGCATTCTCATTGTGGTCATTCAAGCTTCGCTGTTGACAGCCAACGTTGACCGACCGACGGCAGCATCGGCCGTCAATGGCCGACATTCACCGCAGTGAGAATCCTACTTAAAAATTAACTGAAAAGTTGCTAAGGGCCGGTTGCACCATCCATACTTAAATCGTCACTTAGCTAATGGCCACTTAACTTT
>Ga0209782_1002044_pt1 | contig 11051 bp, 3 predicted proteins | sample WorMetmaBAHAMAS1_FD_187390 | JGI IMG/M metagenome (GOLD analysis project Ga0209782, IMG submission 187390) | Marine gutless worms symbiont microbial communities from Max Planck institute for Marine Microbiology, Germany - Inanidrilus... | ecosystem: Host-associated > Annelida > Digestive system >...
CACACACACACACACACACACACACACACACAAGGCAAAACCTGTACATCGTGTTGCAGGCTGTAAAGAACTTCCACAGACGCTGATAGCATTCGAGCAATGCGCCCTCACAGGATAATCCATTGGCATATCAATATGGCTCATTTTCTGTTATTTTTTATATCATAATCTCAGTTTAATTACTTGTTCACTTGGAAAAATGTACTTTTAAGATAAAATAAATGTAATTTTTAAATAAAAACAAAATTATTGTAACAAAATTTGCACCACATGTTGTCTGAGTACTCCTCTGTAAAAGCTACAAATTCAGTGATAAAATCAGTTATATTTACTGAGATAATTAATTTTTCCTAAAGGGTTGTTTTTATTGGTGCACCCTGTATGCCAAAAGGGGTCATTCCTATTGATCACTTCACTGTCTACTGTTCAGCACACAAATATCTCACACCATGTCATATCATGTATCAAAAATGTCAAGATGGAAATTTTGTATTTCAATCTTTATAATCTAAACACCAATAACTGCCATTTTTCCGATATTTTGAACAGAAACTGTTGCTGGTCATTGGAAAACGCAAAACTGTTCTACGAAAAACCATACAATCAATCAAGATGCATCAATTTTATTACACAGACACTGTGTGCATATAATGTACAGTTAACAGATGAGAATTTTTACACTCCAAAGATGCACAAAAACAGCCGATTCAACAGCAAGTATAGCATAGTTTAATTTTGTAAAATATCAGTTAACACTGCTAACATGGATGAAACATAATAAGTAAGCGAGATCAAAGCAAGAATACAAGGAGATCGCCGAGTATGGTTGGACAGCAAACATTAAATATTCAACATGACTGTATGGCTTGAAGCAACTATTACCTTGCATTTTGCAGATACAAATACAAGTAACTGCACTCGTTAAATACACAGAAGGAAATTCTTGATAAATCACATTACAATAAAGATTACACTGTCTCAAGAAAAAACGACAATTATGTGGCACAATATAAGTTCAAGCCACAACAACTGATTTTGGAAACTTTTGCCACAGATGCTGCTCAGAAAGTACGCTATCAAACAGAAATTTCTTATCCAACCTATCCTAACTAATGTCTCTGCACTACATGGGTAAACATGAACCCCGAAATTGTCTTTTCAATTACTATGCATACCGTGTCTCAAAAACGATACTGCTTTCGCTTGGTATTCCACACTCATCAGCCAATTTTAATAACTTTTTGCAGAAAATAGGGTTGTATTATTAACTATAGTGTGCAAATATTATTTCATCGCCATTTTTGTGTAACACCAGTTCATAAACAAGCTCACTGCTATCAGCTGTGTGGGTGGACTGTCATCTGCTGCTGCCAGGATGATGGTCAACTAACCCAGTAACCTGTATACTTTTTGCAGACACTGTCTATATTCCAGCCTTTGCTGGAAAACTCTCCGACTAAATGCTTAGCATTGCAGCCTTCTAACAAGAACAAAATTTTAATCAGAATTTTATCTTCTTTAGTAACTGGCATGTTGACAAACAACTGGTGACATCAAAAATGAATCATTTATGACTTCGTAATCTCACAGCAAACTAAAGAAGTAATAGCAAACAGACACAAAAAATTAAATAGGTTTATGATAGATCTAACTCCATAACTATTACCTGCCAAAATTATAAACTGATTGATGACTGTCGAAGACATGGCAAGCGAAAGCAGTGACGTTGTGACGTTTTCGAGACACAGTATGACAATAAACACAATTCGGGATTCATATTTCCCCAGGCAGTACAGATACATTAGTTAGGAGATGTGGGTTAACAAATCACCATTATACTATACCATACTCTCTCAGCAATATCTCTGCCAAAACTTACCAAATTGGTTGATCTGACTGAAGTTATAGTGTGCTACATCAGTGTTGATTTTTTTAGACACAGTGTATATATAGAGAGATAAGCAATGGTGCTGATGCAGTTAAAATATTGATCACAAAATGCATTCTTAGCTTCTAGCACTGTCCATATACTTCAGAAAACTAAAATGCAGGCAACAATGTTAAAAAGAAATTATATAATGCAACAACTATCAGTGAAATCAGTGAAGATAACTAGTGGATAAAAATACCAAAAACACTCTAACACAAGTGACATTGTGATTAAAAATGGCATGGACAGTGTCAACGATTGGGCTGAAAAATCAATCCTGCTTTAGCAAAATAAAACATTATTTGTCATCAGTCACATGATGTCTATGTTAACATTAGCTGAAGATAATAATTATTACTTTATTAACAATTAATTAAACAAATAATGCTACCATCCTGTAATAATATTTTAACTACAAGATGCAAACACAAACAATCTCTGCCACTACACTGATATTCCTTTGATGCAAACAATACATCATAAACTGCAATAATATCCTTACATTTACTAAGATAACGTTATTTAATATAATATATATGTAGCTATAGAATAATGCATAAACTATGCTTTCCAGCCTCCAAAAATAAAGCAAATCACACTATGCAACACAAAGGTAACAATATGTCATTAACTGCAACAGCTGCAGTGAACAAACAGGAAACAATGACGAAACAAAGACGACAAAAATTCTGCCTAATTGAGCCATCTGTTCTGCATTCAACGATGAACATTTTGACAGCAATGTCCATTCTGCCACAGACTTGGAAAACAATTATTACTACATTGATGATTTACACTCTACTGCAAACATCATGCTATAATGTTGGATATTAACGGGCTGTGCTGTGTACCTGACTTGCTGCTGATAAAGCATGCTGATGGTAAAAAGCAGTAACTGTGCAGCTATGTTAATGTGCTGAAAACTACTATAAGACTGTTGCTAATAAAACAGAGATCTATATAAGAACAGTTCCGTTAGTGTCTGTCCCATCCACGCATGTTGCATATTATGCACATTAGCAAAGAAATTAGCTACATATGGCTAATTTAGTTTAACTGAAGCTAAAACTGACAATAATAAAAGTAACTATAACAAAACTTGCATTCGAAACCAATAAGTCAGAAACAATTAAGTATTCACATTAGTGAAAATGTTCTTATCAATAAGGAAATATCGACACAAGTCAAAATGACTTCAACAGTGAAATGAGGCCAAATGCTACTGAGGCCAAAACTTGTGGCAAAGTCACAATTTTGGCCAAGGCTGGCTTGAAACAAAAATTTTTGCCTGCAGGCCTAGACCAGGTCAACAGTGTGACCTGAAAACTGAAGCCAGGCCAGTGTTATCTGACTGAGGCCAAAAATTTTGGGACAGAGCTCAGTCTGGCCTCAAGACCTTAACATTTCTGTGGAGAATTTAAGCTGACTCAAGACAAGGTGGCTATTATACACCATCTGTCCTATTCACATGAATAAATTCAAAATGTACCGTAAATCAATGACAGCAATTTGATTGCTATAACCCACATGGCATGCCAAAAAACAGATTTACATTTTCATCACTCCAACCCAACGGGCCTCCTGCTTTAGCCAGCAATACTGGCAATCATAGGCCAATATAATTCACGAACCACAACAACCTTAAAGCATAGCTAGCAAAACAACCATTCACGGTCTATTTTGAAATACAGGCCAATAAATAAATGGGAGTTTGGTTAACAGCAGGAACACCGAGATCATTGCACATGCAACCAATATCGCTCAGGAAGGCCTCAATAACTGCCGTGACAGCCAGATCAGAAACAGTCACCAAGACACATAAAACAGATGAGTATCTACAACTGTCCGTCACACTGTGTGCACACATGCACACAGGTCAGGAGAACAGCACAGGCTATACGAACATTCAAAGTTGCTGAAAGCAAAATAAAAAGTTAACGATGGTACATTCTACTCAGTCTGTACTACAGGCAACACTGCCTTTACTCGAGAAATCATATCGTTTTATTATCGGTTAGCATACTAACAAGCTCAACCACAGAGCGTTAGGTCAGAATTAGAATTACTTCATGAGATAGTGCAAACAAAGCTCTTTTCACAAATATGGTTCCACAATGTTTACTAATAACTAATAATTTTCTTACCTAGAATGTACATATACATTTGTACCAAAAATGTATAAACACTACTACTACTGCTGCAACAGTTTAGTTTTTTGTTCAATTGATCATTGTCTGGAGTTGATGCAGTTTAGTGCAGAGTACTGCTAAGTTGGCACGTGTTTGGTTAAGCAAACTAAGCACTCAATGGCTATGCTGCTGTAAGCGTTTTGATAGCAAACCAAGCAAAAAAAATTCCGCTTAGTTTGCCAAATGAAGAACTTCACCACTAATGCAGTTGGTTTTTTTCCAGTTCAAAGATGGCGGCTATTTTATAAAAATGTACACAACACAAGAACAGTGAAAGTAAGATTGCAAGTTGGTAAAAGAAAATCATCACTAGATTTCAGATTAAGTGCTTTCTTTGCTATCATTTGTTAAGTGACAGCTAAGCACATTTTATAAGCGCTAACTGGAAGCAAACACCGACATAATGGAACCTAGATCTTCCAAATAAAAACCCTGGGACAGTGGGAGCAGGTTTTTTGCAAGCGGGATGTCGCCCAAGCAACAGTGGCAAAGCAAGCTCAAAACATTGCATACCATCCACTGGGCCTCACTATCTCGATCTGCCGAATGACTTCTGAACTAGAGATGCTATTCACTGATGCCACTACTCTACAAATGCATAAATAATACAGGTAACTGCTGACAGTTACCAATTTGTAGCAACAAGAATCACTGTACTGTATTGTCCTTTCATGGCACTGATGCAGCTGCTTCAGCAACAGGAAGTGGACAACTGGGTTTTATGCTCCTGCAATCATAGTTTTTTTACAGTAATTCCAGATAGATATGCCAGATAAACAAAACCGAAAAGTAACAGTAGCAGCAATAGTAGTAATAATAAAGTACTTTTTAAATTCTTGCAGCATAATGTGTAAACAACAATACTGAACTGTACATAGAAGGTAATGTACAATAGTTAGTACGATGTATTTTGGAGCATTTATTTAACAAATTGATAAAAGTCATTCGGTCACATGTAACGTGTTTAAAAAACAAGCACCATAAACAGGAGCATGAAACACTCATTGGAAAAACAGCGTCACATGACCCTGCTCATGCCATCTTTTTAGAAAAGTTTTTAATAATTAACTAGTGCCTACCACAGTCAACATATGCACAAATTGACAGTTGTCCAGTTCCAGCCAAAACAAAAATAAAAAACAATAAATATAAACTACTTTCTGTGGGTCACATGATGCTTATACTTTCATAAGCAGTGCACCAGCAGCTGGTCTGTGTACCTAGTTCACCCTTACAGACACATTAGTACATTTTTGCTCAAATTCTGATATTTTAGTGGCAAACATGAGGAAGCTATGGCTAAAATATTATGCCGTAAATATTCTAACTTTGGTAGAAATTTGACAAGAATTACTCTAGTTAGAGAGCATAACATTTGTCGCTGTCACCTAGTGCTGGAGATGGTTCCATTATGTGTGCTATCAAGACAGGCTGAGTGAATAGTTACTGAATGCACAAATCTTCACAAATCCACACCAGAAAGAAATACAAATGAGAATACTATTAAGACTGACTCTTACCACGTTACAATTCTGTGCAGGACTGAAGCACGCTACAAGCCAGCTTTTTAGCACACATTAAATATCTTTATCATATCCCATCTATTTATATAAATATGTACTAAGTACAACCAGATGACTTGGAATGAACTTGCTAATATGACAGGTTTTGCTTAGATAGACAACTTCAACCCAGTGACTACATATCATTAATAAATGCTGCGCATTATCATTAAAAGGTAATGGAATTGTATCAATTGTATGTAAAATGCTCATATCCCTTCCTTAGGTTATCTATTGAACCTTTAGGTGGACAAACTACAGACCCTGTGATGCTTGGCCAGTTTGACGCCAGACCTACAGTTAGATACAATCTTGGCCACAGAGCACTGCCATTGGCAAATGCTCATTTCACATCTCGCTGATGATAGTAAACTGAGCTGGCCAACTGGCAGGTTACACACTAAGATGGCAAACCCACAAACAGTCATCCTTCTCAGCAGCCACTAACTGGACTTAACATACAGTATCCTCAATAATGTGACCAACGACATAACCAATAGGCCAAGGCACCACTAGACAGGCTTTCCTTACAAATTTCACACCAAAATGTATACCATATCATATAAATATCAATAAGTTTACTTACTTACATTTTATTATGGTGCACTTCGTCAAAAAAGGCTCCATAACAATTGAATCCCGCCAGTCTGCCAGTCCCATGGCTGCCCTTATTTGTGAACAAAAAGCTCTAGAAAAACCCAAAATGATATAAAGGATGCTAATGTAATGTATAACTTACAGATCATCTTTAAGCTAAAAAGTCAAACTGTCAATGCTACTAAAATGTGCCATTAAGTTCTAACCCCTTTCACACTGAAAATTTATTTCGAAATTTATGTACAGTAGTTCCTTTTGCAAGAAAATTTCTAGTGTGAACAGTCAACTTTTAAAGAATAAATTCTGAAATTCTATTTTGCAATTTAGAACATGTTCTATTTTTTAAATTTTATGGAAGAAATTTCACTGTGACTGGTCAGTTGACCAGTGTGTACAAACATCGAATAAAGCGTCGACGATGTTGTTTACATATGGCTTTCGAAAGTTTATTTGCAGTGTAAATGTGCTCACTTTCGAAAGAAAAAATTTCAAATTTTTTATTTCGAAATAGAATTTTCCAATGCGAAAGAAGCCCAAATAAATCATGTAAGGAACACAAAAACTGCAGCAAGAGTAATTAAGAGTGCGGAGTGCCACAAACAATCAGCCAAAAGCTAAAGTCATATAGTCAACATACATCTACATCTGCATATGCCATTTGGGTTGAGAAATAACAAACAAAATGACAAAGCCCAAGCAGCTAATGCAACACCACTGACAAACAGATGGTACAGGCATTGCAGAGACAGGCTCAAGGGCGTGTGACATTACTTGCCATCAGCAATCAATTGGTAAATCAAAAAAACAATGAGATCGGTAGATAATTCTCACTCGTTTGGGACAGTGCTTTTGAGTTCCCATCAGCATTTTTAAGCTGCTGCAGTGTGACAGGACGACGGGCACATGGCCTGCAGAAAACCCGAGCCATTTGTGTCAGCGTGTGTGATACACAGATGTGATAACAATTGCAAAGCTGCTAATGACAGCTGTGACAACCAAATAAGCTAACTGACAAATATCTGTCAAAAAAGAATACACAGTTCTTACCAAGAGAAATGAGGAATCAAATCTGGTAGGGGTTAAAAATTTTGACTATTTATTTCCAGTTGCTGAGTTGTTCAATAAGTTCCAAAATTGTTGCCTTTTACAAAGCATGAAGTAAAAAAGCAAAATGAGATGGGAATTACAAAGTCAACAGAACAATGCACACACCTCACGAGACTCAGAAAATAAAAATGACAAAATTTAAATCGAATTATCATCCAGCCACTGATAAAAGTAACACTACAGCTCAAAACGGAAAATTTTGACTTCATGGAAGTTCATCATATCGATTAAGAAAGAGCTGTCTGCCGACGTTACCAAAAATCATATCACGAAACATTTACATGCAAAGTAACGAGTGACATGATTATTAGAACAGAATCATTTACTACTTCTTTTTCATAAATATGAGACGAGGTCTTGACTGAACATTAAACCCTTGTAGTTAATTCTGAAAAAAAATCTGATGTTTAACCAATCACTGATTTGGATTCAAAACGTCTGACTGCTGTTATTTCAGACTGCCATACTACTAAAGTGCATCATTTCTTAGAAACAGTGCATAAATAGAATGTTTTACATGGAAGTAACAATGCAAATACGGATATAACAATTCTGAAAGCTCAGCTGATGGAGAAGAGCAGTTTTCACTGGCTTGCCAACAAAGCAAAGATTTAACATCTAATTATTAATGATTTTAAACAACTACCGTATTCACAGCTAAAAAGAAACCAGACAAAGGAAAGCCCATGGCTTCAAAATTTGTATCTGTATGAATGTAATCAAATGCTTCTGTATATCTACATATACGACAGCAGAGAAAAACTTGTTGTGACAACAATTACATTGTAAAGGTCAGTGCAACACAGCCAAAGCACACGCCTCACCTACAAACTAGCTCCACGCCACTAGCAGTGCCACTGATGAAGGCTTGTTCAGGCGGCTCTAGCACACCAGAGTCTTATCAGTCATCAGTGACTGCATTTCATTAGGCTCCGAATCCTCACTCTTTGCCGACGTGAGGGATGGAGGATGGGCTGCGGCAGCTGGCAGTTCTACCTTTGAGCTGCCAATATCATCGTCATTGTCGTCATCACTGCGCTGTACACATTCAATTGATGCCTGTGCCTCGGTCGTCACCACCACACTCCGACTGGCCGTGGATGCTGGCTCCGTACCAAGTGGTGGCTCGTCGCCAATGTCCTCGGCCATTGCCGACCCACGGTGATATTCAATGTGCGCCAGCTGAAAGCGGACAATCTCGACGCCGTCGGAATCAAAGTCACGCACGATGCCCGCATCTGGTGCAACAAACTCTGAGTAACCGAACGATGTGCTCACAACATCCGGCTCGACGTTGAGAGCACTTTCCCTGCTTCGGTAAACCTATGCACACAGCAACAAAATTTCACAGAACTCCACAAAATGTTAACTCAGCTCTGACACGTGACAACATTAGTAGACTGCCTATGACGAATATGAATACATCAACAGCTGAACACAAGTCCTATAATAATCCGCTAATAATCAATACCAATAATAACAACAATCTAATCAACAGCATATATCATGCTGAAGAAATCCTGACTCAGTTGTGACAGTCACAAGGTGGACAGAGATGGATTGTGTCAGCAAGTGGCAAAGTTACTAAGTGAGATTAAGCCAACTATTAAAGGCAGCTACAGTCACAGGAAACAGAATGAGAGAACAGGTAAGTATTCAAGCATGTTCTGAAAACCAGTAGAAAGATTACCAAGATGAGTTGTTCTTGGTACAAGCAAGCTGACAGTGACAGGCATTTCATTCCATGTCTTGGCTAATCAACATTCCAAGGAACACTGACCAAACTCGGTCTTCACATATGCGATTAAAAAGATGCTGATAAGAAGAGAGCAGAGTAGGAACAAGCCGATATGGAAGGTGAGTGAGCACAGCAATCTATAATGATTCAGCAACCTTATCTTAAATGCAATTCTTTTCTCAACTGGAAGCCACTAACTGTGAATCAGTGCACGGATAAGCAGTCACAGTAATGAGTAACAGTCAACAGCAGGTTATGCAATTTAGGTAGTTAGTGGGACTTTCAATACAGAAAGGTTAAAGTGGTCACAGGCTGAAAAATGAAAAGGTTACAAATGAAAATAACACAGCAACACAAAAGTAGTGCAAACACGTAATCTTCTCGGTGCTCCAAGTTATCAGACAGCTGTCTCTTTCGAGCCACCCATACAGCTTACTGCATGTCTCACAGACAAGCTTTACCTGTTGGTGAACTCTTAAAGTTCATCAACGTCTATAATAAGCCGCATCAGCGTCGCTGACAGTCCACCACTTGCGTGTTTCCGCTATCACTGACTGGGTACCGCATATCTAGTTGCTCCTGCTTATGCCTAGAACAGCTCGTCTCCACATGCCACCCTCTCTACCAGTCTTCAGAACATCGCTAAACACCTACCTGTTCTCTCACTCTCCCTTCTATGACTGTTTGTCCCTTTGGACATAATCATTTTTAGTTTAGCAATGATACTGACGGACGGATTAGACAAATACATTTTAAAGTAAATGAACAACTGATACCTGCAGACCAAAGGCCTTTAGTATGTCAATTTTGCATATAGGGCAGCTACGGTGTTCAATCAGCCACGGATCAATGCACGACTTATGAAATACATGCCTACAGCAGAAAACAACAAGAGTCGAGTGTGCACACATTTACAGATTCTGTGTACGAATGCAGACTTTTATAGCCACATTCCATTTTTTGACCAGTTCTGTTACAAAGTTTCCTTAAAGTTGAGACAGTAATAAATGGAATTCATCGACAATGAACAAAAAGTTTAATGTACATAACTGTACATTATAAATCAGTTTTTATAACTGTTTACCACAAGTGGCTGCCAAGCCAGCAACATGATAAAATGCATCAGCTAAAATGACATTTGTCAAGCATACAGCAAACAAATACTGAGGATTATAGACAAACTGTAGACGTGATAAGTGCTGTAGTTCCTTTTCTTTTCAATACTTATACCACGGAAATACAATTAGCATCACTACAAGCAGTTTCATACAAAGTGAATAATGTTCTGTGTTGACTTACTTGCACGGTAATATACGAATCACATCGCAGCTTCGATAGCCCTCGATACACACCGCACACATATCAAACCCTGTCTCCATCTCCTACACAGAGCACAGTGGTAGTTAAAACTTAGAAAGCCGACTATTCTGCATAACAAAATTTATACCGAGTCGAATAACAAGTATATATTTAATAATCACCAACAGGGGTAAACTGCTGTTACTACGTTTACTTAGGTTGTATCGTGGTTTCTGGCTTGCAGGAGGTCATGTGTTGCAATAATCAAAATGAGAACTAACTGAAAGAGTGGACCATCTGTCTGTGCCATATTTCGTTTTGATCTGAGCGCAGGAATATGGGCTTAGAACTGCCTAAACTATGAAAATTAGTAATTTTTTATCATTATTGCCCTATACACTACAGGTGTATACTTTGTACTACTCATATGAAATATTCGAGATTTATAGGCATAACTGGATTACTTACAGCTCTTTAGTTTCGTCAATCACACCCAAGAATAAGTAAGTTAACCCTTTGCAGTCCTGAGTCCCGTGTCACGGGACAACTGAAAAATCCCGACTTGGTCTTATGTCCCGTGGAGCGGGACATATGTGTGCGAGTAGCTGTTGAGGTCTATAGTCCCGTGT
>Ga0209782_1002045_pt1 | contig 11048 bp, 13 predicted proteins | sample WorMetmaBAHAMAS1_FD_187390 | JGI IMG/M metagenome (GOLD analysis project Ga0209782, IMG submission 187390) | Marine gutless worms symbiont microbial communities from Max Planck institute for Marine Microbiology, Germany - Inanidrilus... | ecosystem: Host-associated > Annelida > Digestive system...
GCTCACACTAATGAATGAAATTTTATCAGGGTGCCTGCTCCGTAGGATGACAGAAATTTAATGCTTCCTCCGTCTGTTTACTGTTGACATTTACTGACATTTACTGCTATGATAATAAAATATCATATACTCGCGAAAGTTGTTTAAGTGTTGTCGCATGAGCATAGTCATTCTCTCGGCTAGCGAAGTAAACAACTGCTCATACGATTCATTTTCCTCACTCACATCCAAATCCACTTCTACAATGTTTCCTCGTAGGCCTGTTTTCTGACGAGTCTTGGTATTCCTTCCCAGACACGCCTAAAAATTCCAATAAGCATTAGCAATCTCAAAAAACCAACACCGCCCATAAAAACACAAAGAGGAAAGAATAGAATACCTGATATTGTAGTTTATCCCCATCAAAACAGACATCGGGTAGAGGTCTGTTGAAACGACGACATTGTCTCAAGTGACTACACCGCTGACACAATCTATATGCATAATTATGTTCACTAGCCCCACTGTCACAGGTCGCTTGACAATTAGTGCACCTCAGCAGCTGTCCACAGTTGGCGAATCCGCACAAACTTTGCATTTTTATAGGTTTTTCACCAGTCAAAGGTTGGCAAAATTAGCTTAACTCAGTCAGTATATTAACTGGCACGTGTGAATGGCATGCACATAAATTCTGACTGACGTGTAAGATCACGTCAGCATGGTTCACATTCATAGGTTCTCAAACCTAGCTTGTGATCCCTTAGCTGTTCACAAAACTGCACCCAGATCAATGGATTGGATAAATCCCATCTGGGATTAACCGCTCATGGGATACCCCCAGTCTTCGTGTCATTGACCTCGCCAAGGTCGTAGAGGTCAACTTAGAATATTAATAAAAATTTGGTTAATAAATCGGAGTTGTGATGTCGGAAATTCGAAAATCGAAGAAATCCAAAAAATTTGATTTTTGTAATTTTTTAAAATTTGATTATTTTTTAGTTGGACCATCACTAAAATCCAAGATGGCAGAGTTCACCACATTTCTACTTCCAATCCAAAACTGGTCGACTATATCTACTTGCGTGGGAAAGCCTAGTGTATAGCCTGTTCGCTTCCGTAGTGTCGCCCCTAGTGAATACTAATGAAACACTTACTGATTGCCGCCTTGCCTAGCAGCCCCCCCACTGAACGTACCTGAAGTCACCGCAGAAAAAAGTTCGACGCCAACTGTACAACTTTTTATGTCTTAAACTCCGAGGTCACTGAACCGAATCTCATCAAATTTCTACAAGATGTACAGACATGTCTGCCGATTACTCTGCTGAAATCAAAATTGTGATCTTCCAATCCGTTTTAGAACGACAACGTGACGAATAAAGATCGTCGTCAAATTGTGGGTAAATTGCGGCAACAATTGCTTTTTAACAGCAAAAACTCCCAGATTGTTGGGCAAAAGTTCACCAAATTTGGAAACGATGTAGACAGATTATTGCCATTTAACCTTTTGAAAGTGGATTTATGATCGTCAATCCATTGTCGAATGCCGAAGCAAAGAGTAAAGATCTTTCCACGCAATGCCAACTGTACAACTTATTATGTTTTAAACTCTGGGATTACTGAACAGAATCTCACCAAATTCCTACAAGGCGTACAGAAATTATTGCCGATTTCAGCACGCCAGAGCAACGCGTGAAGGTGGTCGATTTTGACGTCTGCCAAAATGCACCAAAGTTAATTAGTTACCATAGCGACGTCCCTTGGGCTACAGCAAAACTTATGACAGTTTTGCAATACCCATGCATGTGACTACTTATGCTGAAAGGCTGACGAAGATTGGTCTAGTAGTTGCTGAGATATTGGGTCAGATATGCTGATTTTTGCCGTCTTGTCCAAAAAAGTGTTGTTCTTATCCTTGCAATTGCTGAGGTTACTGGACTGATCTTGACCAAACTTGCACACAATGTAGCTACAATATTGTAATTGAATACTGTTACTTAATGTACTTACTTATCACGTCGTTAGCTTTTCTTTTGAGGTTATCCATTTCGGGTGGAAACAATTTGTTCACCATCATTCGAATGCCAAATCCAAAAGGATTGTTCAGTTTCCGAATTCCCTTAAAACACATCTTTGGATTTACTGAAGACTACGACAAGATCATCGTTTACGGTTTCACTCAGAGACACACTAGTCAGGAAAGCTGATAGCGATGCGATTTTCAAGGCAGCTGCTGCCGACAATGGAAAAATCGACATTCAAAAGATCTCATGGTTTATGCCACACGTGCTTCCTGCAGACGGTGAGAAATTGCAGTTGTACAAGACAATTGAATCTAAATCGAGGCTACCTGTAGCATACAGAATGAGACAATGTGACTCGATAACAGTTCCTCAGTCCACCAGCTTCACTTGGAGACTGTCGGTAAAATCTAGCCCCAAAAAACGAGGTTCATTATCATTGGCTTTCAAACTGACAAAGACGTCAACCAAGTCCATAACCCATCGTTGTTCGACCACATCAATCTAACTAATGCTTATGTAATGCTAAACTCCACCAGATATCCAATGGTTGACTATAACGCTTCGTTCCCAAGACATAAATTTGTGAAGCTATACAGTGATGTGGCATCGTTCAGATCAAAATTCTACAACATGGACGAATTAGTTTTTAATCCAAACATCAAACCACTTGACTACGTACCCGATATTTGTCTATGACATAAGTAAGCGAAGCGAAAGACTGAAAACACAAGTAGCTGATATTCAAGTCAAAGCTTCCTTCGGTGCAAACGTTTCCGCAAACACCCAAGCATATGCGGTTGTTATTTTGGACAGATTGCTATCGTTTCAGTCGGATGGTAGCAAAATGACTGTAGTTAATTTAAAAATTTTCTTTTATATACAAACCAAGCACAATGAAGTATCGAGTTAAAGACCTTATAGAACTTATGAAAGAGAATGGGATTAAAGGAGGGAGTATGATGATTAAACAGGAACTGATAGACATTCTTAGAGAAAAACAGCTGTTCCCTGAATCACTGCCAGGAAAACCACAATTAAACCACAGCAGGAGTGTTAAAAACAAAAAAATTCCAAGACCTGTAACTTTAGAAGACATCGGAACTGGTGAAATAACATCGTATCCATCATTATACAGAGCGGGAAGGTCACTACATAAGAGTCCATGTTGCATTATGTTATTTAATGGCAGGGTTATGAACGGTAAATATAATGTAATAGTATTGTGAAAAAATGATTTGAAAAAATAATATAAATGTTTTTGTCTGATAATAAAAATGGCAACAAATAATCCTAAAAATTTGTCACTAGCAGCTGAAACACTTAAAAATAGCAGGAAAAGTAGTAAAATAAAAAACCTGTTGTTAAAATATGTGCCATCTAAACCAAAATTATTAGACAGAGCGCGGGAAGTAGCTAGCAGTATATGGAATTTTTGCAAACACGTTCCAATAAATGTAGCAAAGAAGGTGGTCAACAGTGCACTAAGTTTATTTGCATCGAAAGACAAAGCACTACCACAACCAGAATATGAAGAAGAACAACATGAACTAGAATATGAAGAACCACCTTTTGTTTTGATTAAGTCCGATTCTGCTTTGAAGGACTTTGTCAAACAATACACTATTGATGGTAGACCCAGGTATGATCCTGAATCATTTCTGAAGGTGGTTAAAGAAGTGGTAAATAATATAGCCACAGAGAAACCAAAGTCAAGATGATTGTCAAATGGATGATGAAAGAAACAAATATAGCTACAGGAGAAGAAACGATTGTTGAAGCTGTATTCCACTCAGGTATGGAAATAAATCTTGAGGGTTCTGATGTTAACGAAATTTATGATGGGTTTGTGGAATAGGTTCCAGTAAATTTATCAAATTTTAACGGCGAGGAAGTGACTGGGTATTTGCATCAATAGTCAGGTTGGAAATTCATACTGTGAATTACGAACCTCTTAAGAGGATCTTCCTTTAGACCACTTCCAGAGGGGCTAGGCTTGAAAAAAGCAATTATTAACCTTAAAAACGAGGATAGTGAATGTTTCAAGTGGGCAGTTACACGAGCAGTACATCCAGTAGATAACAATGCTGAACAAATAACTAAAAAACTAAGAGAGCAGGCTGAAACATTAAAGTGGGAAGGTATTAGCTTTCCAACCCCTCTTAAGGATATTAGGAAATTCGAGAAACAAAAATCCAAGTATATCAGTGAACGTGTTTGGTTATGAGGGAGGCGTTTATCCACTGAGGATAAGTGAGCAACCAGAAGGAACCAACCATGTAGACATGTTGTTAATCTCTAATAAAAAGGGGATGCAACATTACTGTGGGATAAAAAGTATGAGCAGGTTTCTCAATTCACAAATATCTAAAAATGAACATAAAACACAGTACTGTCGAAGATGTCTTAATCCATTCAGATCTAAAGATTCTCTTAAAGACCATGTTGAATATTGCTCAAACAATGAAGCAGTAAGAATTAGCTATCCAGAAAAAGGATCTGATAAAAGTATTCTAAAATTTAAGAACATTAATAGGTTCATGAGAGTCCCTTTTGTTGTGTATGCTGACTTTGAGGCATTCATAGAACCCATACATACATGTTGGCCCGATCCTCGTGAAAGTTACACAACACCATATCAAAAGCATACACCATCAAGCTTTAGTTATTACATTAAATGTTTTGACGATGATGTTTATTCCAAAGAACTTGTTATAGTCACAAAAGAAAAAGAAGACGATGACATTGCACAGATATTTGTCGACATGCTTGAGACAGATATCAAAGACAAATTTAAAGAGGAAAAGAAAATGGTATTTAACAAAGGTGACAAAAGGAATTTTGAGGAAGCAGTGGTTTGTCACATATGTAAGAAACCTTTTGAAGCTGGTGAAGAAAAAGTTAGAGATCACTGTCATCTAACAGGTAAATTCAGAGGAGCTGCTCACAATAGTTGTAATTTAAACTATAAAGACCTGAAGTTTTTCCCCGTAATATTTCACAATCTGTCTGGATATGATAGTCATCTTTTCATTAAACAGCTTGGTAAAACTGACGGTGACGTCGACTTCATAGCAGACAACGAAGAGAAATATTCTTTTCATCAAACAGCTTGGGAAAACTGAGGGTGACATCGACTGCATAGCAGACAACGAAGAGAAATACATCTAGTTCAGTAAAAAAGTGGTTGTTGACAAATTTACTGATGAGAAAGGGGTTGAAAAAGACGTTACTAGGGAGTTAAGGTTTCTCGATAGTTTTTGGTTTATGCCATCAAGTTTGGATAAACTGTCGAAAAAGCTACAGAGGGACCAATTTATAAATCTCAAGAAATATTTCGGTGACGAAAAGAAGTTTGATCTGGTGCGTAGAAAAGGTGTCTTTCCTTATGACTATGTAGACAGTTTAGAAAAGCTTAAAGAAGAAAAGCTTCCTCCAAAACAGACATTTTACTCCAGGCTCAATGACGAGGATATCAGTGACGAGGACTATAATCATGCTCAAAAGGTATGGGAGGAATTTGGGATGTCGACGTTTAGAGACTATCTCGAACTGTATAATAAGTCTGACGTGTTGATATTAGCTGACATATTTGAAAACTTCAGAAACGTTTGTGCGAGCAATTATGATTTAGATCCTGCATGATATTATGCATCACCAGGACTTGCATGGGATGCAATGTTGAAGATCACTGAAGTCAAACTAGAACTGGTGATTGATCCTGATATGCTGCTGATGGTTGAGAAAGGCATTAGAGGCGGTGTTTCTACTATTTCACATAGATATGGAGAAGCTAATAACCACTATATGAGAAATAAATGTTACAAAACAAAACCGAGTAAATACCTGACATATGCAAATAATTTATATGAGTGGGCAATGAGCCAGCACTTACCTACCTGTGGTTTTGACTGGATGACTGGACATGAGCTGACAAACCGGAGAACGTTTAGCAAAGCTGAAGGTGTAGGATGTATTTTAGAAGTTGATTTGGAATATCCAGACGAGTTGCACGATTTTCATAACGATTATCCTCTAGCTCCTGATAACATCAAAGTAAATAAAGTACATAAACAAATTCTTAATTTGAATAACAAGAAAAAGTACGTCGTTCATTATAGAAATTTGCAGCTGTATGAAAGACTTGGATTAAGAATTACCAAGTATCATCGACGTATCAAATTCAAAGAGAGCAGATGGTTGAAGAAGTACATCGACAAGAACACTGAGCTGAGAACAAAAGCGTCCAATGAGTTTGAGAAGGATTTCTTCAAACTGATGAATAACAGCATCTTTGGTTAGACTATGGAAAACATTAGAAACAGGGTTGACATTCGTCTTCGTACATCTAGCGATAGAGCGAGTAAATTGGTTTTTAAGCCAACCTTCCGCCATTGTACTATATATGACGAAAATTTAGTTGCAGTTCATATTAAAAAGACTAGGATTTACTACAACAAGCCCGTATATTTAGGAATGTGTGTCTTAGATCTAAGTAAAACGTTAATGAATGAATTCCACTATGATTATATCAAACAGAAATATGGAGATAAGGCTAAATTATTATTAACAGACACCAATTCTTTAGCATACAAAATCCAGACTGAAGACGTTTACAAAGATATAAACCGGATGTAGAAAGACAGTTTGATACAATTGATATTCCTAGCGATCATCCATCAGGTATTAAATCGGGAATGAATAAAAAAAGTTGTGGGAATGATGAAGGACGAGCTTGGTGGTAAGATCATGACAGAATTCGCTGGATTAAAAGCTAAGCTGTACTCCTACAAGATGCTTGACGAAAAAGAAACCAAAAAGTGTAGTAAAGGTATTAAGGAATCAATTGTTGACAAAACGATATCATTTGAAGCCTACCAGAAGTGCTTATTAGGTGGAAAAAAAGAAATGAGAAAAATGAACGTCATTCAAAGCCACCTCCATGAAGTCTTTTCTGAGAAAGTAAATAAAATTGTGCTTTCTAGTGAAGACGACAAACGAGTTATAATGGAAGATGGTATTTACACAAAAGCATATGGACATTATTCACTACGTGAAAATAACAAAAATAGTCATACAAAAAATGAACCGGAATATTTCAGTTGAAGGGGTGGTTTTACCCGATAAACCACTGACAAACTTGGAAATACTTAGTGTAGCAAATAAACTGGGAATACCAAATTTCCGTGGTGTGTTACTACGAGACGTTTTACCGAAAAAATCTCTGGTATACTACACTTGGGCGACTCATCAGGAAATGGAAGTCACTGGATGGCATGGTTTAAGAATGCTGACAAAAAGTATTACTTTGACAGTTTTGGAGTTCAGCCGTCACTTAAATTAATAGACTATCTCAAACCTCCAGTATATTACAACACGGAGAAAATTCAGCCGAGGAACTAAGTGTTTTGTGGTCATTTATGTCTTTACGTTTTAAAACACCTGACATTGGGAAAGGATTTGCAGAAAATAGTCAACAATTTGTATTAATTTTTCTGTGAAATAAAAAATGACTGTTGACAAATTTGGTGGCCAAAGAACTGATGATAGATCGAGCGTATCATTGAATGTTATTAACAAAAGTTTTGTGCGAAGAGATGGAGGCAACACTGTAACAGGATCGATAGACAACTGGAAATATCCTCAACAATGTAGCATTTCCTACATCAGAGCGGGATGTAGCAACGAAAGCTTACATCGATTCAAACAGCGCTGCACACGGTACAGATGTAATCCGGCTTGATTCTTGGATATCGATTCACAAAAATATTACAATGAATGATAGTAGTCGAATAATAAATTTACCCGAACCTAGCACCGGTGGAGAACCGGCGACAAAAAGTTACGTGGACTCGCGGAAACCAACAATTATGATTTGGGCTGAAAAAAATGGTGTGATCGAAAATCAGAAGTTTGAACGGTCATTTGGTAGTGGGGCTGAAGGACGTACACACCGTCATAGTGGTTACATCATGATGGCATCTGGTAGAATTTTAAGAATGGGTTTAATTGGAACAGCCGGAAACGCCGCTATTCCTTTTGAGGCTACTGTTAATGATGTTGTAAATGGGAGAGAAAAGGAGGGCTACAGTGTAACTATACCTCGTGGCCGCTATTCTGCAGCTCGCAGATTTTCAACCCCATTAGAATTATTTCCGGATGATAGAATTAACTTCACGTCGGCAAGTGGTAATCATAATGTCACCAATGCAGTGGTAAGCCTATTAATCAGCTCGATATGTAACAGTTCATATTATTTTATCATAAAAATGAGAGTGGACAACGAACTGCGAACAATGCTTGAATATACAGCACGTTGTATATTCAAGTGTGAAATCAACCTATTGTAGTAAGTAGAAATCTCACTGGTTCGGGCCAGATGTATACATGTTTAGAGGTTAATTAACCTCGAACTGAGCCACAATTGGAAGCGTTTAATGAGGGGTATGAGCCAGAATTATTTCGAGTTTAGTGAAGGTGGCATTTCCTTGTTAATTTTTAGAACTTAACTAACCTGTAAAAATTATTATTGAGGTTAAATAACCCTGAAAAGAGCCAGAACTGGCAATATCGTACTGCTATCAAGAATGGACGACGATCGTCAAATTGGAACCAAGTTACAGCGCTATTTCTATCTGTTAGGCTGACCCACAGAAACTACAGGACCGATCTTCACCAACATTTTACACCATATAGTAGCATTGGTGACGCTATTAAATCACGCATATACAAGGCGTTAGTGCATTCCGTTTCAGAACGCCAGAGCAACGAGTGAAGGTGGTCGATTTCCACGTCAGCAAAATGCTGCAAAGTTAATTGGTTACCGTAGCACCGTCCCTTTGACTACCACAAAACTTATTTCAGTTTTGTAATCCCCATGTATGGTGACTACTTATGCTAAGAGGCTGACGAAGATCGGTATAGTCGTTGCTGATGAATGGACGACGATCGTAAAATTGAAGCCGAGTTGCAGCGCAGTTTCCATCTGTTAGCCTGTTCTCCGCCAAAACTACTCTACCGATCGTCACCAAAATTTTACACGATATAGTAACATAAGTGGCGCTATTATGCATAGGCTATACACGGCGTTATCCCATTCAGTTTCTGAATGCCAGATCGACGAAAGTGCGGTGTTTGCCATTTTTTTACAAAATCGGTTGCCATGGCAACGTCCCTTGAGATATCGGAAAAAGAGGTCCTGATCGTTTATGTGCAACCAAAACGCTTTCATTCGGTGAAAAAAATTCTGAAAATCGGTGCAGCAGATCCTGAGATAATTTGTCTCCGAGAAATCATTAAAGATAAAAAAAGAAAAAAAGAAAGAAATTAAGGTTAGCAAAATATATAGCCCAGTCGGCAACTTAGCCGAGCGGGCTAAGTAAAGAAGAAACATCTACAAAATATATAGCCATTTCGGCAAGTTTACTGAGCGGACTAAATTATTAGTGTTTTACATTAAATTAAACTTAATTAAAGTATTATTGACAGCAAAACATCTGGAGACATGTCTCATATTTTAAGTAAATACAGCGCATATTTAAGCCTATGTCACAAGCATAACAAATTGTTGAACAAAGTCTATATAATATCAATTATTATGCCCCCGCCTACAGTAGAGGGACATTAAGTGATGCTTCGATCCATTCGTCCGTCCGTCTGTCTGTCCCATGTCCAATTTTAAGACTATGGTTACTACAGAACAGGCCTCATACTGGAAGTCGAACACAGAATTGGCCAAAACGGCAACGAAGCTGTCGCCGGCGTGGCGCAGTTTCAGAAGCATTTGCTAGGCGAAGCTTCTGTCGAACTGCCATCAGCAAGAGCATATCGTTTGCTTGTTTTAACATAACTATGAAATATCGTATTGCAATTGCAAAGCATGAAGTCGATACAATTACTATTTTACCGTTAGTTATAGATAGTTCCATTAGTTAACGAAGATAATAATATTGTTAGCCTTAAGCCTTTAATCGCAAAGGTCATAAAGAATGGAACTAGGCCTATAAGACGTACAGTGGCGTCGCCAGGATCTGAAGGTAGGGGGGCAAGAGTTGGGGGTCTGGGGCTAAGCCCCCAGCGGGGATGCACTGCGGGGTCTCGGACACAGGTGTAAATGGAAAATCGTTACAACCGGAACGCTTTTGCCTTCCTTTCACCTCCCCTTTTCCCTTTCTTTCCCTTTCCTCCCCTTCCTCTTTCTTGAAAGTAGGTGCGCTAGCTTATTGCGGCTAGGGAGTCTGGGGGAGCTCCCCCAGTAAGCTCCCCCAGTGGGTCTGGGCGGAGCTCGGCCACCAAACGCCTTCTGGTGCATTTTAAGGCTATTTGGATGCAGGTTTTGGCAAAACATTTTCATGCAAATTGTCCTTTTTTATTGGGGGGGGAGGGGAAACTTCACCGGTGTAAACAATATCAGTTAGTAGGCCTACTCAGCCTGGAGTGCATGGCATCACTTGTGTGTGTGTGCACTGCAGCCGGTAGCCCATAAACAGTCTTGTGAATCTGATAGTGATACCCAGTATGGCCAATTAAATCCAACTATAAGATATGTGGGAGTGGGGAGCACTGTAAGCTCCCCCAACGGGGTCTGGGGCGGAGCGCAGCCCAAGAAGGATTGATTTTGGTGCAATTTAGCCTTAGAGTGTGGCATCTGGTGATAGCAATTTTTATTTTAGTCCGTAAAATTACAGGCTAACGAGCACACACAACACTGAATAAGCCCAGAACATAAATGCTGGGGCTCTGCCCTCAGACTCCGTTGTACTATAGTAGGCTAAATACACGTATCACACTGCCGTCGTTTTACTCGGGATTACAGCTTAATACGCTATGCACGGGGTGTCAGACGATCGAGTACCCCCAACCCCCCTCGGAAAATAATTTCTCAACGAATTTGCAATAATCTCAGGACCGGGTCTGGAGACAGTTGGGGGGGGGCAACTGCCCCCATTTGCTCCCCCCCCGTGGCGACGCCAATGACTAGCACCTAGATGCTATAGAACACAGAGCTCCATATGATTCCGCTGAAGTGCACGACAACAGCTGTAACGGAAT
>Ga0209782_1002046_pt1 | contig 11044 bp, 8 predicted proteins | sample WorMetmaBAHAMAS1_FD_187390 | JGI IMG/M metagenome (GOLD analysis project Ga0209782, IMG submission 187390) | Marine gutless worms symbiont microbial communities from Max Planck institute for Marine Microbiology, Germany - Inanidrilus... | ecosystem: Host-associated > Annelida > Digestive system >...
CACAGGCTAAGCACACACACACAGGTACACATGTGCACTGCTGACGTGTACAGTACAGCAGAGATGGGACCAGACAAATAGTCCCCCTCAAATAGTCCATCTCAACTCCAATAATAAGAAGGGGCCTGACAATTTGTAGTTGCAAATTTCTACTGACAAGCGCATCACGCGGTTCCTATGCAATAGCAGAGCTTCTTGTTCAACTTATCAGCCAAATTTACATTTAGGCCTAGGTCTATCCTCTCTCAATATTATATGAGAAAACTGACAGTATACGATTGTTTTAGCGATTGTTGAAACAACATGACCAGATTGACCATGATGAAATGTCTTACAACAAACATGTATTGCTGATCTTTTAAAACATTTGTCACCATATACTGGATACATCTTACTGTGACTGGCATTTATGCCAAGTCATTGTGTTCTCAGAAAACAGATACAGAATGTGCTTAATTATGGGAAGCTATTAGTGGTATTTAAATTTTAATGTTTATAAATGATGTCATAGTGAAAACATAATAATAAAATTTATGCTGGTATTCAGAATTAAATTCCCTCTAAAACGTATATTTTGGATTTTTCATATTTGAAAATTACGGTAACGGAATTACTCCATTTTGTAACTCATTTATGGAATGACCCTTGTACATAATAGTTTGATGCTTCAATCTCACTATAACCTTATTCAAGCTTTCAGTAACTGAACTTGCATGATATTGACTGCAACTGGAAATACTTTCTTTATAGCATTGTCATTTATTAACTTTCAGATGTAAATAACTGTTACTCAGAACCAGATGCTTATACTGTGTATTCTGGAGCTTGACCAAAACCAGTTGACACTTGTTAGCACGGAAACTACCAAGTTCAATGGCATCTTCAAAATCTGCAACCCACAACGAAGTCCAAAATGTTAGCAACACATCGCTAAAATTAGCTGTCATTTATCAGATTTTTTGATGCAAATCATCTGTTGCATGACCTTGGCTCTGAACCAATGCATCTGTGGCAGAACTTGGCCCTACAGATCTTGAATAACTACATCTCCCAGTACTGAGAGCATTATTTATTGATGCCGATATATACTTTTATATTTACTTATTCTTTTTCAGTCCCTGTTTAGGCTGTTGTTTAACACTGTACATTTTGCTTTAATGTATTTTTAGCTTATGTAGTCATTATATTATACCTCTTGTTGAGGTTTGTCATCTCTAATTGAAGCCTTGATTGACTGGTTCACTGACTGATTCATTGATTGATTGATTGTGTACACACAACAACAAGTTTATTTAGCCCGCTCGGCTAAGTTGCCGACCGGTCTATAAATTTTGCTTGCGTTAATTTCTTTCTTTTTTATCTTTTATCTTTTTTAATGATTTCTCGGAGACAAATTATCTCAGGATCCGCGTGACCGATTTTCGCAATCTTTTCACCGAATGAAAGCGTTTTGGGTGCATATGATCGATCTGGACCTCTTTTTCTGATATTTCAACTCTCAAGGGACGTTGCCATGGCAACCAATTTGGTGAAAAATGGCAAACTCCGCACTTTCGTCGCTCTGACATTCAGAAAAGGAATGGGATATCACCGTGTGTATGCATGATTAAATAGCACCACTAAGACCACTATATCGTGTAAAATTTTGGTGAAGATCGGTTCAGTAGTTTCGGCGGAGAACAGGCTAACAGATGGAAATTGCGTTGCATGTTCACGTGGTTTGACGTATTTTGTCGAATATCTCCGGATATACTGGAATGATTTTCACAGTCTTTTCACCAATTTACGTGCAGATGATGGATCTGTACCTTATTTTCCAATTTGTCAAGGGACGTTGCCATGGTAACCAAATCATTTGTGAACGTCAGGTACGACCCGGCCAAAAAACTGGCGTATTTGTCGAATATATCCGGATATACTGGACCGATTTTCGCAATCTTTTCACCATATGGAAGCGCTTTATGTTGAGATGATGGATCTGAACCTTATTTTCCACTTTGTAAAGGGACATTGCCATGGCAACCAAATAATGTTGAGAGAAATAAGAAAGTAATGAAGGCGGACTGATACCACCTGTATTCTTTGCACTGGCATTTGAAAACGAATTGGAATATCATTAGCTGTATGTGTGCATTAATAGCAGCAATGATCGGGCTACATCTCACAAAAATTTGGTGGGCTTCTGACCAGTACTTCCAGAGTTCAACTGTGTAGAACAAGCATCGATCAGTGATTGGGAAAATATATCTACGGTCCCCAGGTGGTAGCACGGTTATGTTTCACTAGTACCTGCTAGGGGCAACACTGCGGCGCCGAGTGGTCTATACGCTAGGCTTTGCCACGTATTTCTAGTTCTGAGTATTATCAAGCTTGGTGTGGCATTAAGCTTAAATTCCACGGGACCGACACTGACACGGACTTTCTCGCCGACTTCCTCGCAAGGATCCTTGTGCGGAAGTTGGCGTGTCCGGCGCGTGCGGAAGTCAGTGCGGCCTGCCGTGTGCGCCGCTGCAGGCCGACTGCCGTGGCGCGTGTGGCCCGTTCAGCTTGCCACGAGCCAGCCAACTTGTCCGCGGACTTTTGTCCGATGCGTGCTTTTCCTCGCGAGGATGTCTGTTGGGGATGTGTGTGTGTACACGTGTACTGTACATGATAAACTATTGTGTACACGTTTACAAAATTACACGATAGGCGCATCCCTAAAGTTTGTGTTGGTATTAGTCCCATGGAATTTAAGCTTTATGTAATAGACTTCTTGACTTCATTTAGAATATATACGAATGGTCTGCAGCTCACATAATGTTGACTGAGCTAACTGTTGATTAATGTGAGTCCACATCAGCAGCCAGCCACAACACAGCAGCAATCAACTCGATGTGTCGGTTGACCACTGAACACAGATTTGTTGTTTGTGGAGCATAACCAGATTTGCTCCAGCATGTGTAGCAGTCTATAGCAAATCTTTTGAGGTCAGATAATCAATAATTTCACTCCACCATCTCAGCCTGCTTGGTTGATCGAGGCACTGAAACTGGTTTAGTAGGAGAGTATCTCTTCACATCATTGAAGCAACCTGATTTAAAAGGTGTTGTTAAACTGAATGCCTCATACGCATGACAAAGTCCAGGATCGCCTTACGATCTGTGGACTGTAGTTGAGTGTGGTCAGTTTTTACATTATTGTTGAACATTATAGCACATTGCACATTGTGTTTTGGTAACCCATACCTGTTCCATACATTGATTGATGTTTATGTTTTGAAGTGCACTGAAGAAAGCAAGAGATGACTATGTGAAGCGTCTTAACACTATTTATGCTAATAATCTGAGTAAGGTATGATTAGTGAATTTATACATTTTGTAATTGATTACATTCATTTACTGTTATCAGACTTAATGATTGAAGGCAAAATATCAGCTCCAAAAACAGTACTTTTATTTAATGTGAAGAAACTTGTATACCGGTAACAGTGAACAAGAAAGGGAAGCAAGATTCATAAAAAGAAACTGTGTCTGATTCAAATGGCTTCAAAGAGTATTTTGAGAAAATTATATATGAAAATTTGTGCATTGTGGTGTACAGGGTGTGCCAATAAAAAACAATCCCTTAGCAAAAATGTTGTATTTTAGCCATGGTAGTACGGATTTGAGCCAAACTTTCAGACTTTTTATGTGAGTATTCACACAAGATATCCTGCAAATTTTATTGAAATAACTAGCATAGTTTCTCACATACAGCAGTTTAAACTTTAAAGTTCACTGTTTCAAGTGAACATGCAGGTGCACATTGAATATGCACGAATACCGAATCAAACTTTTCACACCTTTTCATCAACAGTTAAAATGTTTCCATCATGAACGTCAGATACTCATAGCTCACTCTGTATTAAAACAGAATTTTCTCAATGTCACTGCTTACCAGTTGCAGCAACACACGATCGAAATCTGTTGCAAAATGATACAGTTGCTTTATCAATAACCTCATGAAGGAAATCATTCTGTATCATCGACAAAACGGTCTTTTATCTCGGCATTACATTGGCCAGTTTTGGCGTCTGTCTTTGATAATGTTCCAGCATAGTACTGCACACATGATAATCGATTGGCACGTCCACATTGGTGCATTGTCTGTTATTTTTACATCAGAATTGCAGCTTAGTTACTGGTTCACTTAGAAAACTGTGCTTTCAAGTTCAAATGCTTGTAATTTTTAAACCATAGCAAAATATTTTAACTACGTTTGCTGTGTATGTGGTGCAAATCGTCCTCTGTGAAAGCTGTAAATTTGGTGAAAAAAGTCTGTTACAGTAACTGAGATATTAAATTTTTCCTAAGGGACTGTTTTTTATTGGCGCACCCTGTGTATAGTGTGAAACTGTACTTAGCTGCATGAATTAAGGCATTATCCATCTGCATTTTAATGGCCACTTTGCAGGTGAACCTGGACTAGCTGGTTTCCTTGCTCTTGAGCCCTCTCCTCTGATAGACAACATCTGAGCTATGGTGTTTGTCTGGAGGTAAGAGGCGAGATTATCAGAACTGTTCTGTGTTGTATTGTATACAACAGTTGTGCACAATTATAAGCACACTTAGATGAGCAGTTCTTACAGTTCTCTGGATTGGGTTTTGTCACAATGGGTGCAGTTCGCTGTGCATAGTCTAGATTTAGTTGTGTTTTTCTGTGTTTATTTTGTGTTTGTTTTCATACTGCATATATGTTGTGTTATTGTCAGCACAGAGGGGTGGACCTAATGGGATTGAAGCCTGATCCTTAGGACTTCTCTTCCTTCAGTGCTTTGACACTGTTGGTTGGGTCTTTTGACCCATAAAACCTGTCCCCGATATGACCTATAATGTGTTTGGTGGGACATTAAACCTTGCTCAGCTCAACTCAATTCCTTCCTCTGTTTATTCTTGAGGAGAACTTTTGGAGATAAGTAGCAAGCTGTGTCCAGACATGTTCTAGAAGGGCGCACTCTGATTTGTATAGTTTGTACTAGAGCTGTCATATGACTAAAATATTTTTAGTCAATTAATCGTGGGGTTTTAGTCAATTAATCATCAACTGATTTTGAGTAAATATTGCTGGATTTGTAGAAGGTGATGACGTAATTTCGTCAGTCACTGACTGGTAGATTTCATCTTCAGCATGTAGTTTTTTTATATATTAAGTGTTCTGTAGTAACCAAAGCTCTAAAATGCACCATTTTGGAATGTAGGAGCGTCAAAAGGACATACAAACAGCAGGAATGTTGTGACTAAAATAGTTTAGTGTATGATTACAATTTTTTGTTGATTAGTCATTGGGAAGTAATTGGTTGATTAATCGTTGATTAATCAATTAATTAGTGACAGTCCTAGTTTGTACATATTTTGTGTGTAGAATTTTATAAGTGGGTTGCTGCTTTCTAAAAATAAAACATCATAGTTCACTCATATCTGTCCACTGAATGTGACTCTTATCAGTTCCTCAGTTAACTATTATTCAGAACTTCATGAAGTGGCATGGCAGTTTAGCCCTAAATATTTCATACAGTTGTTCCACATTGTCTCCCCTCCTGCATGAAGTATTGCATTTCTTGTTTAAGAAATAGTTTGAAACAGTGAAAAGTTTTAGAAAAAACAAGTTGTTGATCATGTACATTGTACATATTAAAATGTCAGGAACAATACTTACCAATAAATGCTTGTATTTAGTAACTGCTAACAAATTTGGATAATTTTTGCTTTGCTTAAGCAATGCTGCTTTACTGGCTTGTTCAGTATGTGCATTAAAAAACTTTACTATATTTAATGTTTTAAAACATAGAGTGAAGTTTCCTTGGTGGAAGGAACTGCTGAGTTTGTTGGTGATGGAGTAGTTGAAGTGAATGGAGAGCAGTATTCAGCAAAGCACATACTAATTGCCTCAGGAGGCGCACCAGCAGTCTCTACTGTGCCTGGTATGAACATTGTGCATTAAGTGCAAATTTGTGACATACAAAATACATGAATAGGTTTTTGTTTAACTTGTTGAGAAAGATAACATAACATATTAACATATGTAGTTGCAGTAAGGCTGTAGTAAACTTACCAATGCATTGTTAAAGGTTACTATCAAACATCCTCAGGCTTTTTCACGTTTCGTGTTAGAGAATTGTAAGTTATATTTATATTTATGCTATTCACTGTGACATAAACACTTGCGTACAAAATTGCATACAAAATTCAGTTTTGCTGCATACATATACAGGCATGTATGTTCTGATGCAGTTGCGTCCAGCAAAAAGTTACTGAAATTAACAGTTGGCTGAGTAGTAATAAATATTGATATTTGGAATTCGAGTGAACTTTGTAGATATATCTTGAAAAACTCTGCCATGTGTCAAAGAATTGTGGTTATATGTTTTGAAGGTGCAGCTTTTGGAATTAACAGTGATGGCTTCTTTGAACTGGAAAAACTGCCGCAGTATGTTTACAGTATTTGTAGGTTGCAACATGTAAAAAATTTTACTGAAATGTTTGTTTTAATATCAGTTATTCAGTGCATACTTAATGGCAGATTTGCTAAAACTCATCAAGGCACTGAGCTTAAAGTATTGATGTCAGCAAGAGATAATCATCCGTGGACCATTTTTTCATCCACCAAATGACTGCTGAATGAAATGATGCCACAACCTGTGTACCAGCTGTCTGAATTTTAAAGCCAGTACTTAGTATCCATACATGAGAAGAAGACCAGCTGGCATTAGTTTTTGCTAGAAATTTCTATTGTTGTATGCAGTTCAGTTATTTTTATAATAGATACTATTTGTCGGCTGGTGGTCTAAAACACAGTTTAAACATTAAAGTTGATCTCAGCAGTGGCATGTGATAGGAAATCATTGTCACCTTGCCCATATGCCAACTTGCCGACAAAAGTCAACTTGCCGATGAGAAACTGCACTCTTCAACAACAGATGCAAAACTTTTGTGGGTTTCTGCATCATATGCTCAAGCACGTGTTGTAGGTGTAGTTGGAATGAGGTCACAGGCGGTCATCAGCGGGTTTGATGACAAGTATGTAGCTCGACTCATCGGCGACGTAACTTCACTTTTAGTGAGCTGACCATTCGGCAAGTTGTCATGTCAGTCAATGAGTTGGCGTGCTACCACGTGATATGTGTTAATCAATTATAACAAGACGCGTTGGTATGCAACAGGATTTTAGGTCTGCATTAATCTTTTGTTCGTAAGTATAATTTAATTGCCTTCAGTATTCTGACACTGTTGGTTGGGCTTCAGGAAGAGCATCCGGTCTGTAACATTGAGTGATGATGTTTTGCCGTGGTGATCTGATTGGAGTGAGGTATAAATTATAAGCATATGGTCCAACTAATGCCAATGCTATCCCATCGTCTCTTGCCTCGTGAACTTTTAAGAATGATTCTACCTTTCTGATACTAGCTTACAGAGCTTGTCCATCTGGGAAAAGAAGCCATTAAATGTGTATTAAACGTATAGAAAGTCATTCACCATGCATTTATAATAGAAACCAAGTGGTTCAGAAATTTGTACTGTATGAAGCTGTAAGCTTCAGCAGCTGTACCTAAGTTATAAGCTCTAATAGCATGTTATTACATGTAGTTAATGAATGTGTAAGAGTATTGATGTGACAGGAAGTCAGTTGTTGTTGGTGCTGGTTACATTGCCGTGGAATTAGCAGGCATTCTCCAGGCACTTGGATCAGATGTTTCTCTGCTCATTAGATATGATAAGGTTGCATCTTTTGTTCAGTAGTTGTTATTTTTTTGTGTGTTCTTTGGCTGATCTTTATGTAACATAATGTAATATAAACCAGTCAATTATTACAGTGCTGTAAATAAACAATCACTTAAGGGCACTGTACACTGTCGCAAGTGTCACAGAAACACGTTCTCTAAAAGCTGTTAATAAAAACTTTTAGTGCTGCTGATGAATTTTTATCTGCAGTTGTAGCAGTTGTAAATAAGCCATAGCTAGTCATATTTATGCTTTATATTTACAAGTTTAATAAAGTCTGTTGTATTTTGGTATTCAGTATGGAAAATCCTATTTCAGAGTAAAGTAAATTAACTATGTGTAGCAGTTTGCAGTATTTCTCACCACTACAGGAACTCACATGCCACATGTGATCACGTAGTGTTACCTGCCTGCCAGCAGGCGGAGGTGATATTTAGAACTGGTACTCGATTTAGTGACCCTTGAGGGATGCAATGCTGAGTTGACCTAGTTGGCTCGGTTACATACGAACTGGTATATCCGCCCGAGGACAGTCACCCATCCGAGTACTAATTGGGCTAAACGAGGAATACTGTAACTTTATTCATGTGACGAATGACAGTACCACTGTGCCGACCTGCCAGCTGCCAAGTACTTGCAGTTGTTATAATATTGTTAAGTTATAAAGCTGCGATTGACTGTCAGAGCTAGTAGTAAACATGTATCAATGCTACTGTGCAGGTTCTGCGGAATTTTGATGGGATGATCTCGAGTATTGTGACTGAGCAGTTGGTGGAAGCTGGAGTGAAGGTGTTATCACACACTCAGGTTTGAGTACTAGTGTTGGTTGCAGTTATTGTAAAACTTGTCTGAGAGTTTCTATGCAGCTTGTGAGATGCCAGCCAACATCTGAAAAAACAGCGTAAATGATGCTGTGTGTCTGCATATAAAGAGACATGGCCTAACATTAGGATCATTTCGTGTTGCAGAAAGTTGCCATTGACTGTTAACAGCCACGAAGCCACATTTGCACCAGCAGATAATAGCTGCAAAGTCACTGAATGTTGACGAGATAACTGTAGATGAATTACAGGACAAGGCTTTATTGTTCAAGTTTGCTTTAACGATGAACATGCAGTGCTTGTATTTCATCATATTAATCACGTGAGAATTATGTTGTATACTCACTGAGAAATCTTGGAATATTGGTATGTGCTCGTCAGTTTGTGTTATATCAACAATGTTGCATGTATTGTACTGATGCAGGTGTCATCTGTGACAAAAATGGGCGATGGTGACAAAGTGTCTGTTGTTACGAATACTGGAGTGATTAACGATGTAGATTGTTTTCTCTGGGCAATTGGTCGCACGCCAAATATCGAGAGCCTGCATCTGGACCGCGTTGTAAGTGTGACACGATATGTTGATACTTTCATGACTTGTACATTCATAGTGGTACCACTGTCGAGTATGGTTTTGGGAGGATTCAGTTTTGGTGCTTATTTGCTGGTCGATTAATGTGGCAGTCTCATGAGTTTGTGTGTTATCCAGGGTGTCGAGTTAGAGAACGGTCATATCAAGGTGGACGAGTTTCAGAACACGACGGCAAGTGGCGTCTATGCACTTGGTGATGTTTGCGGAAAAGCACTGCTTACACCAGGTAGAGTTCTCACACTAGTATACATTGCAAAATTTGTAAGCTTTAGATGGCAATAGTCGAGAGTTAAGTTATTGACGGTGAGTACTGTTGACTGTATGTAGTGGCTATTGCTGCTGGACGACGACTTGCACATCGACTGTTCAATGGTGAAACTGATGCCAAACTGGACTACAATGACATTCCAACAGTCGTGTTTACTCATCCACCTGTTGGCACTGTCGGACTCACAGAAGGTGGTTATTGTAATGATGTATCTGCGTTTGACATTCGAACACTTCTTAATTGACAGATGTCCATTTAATTGACCAGATTTATCTGCTGACACTCGGATGATATAAATTATTGGTGATAACATAATGAATCTTTATTTATCAGTGTCTGACAGCAACAACATTTCACAATATAACGAACACAGCACAATGGAGATGAGAGTGAATAATAAAGACCACCTAAGAAAAGGGTAGACTACACAATAAATTTAAACTTAGAACAGTATTGGTACTGCTTGCTATGTCTGTAAAAATTATCTCACCTGCTGCACCACTCGTCATCTACAGACTTAATTCTAAAATACTTCTGATTGTAATAGGAAAGTTATCTGTACATTTGTGAAATTGCATTAGTGAAATAAATGATGATGATGATAAATGGAGTGCAATAGACATACATGAACTTATTGTACCAGGGTGTTACTGTATGTTCATTTCACTAATATTTGCATTATGAACACTGATTTTGAGTTGGATACTGATTTGAAATTTGTCGACTAGTTCTTGAATTTTGACTTAGACTGTGTGTATTTAAATTATGTTGACAGTCTTGTACTTCATCACATACTGTGTAACTTGATGTGAATTGTTTCATATATAGCGGAAGCAGAAAAGAAATTTGGTCGAAGTTCGTTGAAAATTTACACTTCAACCTTTGTTCCATTATACCATGCAATTACACAGAGGAAAATAAAAACACACATGAAAATGATTTGTCTTCTGCCAACTGAAAAGGTCTGCATGATTATTGTCATAGATTTTACAATATTACAGCTTAACAGAATGGCATTAGGCTGACATACGGCATTTTCCATCTTAAATCTTATTACATTATATTGTCTTTGCACCACTGTAAATGCTGTGTCTCAAAAAAGTGCAACCGTTGGCTAGCTATATTTCGACATACATCAACTGATTTTGATAAGTTTTTGGCAGATATGTTACTAATAAAGTAAGCAATCAAACAGTTTCATATTCTGCCTTACTTAACTGAGGGGCCATCTGTAAGGATGCTTGCACAAATTTGTTTAGTTTTACATTCTCCCTGCACTTGTCTGGTTTCATGCTGCCGCAGTTGGACTGTGTTGCATGCACCACATATCGATTACGCTGTCTTGCTGACAAGGCAGCTTGAAGCTAAGGCCAGGGTCTTTGCCCTTCAAGGCCACGGCTAAAGGTGTTTGACGCCTAAGCCAAGGCCAGACCATTTCAAGGCCAAGGCCATATATTTTTGACTTCGAGGTGTCGTTGAGGACGCAGAGTCCTTAAGGTCACCATCCCTGCTTTCACTCTAGGCTCGATGAAGAATGCTGCCAGTTTTGACATAGCACCAAACATCACGACAGACGTGGCAGCAAAGGAGTGTAACAGACATAGCTATTGCAAATGAAGGATGG
>Ga0209782_1002047_pt1 | contig 11039 bp, 7 predicted proteins | sample WorMetmaBAHAMAS1_FD_187390 | JGI IMG/M metagenome (GOLD analysis project Ga0209782, IMG submission 187390) | Marine gutless worms symbiont microbial communities from Max Planck institute for Marine Microbiology, Germany - Inanidrilus... | ecosystem: Host-associated > Annelida > Digestive system >...
AAAATTTCCACACAGACACACACACGGCATCCTGACTGGTTGAGTTGCGCCTCGCAGCATGCGAGAGGCGTGACTAAAAACACACACACAGCTGTAGTAATTTGACTAGTTGTTTTTGTGCACGTTGTAAGCTGACTCACTCAGTCACTTACTTACTTATTGTGAGAAGGTCGGTGATCAGATGAAGCTGTTGGAGAACTGTTGGAGTGAGCTGCTGCTGCTGGACGTGCTCTACAAGCAGCTCGAGCACACAGACACCCACCGACTCCTCATGGTATCACTCACTCACACTCAGACCAAACTTTGATTTCATGAATATGCATGTAGTTTAGTGAAACCAGCTTCAGTTTTGCTTGCTAAATTGAATTGTCTGGATCAGTGGACGTGGTCTGATGTGACGTCACTGTTGTTTATCAGCCTTGCATCTCTCCTGGGTCACTGAATCAAGTACCAGCTTGATTTGGCTGGGGTAAAGATTGAGTGAGTGAGTGAGTGAGTCGATTTATACACAGCACATTACAAACAAAAAGTCACTAGTGTGCTGCAGTCTCGCCAAACAGAAATGTCTTTAAATGTCACCTGAACTGCCCGAATTCAGTGTCAGGTTGTCACAGTGTAGCGGGAAGACTGTTTCACGGGAATATGACCTCTGCTGGGTGCCAGGTAACACTGTGTGACCCTATATGGCATGTGAGTTCCTGTAGCGCTGAGGCTGGTTGCAAACTGCTATACACATTTACATTTACCTGCGTTTGCGTGCAGTTTGGGGAACACTAAGCAGTGCTGCAGTCTATCCTGTCTGTCTGTCTGTCCCTTGCACCTAGCTCAACAGTGCTGCATTTTATGGCTGCGGTTACTGCAGAACACTAATAGGAATCCCCATGCTGGTTAGCATGGCAGTGGCTGAAAGAGCAGCAAAGCCATCTATGCTTCACATCGATATGCTGCCATTAGCAGGCAGCATATTGTTTCACAGCATGATACCTTGTTTCTGCTGTTTCTGGTAGTATTTTGCATATCTTTTATTGAACGGAACCCAAGTTATTGGTTTCAGATTTATCATACGAAATGCACCCTTAATCAACATATGCCACCACACCCATTTAACGCACTTTTGTCCAGGACTACCTGGGTGAGCCGGTACCAGAAATATAAAAACCAGTCTGGATTTTACTGAAGCAAGAGAATGTGTCAGTGGTATCAGCTAAACCGTATGTAAATCTGCACCTCACTACAGACAGAAAACCACACCAGAACCCCACCACTTTTTTCAGACCGGATGCCCTTCTTGTTGCCCAACCAACAGTTCCTAAGCACTGAACGCTAAAGGGTTAATCAGCGTAAGTGAATTGATATATGGCTGCGTGTGTACTAACGTGTGTGGTGTTGTTTTGCAGGTGACAGGTCACACACTGCCACTCAACATGCTGGTTCGTATCGGTCTCAGTGGCGCCTGTGATCAACTGATGGAGCTCGTGCGACGAATCCGAGCACTGCGCCTTGATGCCAGTGAATACACCTGTCTCAAGTTCGTCATCCTTCTCAATCCAGGTAACTACATCGGTGAATGACATCACATGTGAGGGTTCTTTCTTTATAGAGCCACCGTCTGTAAAGGAAGCCAGTGGATAAGAAGTGGGGATGCATGCATGTACGCATGTGCATGATAACGAATCATGCACATGTTTACAAAATTACACATTAGTGTACGCGAATATAGCGGCAAGACAAAATTCTGTGGTATTAATGAAGAATAGACTAAAGCAGCCAGTAGCACAACGTGGCATTGTTGTGACTTACTGCAATATTTACAGATAACTGGATGAATGAACTTTATGAAAGGCTGTAGAGCTGACGTCACATGCAGCTGCTAGCCTTTACTCAGAATAACGTTGTTATCGTAGCTGAAAACCATTCAGCTTTTGTCATTAGGTGCCGTACTGATGCTGGTAGGAAGTAGGGTTGTAATGGATTCATAGTTCCTACATCTGGCCTGAGCCGTTACTGGCCAGATTAGCAAACTCAAACAAACTAGTACTGAGAGACATGCATGAAGCGCTGAGTGACGCCCATCATGGGATCATAGAGTTTCACTTTCCACCCGCGAGTGGAATGAGCCATACGCCCCAGCTGCACAGCATCACCGCTCTTTGGCCGGTACTCACTTATCATCCCACTGAAGCTAGGAAGCTAACTTGGCGTGGGTGTCTGGTGGTGTACTGACTATGGTACTGATTCTATGGTAAATGGTGTTTGTGCCGTCGGCTCAGATGTCCCGGGTCTGTCGGACTACAGCGTGGTGGAGCGGTTCCGCGGTGAGGTGAGCTCGGCGCTGTTGGACTACAGCAGTCTGCTGAGTCTCACAATGACCGAAGACAGCCTCGTTGTCGACAAGTTTGGCCGCATGCTGCTCGAGCTCTCGGAGATCAAGTTGCTGAGCATTGAAGTGGAGGAATTTCTCTTCCAGCAGCACGTTGCCGGATGTACGTCGTCCGGCAGTCTACTTGCCGAGATGCTGCTGTCTTCGAGGCAGTGATATATGATGTTGTAGGCATTATTTCAAACACTTTCAGGGTTCCCACCGGTCTTGAAGTCTTCAAAAATGGTACAAATTTTTTCAGGCCCTGAGAAGTCATCAGGCTGGCAGGTGGTCCTGAAAAAGTCTCAAAAAGGTGCTGATTTTACGTCGCAGTGGTCGTGAAAAATAAATTCGGCCAGCATGTTAGTTGCAATGCAGTTATCGCAAGATTGTGCGTAAATGAATGTACAACTGCGTGTTCTGCAATTTGTTTTTCTCGTGTGCTTATCAGCAGTGAGTATAAGAGTCGCAGGTCCATATCAATGGTTCAGTCTAATCATATTTTAGTTTTGCTGTCATAGCCGTTGTTCATATCCCGAAACTGGGCTGCTGATTTTGATATTCCAGGTGCTGAAATGTCCAGATTTTTTCTCCCATCCTTTGAGTGGGAACCTTGTGTTTCTGCACACCTTGCATAATGATATGGACAGGTGGTCGTCGTTTTCAGGAGCCTCATTCACTCGGCCTTCTGCGGTGCTCACGACTCCATTGAGTAATTTGTGTATTGTCAGCGTGCAAACCTTTAGAACCGCCACCCTCCAGCGGGTATTAATTTCAATCCAGCACAAGTTGATGTGTGCTGGCGGCCGTTTAAGGTTGGTGTCTAAGCAAGATGTAAGCCAACAGGTGTAATGTATGGCAGGACAGTGACCAAGTGACTGGCAGATCTGCCTGCTATGTAGAATGATTGACAGACATCTGCAAGTTCTTTTACAGTGAATGTCAAACATCACTCAGATTGCACCAAACCTAACCCCAGCTGATTTCATTAACCAGCGTACAGTTGTCACTGTATGCATACGACTCTAACTGAGACACAAACCAGTTTTGTATTGAAAATGATACCTCAGAATGAGTACAGAAGTATTTTTCAGGGTAAGTAAGGATCAGGAAACGCATTCAAACTGTCACAGTTGCACTGTCATGGTATGGTGTACAATATTGTTTGTATCACGATTGCTGTGATTGGAGGACATGATGCTGTAATTGGTAACCAGTAATTGCATGATGTAATGTTTTCAACTGACTGGTTAGCTATGCTTTGAACTTGAAATGCAAATATATCATACCTCATAGATTATGGTACATAATTGTCTTGAAAGGGCATTACCTGTTGATTATGGAGAATTACAACCAAGGAATCTAGTCCCGGGTTTAATTACGACTTCCTCGACGGTTTGTTGTTACATGAAAGCTGTTTTCTGTTGTGCGGTGTCAGGTAATACGATTGTTGTTGTTGTTGATGAATAGACTACATCTATTGAGATACTGTTCACTTGTTGCTGAGCGATCGTGATTTCAGTTGACGAGCAATGATGCGGAGAGAAGGTTGTTTGTGCTAGTGTGATCTGTGCTTTATTGTTGATTGTGATTACCACGAGTATTAATATAGTTGACAGTGTCGAGTGACGTCATCTGTTGTTTGTTTATAGGTTACATTTCCCATTATCAGCTAGGAGCTGATAGTCTGGTTGACAGGCGTTGCATTATTCATGAATAAAGTCTTTGGCGAGTTTTTCATGTTGTGGCTGGTTGCCTGTGATGTCATGGCAATGAGATATAAACACACATTTTAGACAAGCTTTCCTTTCATTACTTTACCACTCTGAGGTAAAGTATTTCGATGAGTGTCTGTCCACTCGCATATCTCAAAAACCACATGGCCAAACTTCACCAACTTTTGCGTGTATGTTGCCTGTGTCCATGGCTCAGTCCTCCGATGGCATTGCCATATATTATCTACTTCCTGTTTTGTGGATGACGTAATGTTTTCTCATAATGACCCCTATGGCATGCCTTAATGACCGCTATGGCATGCCTTGTATTCCTAAGCAGTGACGAGATAGTATAACAGCCTAAACTACTGCATCAGTTCCCACTAAATTTTGCTTAATGATACTTACCAGCAAGTATCTATCATGGGTTGGCACTGGGGGCAAAATCTGCTGTCTGTGTTGCCTTATATTTAGTCTGTACTCTTGAAAAGCAGAAATCTGTTGTATCTACTGTTGAGTGACATTCATCAGTTTTTGAACACTGAAACAGTCTAAAGCAGCCCATTGTAAAACTTGCTTTTTTATTTGATAATAATTTAATAGCATATTACTTAGTCATGTGGAAAATTTGCAGTTTCTCCTTTATAATCTTACATTTGTCGCACCACGAATGTCACACCGTTCCTGTTGTTGTTATTATTGTTTTGTGAACATGTGATAACTTAAGTACATTGGGCTTGTGAAAGTGATTTGACGTCTACGTACCTTACGTATTTTTATTCTGGTTGCAAAATACTATCCAGTTGCTTCAAGTACAACATGATCCAGCCTATCATCGTGTTGTCATTTGAGAGAGAAGAGATACCTGTCAGAATGCCATGACACTGCCATTCGCAGTCCACGCTATCTTTGCAGCATGCATGCACACTGTCTGACTTACAGAATACAAGTATGTAGTAATTTTGGTGTTCCTACGCCGTGGCAGTGGTATGCTGATGCAGTTAATAGGATGTTGGACCAGCAAGAGAACTCCGATATTCTTCTGCTGTCGTACAATGACCGTAGGCAAGTGTTCACACACACACACACACACCGACTCAGTCCAAGGTTGGTGACTCTGGGAAGGTAACCACAGATCTGGCAGAAAGCAATGACAGCCTGCTGTTGGCTTTGTAATTAATGTCACCTGCCTCATAAACTGGAGATCAGCGACAGCATTGAAGTCCTTGGGGACTGTAGCCTGTACCGGACCTTGCCTTACAGCGTCTACCAAGCAGAAGGGGTGCTTGGCTGGCCAGTTGGGTCCAGGGCTGCCAGGTTCCCCCTCCTCGCTCCCCAGTCATAACACCAGAGCAGTCATAACACTGATCCTATGAGAAATTTCCGAAGCAGTGGGTACCCCCTTTCCCAATTGCTGGGGTTATCTACTGGAGTTGTGCTAGAAATATGTGGGATACTTTGGACTCCCTTGACAAAATTTCCCAGCTACACCACTGCCAGGCAGACATGCTGGCCGTGAGGTAACAGTACTAGAGTCAGTGACTGTATGCCAGACTGGTTTTGATGATGCTGCCTTTGGCATGATATATTGCTCGATGCATGGTAACGTTGAAGGCAGATTATTACGATTCTTTGTTGTGAATTTGTCTGTTACCAGTGTGCTCTGTGGGGGCTCCCGGATTGTGTAAAAGCCGAGGTTGTGAAATTAGGCCAATATTCCATTTCCACACTTTGGTACATTTATGAGTTTTGTTTTTTGTATTTGTTTATGTTATAGTATTATAAGGTTTGCTGAAACCAATCAAAATGTTTTGCTGTGGAAAATGTGTGTGAAATGACCTTTCTTCGTGTCAAGTGAGGCATCAAGTGTTACCTCAGTCAGTCTTAGCACAGCATAATATCAAACATTATTCAGTGCAGCTTTACATGCAGTAGTAATACATGCATTATGCATGGTCGCATTGCAGGCTTATATTTAACAACTTGTTTGTTATTATCTTTTATAGTTATGAAATTGTATGTTGGCATAATATTCGGCAGTATTGAGGGCAACCTTACATGTTACTATCATCAAAATGTTATTTCATATTTTCGTCATTTAAGCACTTTTTTGGTACCAACAAACCAGAATCTGATTCAGAGACAGAGTTGTAATATAATGAATGGGCAATTCTGTTTAATGCTCTTTAACAGTTATCATCTATGTTCTCGTACTGTGTACTTTGTATCTGATGTATTTATTTCAGAAGTGTGCAAGATGATGTGCATCGTCTAAATAGATGAACAGCGTTAACTACTACTGCAGTTTAAATCATGGTCTTCATTATGATGAGCAAAATCTTGGGAGTCACATAAATTATGGCTGATGCCTCTGAGAACTTGTTAGACACAAGGCAGACTCGTCCTTCCAGTGATCGATTGCTGATCTTGATACTGGATTGACACGTACATTTCCTTTAGTGTCAGCGGCTGCAGGCAAACCCGTGTGATTCACTGCTTCGAGCCCATGTTGCTGTACAAAGTTGGATGGTTCGTGTGATAAACTAGCATCCATCATTGGTTGACTGTTGACAACATTTGCGACGGTTGATGATTTCAAAAGATTAAATGGCATGAATTTCTCTGAATTGTGTAGAATTTTGGTGAGATTTGGTCCAGTAACCCAAGAGTTTACGCTATTAAAAAGACAACTTTTCCCACGATGCGGCAAATATCTTGGAATTTCCCGGACAGATCATTACTAACTTTACATGTTTGGTAGGCATGCGGGTGGGGATGATTATCCAGATATTCGTTTGGCTGTCACCCTAGGGACGTTGCTATGGCAACCATTTTGGAGTATACGCTGTTAAAACGCACAAATTTTTCCACGATTTAGCAGCAGTTTTGACGACTGATGTTCATTCGTCACCTTGGCGTTCCAAAATGGATTGGAATATTGCAATTTTGATTTCAGGAAAATAATCAGCAGTCATTTCTGAACAACTTATCGAAATTTGGTGAGATTCAGATCAGTGACCCCGGAGTTTAAGACATATAAAGTTGTAGTCGGCGTCAAAAATTTTTCATTCAGTAGGGGGTGGGGCTGCTAGGCAATGCAGCGATCAGTAAGTAAGTGTGTCATTATTATTCGCTAATGTGTTCCCATGTCAGCCATACCGTAGCTTCCTGCATATATAAGTAACCACACACTTCCTGTTTGGTCTGGTGTGAAAAACAGGTCGCCACAATTAAAGATGGGAGTCTGTGTGGGTAACTGCTGTTTTTTGTACACATTGATTTCTATGTAACATGATATTTGGGCCTGCCGGGTACCGGGGTAGATATTGTTTTCAGTATTGCTGCCTGGTGTGATTATCGTCACAGTGATATGTGAATTTTGGCCCGTGACTTGCCTATAACACTCCCCCCACCTCCCTAATGCAGCCTTTGGCACCGTCAAAGAGCATGGACTGGTAGCTGTCATATGAATTGTAACATAGCTTTCAAAACAAGTATCAGTGTGTGGCCAGTAGGTTACATTTTTTGTAAAGAGTCGAGTCGTCTATTGTTTCCCTTTTTTTGCAACAGTGTATTTGTAAATGTCAATCTGTTCGCATTTGCTACATTTGCAACCCTAACAAAAATTTCAGCAAAAGCGGTGATATTCTCTTTAAAGCGTGTAACTAAAGATTAAAATAGTAGCAAAATTTAAATTTAATGACAGTGTTTTAAAGCTACGTTACTTCAAAAAGGAATGACATTTACTGTGCATTGTGTGCTAATTAGTTGAGTAGTATGTTGTGTACACTGTGATGAGTTAGTTATTAAGTTATACTTCAGCTGTTGCAACACCTGTTATTAGTACCAAGAATTGTTACGGAAGTTATTTGTTAATGGAGCATAATTACCGTTAAACAATATTCATATCATGTGCATTGTGATGTTATCAAATCAAGTCCATTGTGAATCGTCACTGTGCATGGTTGTAAAACGTGTTTCAGTACATAGTAGCCAGCATACCGAATCTTTCAAATAGCTCCCCCTTTATAGAGTATTAGCAACAGAATTTTTGAACCAGCTGTCTGTCTGACTTGTAGGTTAACCACCCGTTATGTTCTTTCCTCTGCTGTTTATCACAGTGTAGCACTAGCACGGCAGTGCTTACACTGTTCTAAGAGCGACCAGCCAACCCTGTAGATATCCGGATTTCAGGGTGTCAGAACTCCAAAACCCTGAACCGACTGACCGAAAATTTTGGATGGTGATAACTCTCCGCATTCCAAAATTCAAAGGATGTGAGGGGCATTCCAGCGTAAAATATCACCAAAAATTTTGCTCACGTCCCAACACTAAACTGTAGAAACTATTTTCACATAGTTAGCATCATATGATGTCATTTCTGGATTATTCCATTCCTAGAAGGATAAAATGTAGAAAGTTTCCATTTTCCCATATTTTTACCCCTAAACATCATCAAGAGGGGCGTGAGTTGACGTTTCAAGCCAAACGTGCGAAATAATCCGACTTTTATATTATCATAATTAAAAGATTCCAAACTAATTTTGCATAGTGATAAAAACCACCAAATACTCTTTGTGGATCGTCCCAAAATTTGCCACTCAAAGTAAAAATGGGGGATGTCCGTTATCTTGAAAAAAAAAGGATAAATAGGTATATCAGCAATGGTTTGACCGATTTTGATGTATCCCCATGCCAAATTTTGTCAAACATTGGTCAAACAGTTCCAGAGATATGGCTACTTTTCGACTTTTCAAGATGGTGGCCGTCTGCCATCTTTGATTTGTGGGGAGCATTTTGCGACAACCCACAAAGAGTACTTGAAGGTCTTTATTATCTGGCAGAATTTGGTTGAAATTCATTTATTAGTTTTTAGTCGCGCCTCTCGCACGCTGCGAGGCACAACTTAAGTAGTCAAGTTTCTGTCCGTGACAAAAAAAATTGTCGCCAGCCCATGTCGGTCTTTATTTGTGTAATGTTGAATCACAGCAATCAAAGGCAGTACAATATTCCAGTCACTAAAGCCTGCGCTAGCCGACCAGTGGCACCTGTGACTTTCTCTAGAAAAACAAGAGGGCCTAGCAGTGGCTAGCATAGCGCGAGATGTTGTTTAGATTACCCCTTCCCGTGACCACAATCCGCGGTAAATTTGGATCGGAATTTGAGACCTAAATTAGTTATAATGCGCCAATGCACTTCCGTCACAGACAGACGGACACTGACATCGTAGCATAAGCATGAAATGTATATATTACATCTCACGCTAAAAATGACTTGAGCTATAGGCACCAAACTTGTGCATGTTAAATTGCTGACCGAGGTCAAAAGTTCAAGGTCACATGGTTGTTAATGTCCTGCCAGCACGTGGGTATGCAGGTCGATATGACTGCTTAGTTTTATAATTACAATAACAACCAATCATTGCCATCTTTTACGTATTAATACTGAGACGTGTCACTGTGCATACATCCACACCTGTAACTACCAGCATACCAGGGGCGTCGATCCCTATGGGACAGGGGGGACATGTCCCCCCAATATTTATGAAGGGGGACATTTTAGAAGTGATGTCGTGTAGGATGTCGACTCGAGTGACAGCAACTGCTGGTTGTTGTATTTTAATGTAAATATTATGTGTAGTTTCACAAAAAAGCTTCAGCTTCTGGGGTCGTCTCCCAGACCCCCTACCGGGGCTCCACTCCTGGATCCAACTGGGGGACTTCCGTCCTCCAGACCCCAGTCTTCTTTTATGGCTCCCCCAATAATCCTGTGAGATCGACGCCCTTGCAGCATACGTCACTCATTTGCAGTCACTGGTACAGTAAACTGCTAAATGTTTCTTAGACATCAATTCCACAACTCTGAAATTTGCAAATTCTTAACAACTGCAACTAGGTAGCAAGTGGTACGGCATTAGAGCACCAACGACTATTAACGTAACCACCAAACGTCAATAGCATCAAAACTTTCCGATGTGAATTTCTCCAGAGCTCGACATCACAGGCATGAACGGCGTGCACAAACATGATGTCAACTGAACGCTGGAGTGGCAGTGCTATCTGCGAGTGACAAAAGGCTTGTTGTGAAGCAGGTTGAGATACGACGACTGAGCTCGTTTCTCAAGAGCAGCCAGCTGCTTGACGGCCGGCGCCAGCGTCTCGACGTGACCCTTGTAACCACTGCCTGCAATACAACACAGCACTGTGCAATGCTTCCAGTAGTCACTCGCAACTCCAGCAATGCACAAGTATTCAACGACACAGTCACTCAGTCATAGTGCTAACCAACAGAAACTGAGCTGCTTGTTAACAATAATTAAATTTAATTAGAGTCGGCTGAACAAAGCTGAAAATAACACTTAAGTCACTCGATGATTCACTGACATTGCTACTTTTCGCTTTCGCTTTTACTCCAGTGAAATAATCCCAAAGCAACAAACCTGCGAGATGAGGTTGCCACCAAAAACATTTTATAATACGTCGAGTGTATATACTACTGGTGCATTCGAGAAATCAAAAAGGCCGAGCGGCAATAGCTTCTCTCATTTCTGACTCCTATGACAACGCCCATTTTCCAGCATCCAACAAAAAAAGAGAAAATCACACTTCTCTGATGCCACGAAGCATCACGCTTATGACAGTGTAGACATTAATGTGCTAGACTGACCTATGGGGTGTGCCAATAAAAAACAATCCCTAAGGAAAAGTCCATATATCCGTAATTATAACAGATTTTGTTGCCAAATTTGCAGCTTTAACAGAGGAGAATCCAGGCCATTTACACAGAGAATCTTGTTATAATATTTTGTTTTATTTAAAAATTACATCTATTTGAAGTGCATTTATTGAAGCAAACAAGTAGTTATCACAGGCAGCGCAGTAGCGCTGCACTGTTGTAAGGCCCATTCAAAAATCAATAGGAAAATGGAAATTTCGACCCCCTGTAAAATCTTAACCCCTGAAAAT
>Ga0209782_1002048_pt1 | contig 11037 bp, 8 predicted proteins | sample WorMetmaBAHAMAS1_FD_187390 | JGI IMG/M metagenome (GOLD analysis project Ga0209782, IMG submission 187390) | Marine gutless worms symbiont microbial communities from Max Planck institute for Marine Microbiology, Germany - Inanidrilus... | ecosystem: Host-associated > Annelida > Digestive system >...
TGGACAAATCCAACCCTGGGTGGCACGTTTTCTTAAATTCATATGTGGTGCAGTAGGCTTAAATGTGCTTATTGTCACCAGAGGCTAAGCTAAAAAGTTATGGGGATTGAGCGTGTCGAGGAGTGCCTGCACCCCTTCTCAGTATAGGGGCAACCCTTTTAAGTATGGACGCCGGGTCAGGCGTTGTCAGTAAGTGTAAAGACGGATGTAATAGTAAGCAAAGATATACGGGATCCATCGCACCCTGTGATCACAGTGCACAAACGTCACAGACAGACGGACTGGCATCATGGCATAAGCGCGAGATGTATATATTACATCTCGCACTAAAAATTAATCCAACTTAACCTGTCTTATTCATACAACTGTAACAGGGTGATTAGAGGTCATTATGTGTAGAGAAAAGTAAGCATCAATTTAATAAAAAATGCAATTTCCAGGTTCATATTTTGCAAGAATTGTGCTAACGATGATTAGCCGAGATGGGAAGAAAAACATTTCGACAACGCCTCATTTCCTTAGCAGTTTTATTAAGATTAAATCGCAATTTCAACAAAGACTGTCATGCGAGGCTTTGAGACTTTTTGACTAATCATAAATAGTATACTATAATGTTTTAACTCTTAAATTTGAATCAGATAATTTAAAGTTGGTTGGTTGGTTAATATTAAGACTACCTATAAACTGTAAGCTGTAAGGCTGGTGGTACCTGTTTTAAGCAGAACATCCTGCTACACAGCATAGCACTTACACTTATGCTATAAGCAGGACATGTCTGTAACATTGATGAATAGTGATCACAAAGTTCAACAACTAGAATACCTAGCGGTATATGGTCGCGCCTCTATGGGCTCTTAACACAATAAAAAATTTGTGCTCCCCGAAAAAGTGTACCAAAATTCATCACCAAAATTGTTTAGGGGATGCTACCCACTAAGACCTCCCATCATGCCAAATTTCGAGATCGGTCAAACCAGCTTGGAGATAAGCGTTAAAAAGCGTTACCTTTTTGGTCCTTCCGGACATTTTTGTCACGGACGGACATAAACGTGACTACTTGAGTCGCGTCTCGCAGCGTGCGAGAGGCGCGACTAAAAAGTGAAAATGGGCACTGACAAGACAGATCAGTTTCATGCCGAAGCCCGACCCGGACTGTATCCTGTGATCATAAATTCTACTTTAAGGTTCTGCATTTGAGCTGCATCCAATAGCTCATGTCACACTATATCAGTATTTATAGTTTTCATGTTTTAGATTTAATATATTTAATATAGTCTGCACTGCCAGCACTGGTAAGTGCATTATAGCTAGCACATTTTACATTTTCTTGTGTGGTTATGTATCCTGCTTACAGATTCCACAGCGTACAAAATACAACAGAAGTGAAGTCGAATGATTTTATTGCAAACATTGTGAAACCAAAATCACTGTCGCTACATTACTGACACGGCGTCACAAACTTCTCAATCATTGAGACAGACAACAGTTATGAAGCGAAGCTAAACAACAAACACAGACTACCACGATGAACGCAACAATGACCTGAGCCATGTACAAAACAAACAACTGCATTCTGGTCAAATCCACCATCTGACAACCAGTATGTAGTTTCCTTCATATATATGTCCAATATGCAGCAATACGGAACACTAGCATGCGCTGAAGCTAAGTATAAATAGATGAATGACGCACAGTGATCAAGCTGAAATATTGCGCCCGTCTTTGCAGTAATTCATTAATGTCAAAATATAACCTTTGTATATAACTGGAGGTAAAATACGCACTACACTGGTTTGTTTGTTGGATATAATGTAATGGTGTCTAGGACTAAAAATTATGATTAAATTTTTTAATTTTGATTTTAATCTTTTCTGACTAAATGTCTTTTTAAAAATTCATCGATATTAGTGACCAAAAATACATGTATTTGTGAATGCAATTAACGTTTTTGCTCCAGAAGTAACAAGTTTCGAAACAAGATTGAACTGAAAGTCAAAATTATTTTTATCCATATTGTACAATAATTTTATTTATTTAAACTATCACGAACAGAGATGTTATATATTGGCTATGTCACATTTTATCATCCGTCAACATAACAATTGTTCAAAGCCTCGCTTACACACATCACTTTCGACTCACACTGATATGTTTGCAGCACACAAAATCGTTACTCACTGATTAGCTCAAGAAAGACACTAACAACCACCAGCAGCAGCAGAGATGTTGTCATATTTTCAAAAAATTATGTCTTCCGAAAACGCGCACACACAACATGCATACTTAACACAGTTCGAACAAATACGATTCAATACTGTCTTACTGACAGGTACAAAATATGCACTGATCGGCAACGTCAACAAAGGATATGGACTGAACAATGACTAAAAATCATAAAATAATGTCAGCCGTGAGTACAAACCGCAACTAACAATATTCGAAACACCCATACATCAGCACTCGAGTGGAAAGGCAAATCAACTTCATTTTTATGTTGACGACAGCAGCAGCTAAAACTGTGAAGCATTCGGTTTGCATAAAAAAGCTTTTAAAATGGCACATGTTAAAAATGCACGTGACCAGTAACCTGGAGTTACTGTCAAAACGTCACAATTACTTGATAACATCACGGAACGGCGCACTCGCTCGATCGACACTCTAAATCAACATTAAGCATTTGAACACGCAACGTTACAAAGTCGATGACAACGGCGAACAGATGCTGGATGTTTAAACATAAGACAATATGACATGGTACACAGAACAACAGACGTTAAATATTACTCAATAAAACCAACAAGTACAATTGTTTGCAACATGGAAGATTAACTAAATGGTTGTGCACAACAATACCTTGTAATGAGACGTTCACAACAAACTACTAGTACTCAAACAGATGTTATCGCATTAATATAGCTACATCACTACCATTGAATTAACATACACAAAACTTATTACACTGCACAAATGTTAGCTACTGCATTATAGCAGTTTTTCTTCACAATACAATTACGTATTTATACGTCTTCACTACCATAAATTCAACAATGCAGTCATAGATACAATTTTTTTAAATTTTCTCCAACAACCAGCTTTATTAAAAATGAAATATATATTCCTTATATTTACGCAATGTGATGTCTTTTGCATAGAAAAAAAAACTATTCCATTACAAAATACCTGACTGGCACTTCCAAGCACTGAGGCAGAACTAGTTGCTTTCTATTGTCACATGTTCAAAAGTTATTCTACCAGTATTACTGACTACAGCATTACAAGAATAAATGAATAAAAGAGTTTATTGGTTTTCATCAATAAAAGACTTTAACGGTACAAGTTTTAATAATGATTTGCATAACTCATTACTACAGAGCATTGGTCAACTCTGAAGAATATGGAGATGAGCCATATTGTATTCTACCACTTAGTCCACGCTCAACTCGTAACTTCAACGTACGCAACCAATCAAGTTGCGCAACAGCAGATGCCTCTATTTAAATAACAATAATTGTAAAATTAACAATAACCTCAGCAAGTTATCACAAAATAAAATGTTCACAAACTGAATGTGAAAAATAGTGGTACAGCACATATTTACATGCACAGCGAACAACTGAGAGAAGTGTCGTGTCCACTTTAAAATTATGAACAAAAACTGAGAGGTACGAAATGTGGTTTTGTCGGCAACGTAAAAATTACGTGCCGTTGGCATATTACTTAGAACTAAGCTATTAATCACAGTATAAATTCTTAATAATATCAGTATGAAAACACAGCTATATCACATACAGCAGTTATCATGTAACAAAAGAAGTAAACTCTCTCTGGCGCACTTTCGTAACAAATGCCCCTAACCCAGCCCAAGAGACAAAGGGTTCTTGCTGCATATGTACAAAACTAATAAGCAAAAGTAACAAGACAACAAATGGAATACTGCCAACATAATGAGAATTATCGAGAGAAACAAGACCCGAAATGCGGGCGATAGCCACGTCGCTGTTCGGCTGTCAAAGGCCAAAATCAAAAGCTACCAAAATTTTTGGTACTTGCATTGCTCGAAGATCAGCGATGTGTGATTTCCTGTTAGTCTTCTATATCTCTTAACACCAAGGTTACACAGTTTCTAAGACGATGAGTCAGCAGCGTCAAATCGTTGATTTGGGGCACATCACTGGAGCAGCACGCCGATGGGTGCATTAGACTCATAAGATATGACTTCCTATTAGTATTCTATAGTGACCTTAGGTCTATGTGAAAGTGCTTGTCAAGTTATACGCTACTGAACTCAGAAGAAGCATACGCAAAGAGCAAGAACTAGTATAAGTAGAAAAGAAAGTTGCGCCACAATATATCCACAAAGCTGCTTTCGCTTATATGCGACGCGGCTAATAAACAAGTCACATGGGAGAAAAAGGAAACAAAGTATACGAAGCACTGAGGAAAGTGTAATTTGTTAACGTACCTATGAAATCTTCAACAACTTTCTTCTGACATTATGCTTATATTGTATCCTTTTTTTACATTTTTTTTCAGAAAAAAACCACGTGCATGTAAAATTGCCACATGACTACTATGCTAAATATACGACTCCTGAAATGTGCAGTGTTGTGTAATCACAACACTATTCTAATACAAATGACTCGTTTTGAAACTAAATAACTTACTAGTATTATACAACAGTCACTAGCAGACTTACGTAAGAACGAGTTTTCTCTTCTACATGATTGCATTGTACTGCATTGCATTTTGACACATCGAATGACAAAACATAGTACAAACATATTCAGCTACAAATAAATAATGAGGATGCTTCAAAATCTAAACTGATTAGTCAACATAGTCCATTATGCAGCATTTACATGCAGCAATAGAAACGCATCAGACATAAGAAGTAGACTGTGTGACAAAGAAGGATCACATTTTAGCTGTAACATGAGCGAGCATTGTCAGACTGTAATATGTTACTTGTAAAGAAAAGGCAACCAAAAATACATCATTAATGCATCTGTACTAATGATCCAAACAGCCGAGCTATAAGAGATGGACTCAACAGACTGTCTCTCCGAATATGTTAAAATTGTATGGCAACAGAGGAACGCACAGTTATCACTTTTCGCACAAACCGCTGTCATATCACTTCGCTGGGCAAACGGTGTTTATAAACAAAAATCTGTGAAAATTGTGCTGCGCAAGTAAAATGTTGTTACTGCAGCACAATTCACACAATTATTGTGAACAGCGGTGGCCCCGAATAAATGTAACAGGATGGTACTTTAATGTTTGTACCTTCTCCCATTTCCACAGAATCAATTAGTTTGGTTTGCAGCAGGAAATGTGCAAAACTTGCAACTTTATTGGTAAGATAAACCAGCTTATGGCTACCAATGTTCTCTGTAATATTTCTAACATAAAAATACTTTTGAAATGGGACTATGCTTCTGCTAATGACAGCTCGAGCTCGAAAATGTCTGGGATTCTTTTCTGGCGACACAAGTCTTATAACAAATCAACGAGTATTCTGCGACGTATTCATGCGTGACAAAACTCTGGACTCACATCAACAATAATGGAGTGAACTGTGCTAGTAACAACAAATGTGCAAGAGAGAATGCACAAAGTCGAGCTGCACGCTCCGCAGCCGAACACGACAAACTCTGAATATACGAACAGCTGATACTGACTGGCCAACCCTCAATGCTGGCAAATAAATTAAAAGAAATAGAAACACGGATTTTCCTTCAAGACTCAACGTTAACCACTGACTGAAATCTGTTGGAAAGGTTCCATTAATGTGCAGGAAAACATCCTCAGAATGTTGGCCGATGGAACAGCTTTGACCAAACTAGGATGACTGGACTGGATATCCACCAAAGAAACCTCCTCACACACCAAATGTGGCACCAGTTTTACGATAAATTCGAAGCGGCACATATGAAAATATTATCATCATAACAGCAATGAAAACTGAGATGACTGCAACAAATGAATACTGACTGAAACAATTGCAGTCTCATTATAAAACAAAAAAAACACACAACATGGAATTGAGTAGTAATAAACAATCTTACTTAGGCATGTCACTTCAGCTAACCGTACCCTTACAATAACAAGTGCTGACACGTAAGCCACTTTACTCAATAAATTTATTACTGTCTACGTTACCTACATGTACATTGTACACTGTGTCCCACTGAAGCTAGGCCTAAATTCAAATCCATTTAAATAAAACATAACTAAAGAGAAACTTTTGTTATTTTTACTATATTCATTGTGATTAGTCAATCGAGTGAAAAAATTACAATCGACTAATAAAAATCCTCTCATAACTGTTTTGCACTGTGAAATTTATCCTGCCTTTAGAGTTTTAATAAATTCTGTTCTCCATTTTCAAAAGTATCATATCAACAAAAAATTAAAAACTGAATATCTGTGCAACTCAACAGCACATCTTTTCGTGTCTGGGTCACAACAGATTCACTGCAATACAAGCCCAACGAAATATATGAGACTGATGCCTTTCATGATCACCGAATTTACTTTTATTTTTCATGGCATTAGTTGACCTCTACGTGCCTAATTTATGTTGCATGAACTAATCTACATATTTTTGAAATTTGCACAGTTTGTGTTAAATGATTAGTAATTAGTGTGATTAAAATACAATATATTGCAGTTTAAGTATGCTGTATTCTAAAGATTTGATTTTGGCCTATCTTCAATTGAGACTACTACAGTGTATATAGCAAGTATGCATTAAATTCTCCTGATCCTGTTAAAACAACCGCATAACAATAAATGTCTGTATTCGAACATAAAAATGCAATTAAAAACTGACAAGCAGAAATGTTTTAGCACAACACGTAATAATCTACATATCATTAAGTTTGTCTGCTTTTTGAAAATGAACGCTCCAATATGACTCGATGCATTCTCGACGTTTATAAGTACATCACACACACACACAGTTGGTCAAAAAAGTCTTGTTTACTTACATATGAATCTCCGCCAACACCCGGCTGCATTAACTGAGACAAGCTGTTGGCAGAGTGGGGGCCAATCGGGCCTGGATGTCGTGTTCCGACAGCGGCACGGTAAGCGTGGGTGAGGTGCGGCGGACGAAGTACTGGTAAACAAAGACGTGGTTGTCCTTGCACGCAACCACGACCGTTCCGTCGTCGGCAAACGCAACGTTGTAGCACTGGTTGTGCTTGACGGTGCTCTCCAGCGCGCCCAGCAGCTTTCCGCCGGCACCGAACACCGTCAGGTTGAAGTTGTTGTGATTGTCCGCCACAACCACCTCGCCGTGTGGACCCACGCCGACGCCGATCGGATAGTTTGTTACTCCCTGGCCTCCGACGACTCCCAGCAGAGTGCCGTCATACGTGAACACCTGCAAATACATCTGCAACTTACACCAATGAAGGCCTTGGAACAATTGCTCTCAAGCAGTAATCAGTATACAAGAAGCTCAAATAGTTTTGAATTCGATAATAATGAAACATTTATTTTGCATATCTCACTTTAAAACACTTATTCGTGCCAAAAAATGGGTTTTTGTGGGGATTTAACCCTTAAATGATAAGTAGAATCAACACGACCCCACAAACATGTCGTACAACGTACTCAACAACTAAATTGTTGGGTGGATTTGGGTTTCTTGCACTGCAGAGAAAAAAGAAAAAAGTGTACTAAAATATACTGGTGCTGAAATATGTGACCCATCACACAGTCACAGACAATGCCAAATTCTGTCGCAATACCACATGCATTTATACGCATTGTAATACTTGTGACACTGTTACATTTTCTCAATACAAGCCATGGGTGGTCAAAATTTGCCTATTCTATTTACTTTGGTTACTGGCTTATACAACAGCTTACTACCATACAACAGCTCCACAACAAAATATGACAATAAACTGCAAAAGGTATCTCTACCACACCGTCGAGTTTTAATGATCATTAGAATTTCTAGACTATTCAGTTGTTTCCTATTCTTTGTAACAGAACCTCTTGGGTTGAACGACATGACAGCTATTTTTAAAGTTGGATATATGTGATTCCTGTCACCTAAACATCAGTATTAAAGCACAAAATCCTCGAAAGCACCAACTCCAACTGGGTACAAAACATCCAAGGATTCATCTCTTGTCACCTACCACTGAATTCCCAAGAAGGTGTTGCTCCCGTTATGCCAGCTCTACGAAGTTAGTATCAAAGTAAGATAATCAAAGAGAAGCTCGGAGATATGTATCGAAACAAAAAATTCGGCAAAATCATCTGCGACTCAAACCTTGACGCAGTGTGACTGATTGTCGCTGATGTAGATCTTGTCACATCCGTTGCTGGTGGCAACCCCGTTGGGAAACTCGACGGTTTCCATGATGCTGAACTTGTGCAGGATCGTTCCGGTCTGCTGGCAGAAGACGATCACTCGCTGTACCTTGCACTCGACGACGATGATGTTGCCAAGCCGGTCGACCGTCACGCCGCGTGGGTTCTGCAGGATGTGAGAACCGAACTTGCGGATGAAAGCACCGTCCCTCGTAAATATCTGTACCTGCATGAACATTCCAAGCCGGAATACTGTAGACTAGAAAGCCATCAGTCGAGATCACACCTACCACTTTAGCAACATCTACAGTCTAGACCAAAAATTTTTGACTGACTTGTACTCATTTACGGCGTTCAATTCAGGTTGCTATTCAGCCATGCTGCTGTTGCAAGTATTCTCATTATTATATTTATTTTCCAATCAGCTAGCTGCGTCTATAGTTAAGAATAAAACTTTTTCACTTAATTACCATAAAATTTGATCTACAACCTTGAAATTCGAAAGGCAGGTAGCATTAGATGAACCAATTATCATTACAAGTTCTCTTCTGAAAAGATACAGAGAAATAATAAAGGATGAAACTGGTTAATCGAGCCGAGATTCTCCTGGAAAATAGTTGTTTGAATTGAACGTAGCATTGTGTTTGTGTACCAATGCCAACAGTATCATACTCCAAAATTAACGGACTCTCAGATGCCAGGCGTGTGACTTTGAAGAGACAAGACACACAATATTTTGCACCTCTCCAGGCGACAAAGGATTGAATACCTGGTGAGTTGGACTGCGTTCAGTGATGACAACATTCCCCGTCAGACGACAAACGGCCACACGATTTGGATACACCAGCGCACCATCGTGTTTTCCAATGCTGCCGATTCGAAACAAGAAATCACCTTGTCTGTCAAATACCTGAAACAAACAGCAGCTGGTATACATACATCTCACTATCTTCACTTCTAACATTAACCGCACAACTGCGGAATGGGAAAATTATGTTAAAAGAGAAAGTGAAATTACGTGACTAATTTTTGGAAAAAATTTTTACAGACAATTTTACAGACGTAAAAGAAAACCCATCAACTTATCGCGCACTTTTATTCACAAATAAAGCACAGCAAAGTCCGAATGCAGACCGATTCAGATTTAACGTGTGGCTCTACTGTTTATCAACTTCTCACCCACTGTAACAATTCTCAAAGTCCAGAGCTGTCATTGTATCTCTATTATGATCGAAATTTTATCTGTAAAGAAAAGGAACGACAAATTGTTCATTTAAATTGTCTCAAGATGACAACAGTGATACTCACACATAATAAAATAAAGCAACATAACAGGCAGCCGCATCACTGTCAGAAGGCGCCGAAACTGATTTCAGGCACTTTCAGTCACCAGAGCAGCATGCCCACGGTTGCACGCGACTGTAATGTCAACGACTTCCTAATAGTGTTCTATAGTAGAACTGGTCAACTTATACGCACTTAGTCTGCAGAACCACAATCCTCAACAACACAAAGAAGAACCTCACAGATATTTTTAGAGATGCTTTCCTATATATCGTGTGAAAATTTCGTGAAATTCGGTCCCGTAACTCAAGAGTTGACAAACGAGCTCATTTGTGAATGTCAGGTACGACACGGCCAAAAAAAACTGGCGCATTTAGTGGAATATCTCCGGCGGGGTTTGGCTAAAAATACACAGACGTTGTCTGGATTGAATTGAATTGAGCAAGGTTTAACATCCCACCAAACACATTATAGGTCATATTGGGGACGGGTTTTATAGGTCAAAAGACCCAACCAACAGTGTCAAAGCACTGAAGGAAGAGAGGTCCTAAGGACTGGGGTTCAATCCCACTAGATCCACCCCACTGTGCTGACAATAACACAACATATATGCAGTAAGAAAAACAAAAGCACAAAATACATACAGATAAGCACAAAATCTAGGCTATGCACAGTAAAATGCACCCAGTGTGACAAAACCCAATAGAACTGCTCATCTAAGTGTGCTTATGATTGTGTACAACTGTAGTATACAATACAACACAGAACAGTTCTGATAATCTTCCCTCTTACCTCCAGACAAACACCATAGCTCAGATGTTGTCTATCAGAGGGGAGGGGGCCCTTGTCTGGAATATCGGGAGTAGGACCAACCTGAACGCGATGGTTGTTGGCGTCGGCGACGAGAATGTCTCCGGTGATCATGTTGACGGCCACGCCGCTCGGCTCCGTAAACTGTCCGTCGCCTTCGCCCGAGTCGCCGAATTGACAGTGATACGAGACCTTCTGCCGGTGCACCATCGACATGGGCGGCGTCGCCTTGCCGCTGCCCCCCGAGCGACCGTCCACGTCCGCGATGAACATGTCCGCCATCGAGAAGATGTCCTTCGACGTCGAAGCGCCGCCGCCGCCGCCGCCGGCGTTCCAGCGATCCACGGTGGACGTGGTCGTCGCCGGAGATGCAGATCGGCGAGGGGCAGACAGCGCCGAGGACACGGTCAGCCGGCTCATGTCCAGACCGCCAAGAACCGACTCTGACGACGCAGCTGTGTGCATGCTCAACGCATCCGTCTAACGAACACACGTACGCACACTGTTCAACATTCCGTCCATCCGCCTACCCACAGTCGGTAGCCGCGCCTTTCCGGTTGCTGGGGCTAGCGTTTGGAACAGTCTGCCAGACGATGTCACGTCCGCACC
>Ga0209782_1002049_pt1 | contig 11036 bp, 6 predicted proteins | sample WorMetmaBAHAMAS1_FD_187390 | JGI IMG/M metagenome (GOLD analysis project Ga0209782, IMG submission 187390) | Marine gutless worms symbiont microbial communities from Max Planck institute for Marine Microbiology, Germany - Inanidrilus... | ecosystem: Host-associated > Annelida > Digestive system >...
AGCCCGTTACAATCTACTCGTTGCAAAGCTCTCCCATGCCTGTTACAATGCAGTCTGTTGGGATTCTCTCTTACCCCGGTTACGATACAACTTGGTCCTAGCACATATCTCTCTGTCTCTGTCTCTCTCCCCCTCTCTCTCTCTAGGCCTGTTTTTCGTCGCCTACCAGAACCTAACAGGGCGTGGCTGTTAGTTGTTTATTTTTCACGCTAGACCAGTCAGCTTTCAGTATATTTATCACGTGACTACCATGTTTACATACCAAACACCTACCTGGTAGGTTTTGGTACGTGACGAAAAACAGGCGTTCAGTCTGTCGTCATTGTCTTGTAGAGCATCATTGGCTACTGGTCTTCTAATCCAAGGAATGTAAGAAACTGCAGTGTGTCCATAATGTTAACAAAAACTGCAAAAATTATTAAAAAAACGATATTACCCACCATCACATTGCCTAAATGTCAATGTGATGCTGAGTAATATCACCTTTTTATGATTTTTGCAGTTTTTAATCCGTTGCAATTAATATTATCAGGGCTGCTAACTCTCCCGATTTTGTGGAAGCTTCCTGAATTTGAGGCCCATTTTACACGTCTACGAATTTTAATGACGAAGTTCCGGAGTTCCATAAACAGTCGACTTTCTACATTTTTGTGGCAAATTGCACAGATAGAAGAGAGTCGACACGCAATTTGTGTCGTTTCGTGCATTTTCATAGTGGTAAGTAAAATCACAAAAACTAGCAAACAACAACAATCACGGCTGAAACCTTGCTGCTGACATGGCATTCAGATGCTCCAATATAGCATGGCCGCCATGCACGATGGTTGACATCACAGTGGCAGAGATTGCAGGCTGAAAGTGTCGCCAAAATACAACTTAGTTATACATTTAAACTCATCGATTCTCATGAGTACCGACTCAACTCGAAAGTTTTGTTCGTATTTAACATGTTAATTCGCAGTTTTTATTGTGCCATTTGCTAGCTTACTTATTGTAGTGTTTTCACATTTATAGTTAGTACAATTAAATGGTACGGTTGGGCCAAAATAGTCCTGAATTATTTGTTTGTATGTCTTCGATGGTCGTGAAAATATTTACTATTTTTCCTTATTTTTGGACCACAGAATCTCCCTAATTTTGGTTTCACAGTATTGGCAGCCCTACATTATGGATAAACTGCAGTTTTTAAAAAACATTACTTGCAGTTCCTTTTCATACATTGTTATCAGGAAATTTAGAATAGTAAATGATTTTAGAATTTCGGATTTTAGAAATTGTCTAATTTTGTTGGCCGACGAGTTCCGGGGGCCAAGATACATAACATGCAAAAGTTCATTAGAATCAGTCAATCTGTATTAAATTATACATTAGTCATTTTCCTAGAAGCCCCAATAAATGGTTTTCCACCAAATTTTGCGCAGCAGTTGAAGTTGTGGACGTAATCACCCATGTCAGGTTTTTTGGTGATCAGTAAAGGAATGACGATTCTGTGAGGAGTCGTAAGTCGTCTATTACTGTTGACTAAGCTAGTGGCTATTAACACAGGCTGGTGTGACAGCGTGGACACCGTGATGACCTCTTGTTGCCAGTGCAGTTCTAGCATGGCTTATTCAATTTGTGAATAGACATGTCAGTGGAAAGTAAGACTGTGTGACCCATTTAACTCATGTCATAGTTAAGCACTTCAGTGTTGATGTCAGACTCACTGTAAAGCACTTAACAAACTTCTGTTTACAGTACTTCACTTTTCTTTACTTCAAGAATCAGGAATGTTGTGAGTGGTCAGTGTGTGTGCTGCTCGTAGGTGTGTTCAGGTGAGGTCGGAAGTCGAGTGTGTGTTTTTTGCTGACAGGTGTGTTGAGGTGATTGTTGAGTGTGCTACCTGCTGACAGGTGTGCTGAGGTGAAGAAGCTGACTGACGTGTTGAGCCGGCTGTTCAACGAGCCTCATCTCAAGGTGCTGTCAGTGTTCATTGATGCACTGATCGACATCGTCACGTCTCACTCGACTCAGCTTCGTGACTGGCTTCCAGTCATGTTGCCACGACTACTCACTAAGTCTGGCTCTGATGCAGTTGTGTCTCTTCAGCCCAAGATGATGCATGCACTCAGCGTCATTCGGTCTCAGCTCTTGTTGTTTACCTTGTCACATACTGTCAATAGCCAGTTTATCGGACCGTAAGGTTCTCTTATTTACTGCACAACCCTGTAATAGCCTAATGTATGCTCTCGTCATGTATGTGTGTCTGCCTGTCTCTCACATGCTGATATTGTGTCAAAGCAGCTCGACTTAAGATCATATGCAGGGATTCTAGTTTTCTGTTGCCAAAATTGTGGTGAAATAGGAATGGATTCACCCAATGGGGCTCCAAATGCAGGTGGCAACTTTCAACAAATTACTTGCTGTATCTTGAAAAGGGCACAAAAATAGATGCGTATAAGAACACAGGTAACACAGCAGCACAGCCCCTTCACTACAGATAATGCCTATCCCGCAAAGTGCAGCATTGGCTCCAGCTACAGTGAGTGAGCTAAAATATCACTGCATTGGCTAAACCATTAAATAACACTTTCAAATTATGTGTACTGTGAAGTATTAGCACTGGGATGACAAATTGTCCTCCAGGTGGGAATGGTCACGGTATGTGACTAATTTTACATTTGGTGGGTCCAATTATATCTCTTGAACAACTGAAGGTACAGTCATCAAGTTTAGTACACTTGTAGGCCACATTAAGTTAGTAGCTTTGGAATGACAATCTGCCCTCTAATGGCATGGTCATGGTCCTGTGACCTCTTGAAATTTGTGAAATAATCAATAATGTCTTCTGAAATGGTGCAAGAGGGGAACATAGTTACAATAGAAAACTTATAGGAATTCATATATGGCGGGAATATAGCCTATTGAATGGAATGATTGCCAATGACCTTGATTGAGTTTGAAGGTCACTTTTGCTGTTTGAAACCTTTTTAATACCCATAAATATAGCATAACTACTATTTTTATTTAATGACGTTCATACTAGTCAACAGAAATATAAGAAATTATATGGAAAAAAGTGATCGCAGTTTATCTAATGTTGTATAAGCTGAAGGTCTAAAACAGCAAAAATGACAAAAATTGCTAAATTTTTATTACGAAACACAGATGCTCTCACATTTAAATCTCTCAATCGCCAGATTTAAATGCATAAACTAGCGTATGAGTTTTGGAAATTATAATTTAGTATTTTTTATTTTAGCTGTTTTTTGAACTAGATAAACACTAGGTAGGTACACTGTTGTCAGTTTTTTCCATATGATATTTTCTCTTATTAAAATTTTATGTAAACTCAACTGACCAAATATGGTTTAAGTATTTCTAACCTTTACTGAGGTAGGCAGCAGGTCTGTGGAGTGACATTTTACCCTCCAAAGTGCACCACAACAATTTACAGTATTCAGTCATCTTGGATTTTCAATTTCTGGAAATTTTAACAGCTGATTGGGTGTGGAGGGCCCAGATGCATCACCGTGCCAGATTTTGTCAAAATGGTTCAAATGGTTGTGGGTATGGTGATTTGTCAAGATGGGGCAATTCGCTATCTTGGATTGTTAAGTTTATGAAATTTAAATTGCCAGTTGGTTGCAGAAGACCCAGATGCATCAACATGCTAGATTTAGTCTAAATTGGTCAGCTGTTTGCGGAGATATCTCAATTTTTTTATTTTTCAAGATGCTGGTCATCCACTATCTTGATATTGTGGGGCGTATTTTGGGACAACCCGCCAAGAGTACTTGGAGGACTTTATCATTGGGCAAAATTTGGTTGAAATCTATTTTGTAGTTTTTATAATATTAAAGTTTGAATATTTTGTGCCTTTGGCTGGGAAATGCCTATGGGGTTTTGGGGCAATTTTACCCCAAAAATGTGGAGCAATATTAACGGAACCCCCAAAAGGCACATTCTTGCGTGGAATAGCGTCGTATAATGTATAGATTGTCAAAATCAGTCCATTGGTGCGACCTGTGCATGTGACTGATAAACGAAAGAAAAAAACAAAAACAGAGAACCCAAACAGTAGCAAACTGGCTATTCAGTCAGACCACCCACATTGTCAGATTGAGATACAGTTTAGTGTGGTAGGTGGCCTTTGGGTGATAGTTCTAAGTTTCAAGTTTGATCAAAATCGGCTGAGCGGTTACCGAGATGTGAGAGGTCAAAATTTGGATTATTGCGTTACTTTGGCCATTGGCTTATACAACTGCCTGTACGACCATACAGGTTTGATTGAACATAGCACTGGTTATTGATTAGGAGATACTACCAAGCAACGTTCTTTCATCACAAAATTAAGGTTTTTTACACGTTACATTAAAAACTATTTACATGTATAGTAGCCTAAGTAAGTCCGAACATCAGAGTCCACTGTGACGATAGTTCTACAGAATAATGTCTGGGTATGGTCGTTGAAATAAATGGAATTTCAGTTTTGGCTAAATATTGTCAGAGACAAGGCAGACTCTGTGAACTGAGTGGTTGATAAGCAATCCAGTTTGCCGTCTTCAGGTAGATTGGAGGTCCAGCAGTAGAGAATGAGCGGTCATCGACAGCGATGAGTCGAGATGTGATGACTGAAGTCGACTTCTTGATGGCTGATCAGTGACGTAGCAAAGCAGATCAGACAGATGTCAAGTTGCAGTGCCATGAAGAGCTTGGTAGACAATGACGACCAGTTTCAACTTGATACGCACTGTAGATGCTTGTAGCCAGTGACAACTGGCCAGAGAGCCAGTGATCCGAGCAGTGAAAACCAGCGATTGACCAAGCTGCTGTGTTGAGAATGGTCTGGCAATGCCAATCAAAGTTAAGTGACTTTTATGTCGCTAAGAAATGATTTCTGTAACATGATATCTGGAAGTTACATATCCGAGTCAAGACAAAGGTCAGATTGTATAGAGTCTATGTTTTCCCAGTGTATGGTTGAGAAGCATGGACAATCACAAAGACTGAATGCCTTCGACACATACTGACATTGTTACCAATGCAACATGTAAGGGAGACTACCAGCTGTCGTCCAGTTTCCTTTCTTATTAGAACATGACGACTCTTGTTTCTTTGGTCATGTAGCACATTCATATTCCGGGCAGCATCACCATCGAGCTATTAGTGCAACTGAAGGAGACATCCACGGTCGGTGCTGACATGCCACGTGGCTGAGGGCGATTGTTGCTGATGTTTTGTCGGCTAACATTGGTGTCTACTCAGCCTGGAGGAAGGCCAATGATCTTGTGCTGTGTCATTTACATGACAGCACTCCATGCTTATGCTGACAACTGGGCGCACATTTGGGTTTTGAGGCAATCAACGTTGAATAATGTACCTGCAGCACTGACAGAATTGACATTACTGTGGTGCAGTTGAGTGTGACTTTGCACCAGTGTGTGTGTGTGTGTGTGCGTGCGTGCGTGCGTGTAGTCAATGTCGTTGTGTGTGTCTTTGTAGAGATACATTTCCACGTGATCAACAGTTCAGCATTGTGTCTAAGTACATTGTTGATCAAACTCAAGCTGCCAGTGTGAAGGTCAGCCAACAAATCATCCAGTTGTATCTGTCTGCTTCTCTGTTGTGTGTTAACCTTTCTCTGTCGGTGTATCTGTTAGTTAATTTTGCTGAATGTTCACACACACACATGCACACACACACACACACTACACTGTGAGTCAAAAAAACTGGGCCACTTTTATTTTTCCTGTAACTTTGTCAAATGTTGGCCGATTTTAATAATTCTTTCACTGCCCGAACCAGAAATTATTTCTGCTGTAACTTAATTGCTGTTATTTACTATCTTCCTGTGTGTTACTTAATGATGTCAGTATTACATCATTCACATTTGTTTATTCCGGTCTGTAAATAATGGTAATTAGCAAAGAGGACAAGATTTTAATTAAAAACTTGTGTAAATCAAAAGGCTACAGTGTGTGAAGATTTATTAAAGAATTTCCGGATAAGAACTGGAACAGGACGGGACTGGATTATGTGTTGAAAAAATTGCGTCAGTCGGGTACTGTGGAAGGTTGGTAGTGGCCGGCGACGAGTCTACTGTTGATGTGGCTATTGAGCAGTGGCGTGGAAGACTTAGAGCTTGTGTGAGTGCAAAAGGAGGGCACTTCGAACATAGCCTTTGAACTTACTGATGGTGTTGACTTTGTCAACCATTTATCACTTCTGTGTGACTGTGTTATGATTTGTTTAAATATTCGATCGCTGAGTAAAACAACGCTGTTGTAATGTTCATATTCATACTAGTGTTAGTTTTACAAGGTAATGCAGCAAAAAAGTTAAGTTGCGGTGGAAAATATTGCTCGTGTCTTTTCTGCAAATGGTTTCTGGTTACGATGCAAAAAAAATTATTAAAATCGGCCAGAATTTGACAAAGTTACAGTAAAAATAAAAGAGGCCCAGTTTTTTCTGACTCACAGTGTACAATACAATACAATACAAATAGAGTTGTATAGTGCCGCTCTACAAATCGACCAGGAGCGCTAATATGATAAAAAAAATAATTTTAAAACATTAATAAAAAGATAATACAAAAATTAACAGTCTTTGGTTGAATGCTTGTCTTAAAAAGTTAGTTTTAAGTTTACATTTAAAGTCTGCAGTATCAGTTATACAATGAAGACCCAAGCCAGATCAATTCTGTCTTACTATCATTTAGGTGCAGTCGATTGGACATGTGATGGCAGGCTGTTCCAAGCATCAGGACTGGCAAAACGGAAGCCATGCTCACCAAAGTTAGTTCTAGTTCGTGGTTTAATGTAGGTTGCTGTTTCAGTGGATCAAAGACCAAGCCGAGTGCTGGATTGTGCAACAAAAGCGATGATCTCGGTCAGATAGTGTGGAGCTTTGCTGAAGTGTACTAAATGCCGAAGTAGTCACAGTTTGTACTGGATACGTTGTTCAATGGGCAGCCAGTGCAGCTACCTCAACGCTGACGTTACATGGTCGAATGGTCCTAGGCCAACTACAAGTCGTGCAGCGGCATTGAGTACTCACTAAAGTGGCTCAGTAGCAGATAGTGGAAGATTTACCAGAACGGAGTTGCAGTAATCGAGTCGTGACAGAACAAATGCAGAGAGCAACTGTGCCATGACCTCACACCCGACGAGGTGTCTGATCTGTTGCAGACGTCAAAGTTGAAAAAAGCAAGTACTGGAGACCTTAGGAATGTGGTTAGACATCGACAGTTCAGAGCCCAGGTTGCGGACAGATGAAATGGGATGGATAATGTCAGCACCGTCTTCTAGGTCCAGTTTATTTGTGTACAGTTTTGCTAGACTGGCTTTGGACCCATGCCAGATCAGTTCTGTCTTACTACCATTTAGCTGCAGTCGACAGGACATGCACCAGCAGTTGACAGGACTGATACAGTCCTGCAGGACAGTCCAAGCATTATCAACATCAGTGACTGACGTCTTGGCATAGGCTTGCATGTCATCGGCAGACACACAGAGAGCAGAGAACTGGCTGCTGCTGCTGGTGTGTGTTGTGACTGCTGTTGCTATGGTGCAGGTCAAAGTGTCAGTGCTGAGCTACATGCAAGGCCTGTGTCAGTCAATGGACCCCGCTGAGCTCACTAACACGAGCGACACACGTCTGGCGATGACACGCATTGTCACCTGGACGACCGACCCCAGCAGTGTTGATGTCCGCCAGGTAACACATGCACATGCACGTACACCTTTGTCACCTGGACAGCTAAGCCCATCACAGCTAACTAACTTGTCTGTGACATCACAACTGATAAGAAACACACAGCATCACTGTACTTGGCCAATGTTAATTTTTACTTATTATTCTATGTTTCATTATTACGTTCCATTATTGAACTTTGACTTTATTAAGAATGTCCCAGGTGGACAGATGTCAGCATGTATTTGACTGATGTTTCTATACAGTACACTGAGTGCAGCCCACGTGGATGCTCGCTGATCACTGTGTATGTCTGCACTGCAGCCTGTGAAGCATTCTTCCCACAGTTCATCAATGTGGCCTAAATTAGTGCACTATATCAGTGTGCATACAATATGCACACATACTTCTACATTACACCTATTGCATTGTATATGAAGTCTCACATTTTGGAACAAAATTCCAGAGGGAAGTACCCTGCCGGAGCCTCATGCGCCCTAGAAACATTATACATTTTGGCAATATATAGATTGTATGTGTATTTCTTAATCATATCACTTGCTTCCTTTTCCTCTTGCTTATATTTTCCTTTCTGATTTAATTTTCTTTTATTTTTTTTTCTTTGAGAATTGGCTTGCTTTATTTTTTATGCCAGATGTCGCAAGAGGTGACTAAACCTGGCTCTTTAGTTGTTTGTGTTTATTTGGTTAGTGTTATATTTTTCATTGTCGAGGACTGATTGTTTAATATACACTATGAGCTAAAAAAAGGACACTAGACTTTTGTCCGTAACTTTGCCAAATGCTAACCGATCTTCAAAATTTCTGCACTGATAGATTCATTAGTAAATTTGCAGTAGTTATTTTTTAAATATCTCACCACACCTTAAAGGCATAGCTATAGTAACTTGTGAAATATTAAGGTCTAAAAACAGCGACAATCTGCAACATGTATTGTGATTATGGTGCAGTCACACCTTGACGATTTAGCCAGTGTATGCCGAGGTATGAAAAATTTTGCGAATACGTTGCCATACGTCGAATAAGTTATGTGTACGTTTTGAATAGATTAACAGCACGCTGAAACACGCTGGTATACGTCGTAGTATGGCGAGATCGTCTAAAAATTTTATCATGCACAACATTTAGCTTTGTTTACCATGTGATAAGCACGTCAGACAGACGCATCTTGTAGGTCGTCTGTAGAAGTCCATGAAAGCATAGTATAGTTGCTTTCCTTTATGTCTCCTCTTTCTCCTACAGCTGCTTTATGACAAAAACTGTGCCAACAATCTCCGTATTTTTATGGCCTAAGTCCAAACAGCATATATCATATTTATATGTTTTTACCATCTAACGCTATGCTAGCACAGTATATGCTGCCATTTTGTGTCTGTCTGTCCTTCTATGAATCATGTGGTGTTATTTGTTTGACACTTCATTTATTACTTTATTTATGATTTTTACATAGCCCAGTTTTCTGATGCCAAAGATCTTGGTGATATTCGAATGGGGTCGTTCCCAATGGGGGCATCATATGCAGGTAAGGGTAGGTTAAAATCCATGACTGTAGGCAAATAACATGCTCACACAAGAGTGAAGCATCGTTTAGTTCTGTTACAATTCAGTAGGAAGTCTGTTGAATGTTGATGGTGACCTTGGGTGAACCGTAACTACTCCAAACTATCCTAATTTCTACATTCTGCATTACCTTTCATATCTTCATAATGGATTGCTGCAGAACCATATTTGAAAACGTATGAACAAGACTGGAGGGCACTGACTTGATCGGGAAATGAGTATGTTGATAAAGTGACATAAAGCTGTGTGTCATCAGCATATTGTCATTGCTGGATGCCAGATTGATCTGCTATGACTGCAGTTGGGGAGGTATAAATGCAGAAAAGTAGTTGACCAAAATGGGTATCATGTCTGTGTATCTGTGTGTACAGTCTGCTCAAGCTGTACTTATTGCTCTCTTTACACTCAATACTCCATTGTTCTCAGTCATGTTGCGCACTATTCCTAAAACATTTCAGGTAATTTTGTTTTTGTACTGTTTACGAGCTGGTATTTAATACTGATTTATAAACTCCACTAATTTATTTTAGTTTTTGTTAGCGATAGGCATAATTACATAATATTGCTAAGAAAATTTTGTGACATTTTTGTTGAAAAGCCATTCATGAACAGCCATTCTGACTTCTGCATGTGGTAAATAGGCCAAAGACAAAGAAAGAAATCTTACTGTGGCAAACTGATATTTGCCAAGGTTGAAGTCAAATATTGTATGGGTTGTATGGATAGCTTTCATGTGTATTTTTTGTCATGTTTTATAAAAATCAGTAAAATGTTTCATCTGGAAAAATGAATAAAAAATTTAAAAAATGAAATTGTGAAAAAAATGTGATGTTTGAGTTATGTACACTGTATTTGTAAGTGTGACTGTTAAGCCGGCATGTATAATTGTAAAATGGACTAAGTACAATGTGGAATGAATATGTGAATGTGTACATATTATATCAGTCTGGCTACATACATGAATGACTACAGAAAACTGTGTAGGAAACACTGGAACTGAAGCACTTCCTGGAACGAATGTGTTGAAGCACTGATGGTACATAATTATCGACCGCGTAGCAGGGGCGATAATACATTTGGTAGCATCCGTTTTTGTGTCCGTCCGTTTGTCTGTGGGCGCTCTCCTGTTTGAACCATTTGACCTTTGACCTTGATTTTGGCATGAGGGTCGACCTTGACCTTGGCTAGCCTGGCATTGTAGTTCAATGTTGTAGGTCAAAGGTCAAGGTCAAACAGTGTCTCCCATTTGAACCAGTGGTGCTGAGCAGGTCGATATTAGAACTCTGCTTGCCGAGTTCAGCCAATGGTAATTGCTAATGACCATTACCAGTCCATTGGAATTGTCTTGTTTATCAGTAATCAGGGGGCGTTCAACATGTCGCGCATAAGCGTCGATCAGCTTTAATGTTGACTGTTGACTGTAGTGTGATTGGTTGTGCTGGCTGAAGTAATATGAAGTGTGAAGCGTGGATGGAATGCTGTTGGCAGGACGGAGCAACAAGAATCCTGCAAGGAGTGACGAGCGGTGATGTGAGTCGTGTTGATAGCACTGAGCCATTGTCAGCTCACAATGTCACTGGCCACACTGTGCTACGACGACATTCACACAACACACAGTACGTACACTCACCATGTACGACTACAGCATTCACTGTCTTTTGCCAACGGAGATCGTTCACTGATCCGAAAAGTATGGCATGGCTTTGTTGTGAATTTTTTTTTGGTGAGTTCAATTAGTCACTGAAACATTAATTTTACCATTACTTTTATGCTGTCATAATT
>Ga0209782_1002050_pt1 | contig 11036 bp, 12 predicted proteins | sample WorMetmaBAHAMAS1_FD_187390 | JGI IMG/M metagenome (GOLD analysis project Ga0209782, IMG submission 187390) | Marine gutless worms symbiont microbial communities from Max Planck institute for Marine Microbiology, Germany - Inanidrilus... | ecosystem: Host-associated > Annelida > Digestive system...
GTGGTGATTTGAAAGTGGTCTGTGGTTGGTCTGTGGTAAGTTGAAGCCTAAAAAGCGGCCAAAAATTTGGTCTGTGGTAATTTCAAACTGGTCTGTGGTAAGCTGAAGCCTAAAAATCTGCGTAAAATTTGGTCTGTGGTAATTTCAAACTGGTCTGTGGTGGTCTGTGGTAATTAGGCAGACCCTATTGTGATGACTGAATTCACCTATGAATCTATGGTGCTATAGCTGCGGTAAATGACGCCACACTAAACGCCCAGAAACGCTAAAGTGATGGTAAATTGGCACAGAGTGGTCATACTCACCCTAAAACTAACTCTAACTTTTACAATAACTTTAACCCTAACCCTTCTTACCTTACTAACTCCAGTCCGTCATTAAGGTGAAAAACGGCGAAAATGGGCACTATCAGACTGTGGACCACATCTGCATCATTTTACTTATTTAGTGCATATTATCACAAATAACCCCACCTGACGAAATATTTTATAAGGTCCGCATCTGAAATGTCAAATCTCAGTGGCTACCACTGTAAAAAAAACTGGCATTCACCAGGTGTCACTCTGCTCTGTGTATGCAGAATCTGACAAAGTTAGGACTATGTAAGTAACGTAACTAGTCTGAGTGTAACTAGTCTAGTATGATCAGAGTAAGGGCCAGCTGGTTTAGTGAGTATACCTTCCTTATGAGTTTACCGAACTTATTATAGTGTCTCCCCACACCATGGTGACTGCCTTATAAGGCACTCCACTCCAACGAGTCAAATATGGCGACGTCAGGTGGGGTTATTTCTAATAATATGCACTTAATAAAATGATGCAGACGTAGTCCACAGTCTGGTAGTGCCTCTGGACATTGTTTGTGGTGGTTTTAGCCCGTTTTCACCCATTTTTGCCGGTTTTCGCCCGTTTTCGCCTTAATGACAGACCCATTTGCCTATATAGCATGCACCTGATCGAAATACTAGCAGATATTGGCTTACCGCCACTTTAATGTTTATTGGCATTTAGTGTGGCATCATTTACCACTGCATTAGCTTTCTTCGAATTCATCAGCCATAAAATTCATAAAATGCTATTGACTATTCTGAGATAGAGGGAGGGCCATGACCTTGATGTGCCACTGGGGGTGGTGAATGGGGTACCCCCTCCCTATTCATCTAGATCGGCTGGGGGATCATCATAAGCTTGCATATTGGAGTCTAGGATGGAGCCGAACTGCAAATGATTTTTATTGAGTCTGAGGGTCAAAAAATGAATCTGATTGCACAATTTCAATGTATTTTATGCTCAGTGTACTATGTGTTAAAATATCATGAATTTCAGGTCACCACCCTAACAGTCTGTACAGTAAAATGTTGATAACGATAGTAAACCACAATACACCTCTACAGTACACTTACGTTCCTGCATCACTTGAGTGTTCCATTGTGCAAGTGTACATTCTGGTGTATTGTATTTTTAATTTTATAGTGCCAAGTCAAAAACTATAGATTGGCTATATTCTGTTGATGCAGGCCATCAATTGACCACATTTTGCATGTATTATTGACATTTGTATAGCAGCGCTGCTCTAATGCTGTTTGTAGATAACCATGGTGTCCGTGCTTCTTGTGTCAGAAATGTAGCAGGATTCTGGCAAGTAAATTTTTGCTATGCTGCGATAGAAGCATTTTGTATGAAATAGTTACATGAAAGTAGTACAGAGGCATGTAAAGTCTGATAGTTCATTTGAATAAGGTTGTGATGGTGCCATTTAGTTGTCATTTAGAGGCAGAAGCACGTTTATCTGAGATGAGCTGATGTAGTTTCATTCCTTGTACCGAGTCAAAATGAAGGCTTGCATGTCAAGCTTGGTGAATGTCCTGGAGATGATACAGTAAAAGTTATTGGTAGAACAGAGTCTGTGTTTACATTCAGATACATAACATTTCATGAATGAAAAGTTCACAAGACAAGAAGGGTCAAAAGTCAACTGACATTCACAGACATATAAACAGAATATAATACACTCAAATCAGAATGAATATGCAAAATGCAGATGAGGGATCATACTGTACTTGGCTACGTCAGTACATCCAATAGCTGTTTAAAAATGACAGGTTGAGATAGAGACTGTCTGCATGGTATCGGGAATGGGAGTAATGCAGTGATCTGTGTGCATTAGTGGATGCAGCTCATACTGCACATTGTAGAAGTCACTCTCATGAACCAGTGAGTGAGAGCTGGCGTGGGTGACTCACTGTACTGTTGCATTCCAGACTCATTGCAGCTGCTCAGTCATATAGTGTTTTATACCAATCACTGTTTCTGTAAATACTCTGGTCATAGTCAGATCATTTTTTTGTTATTTGTTTGTAATCAGTTTATTTGACTAAATTGAAGTAATTTACGTATTTGTTTTTGTAAATTAATAGCGTGAGATTATTGTGGATTGCTGCTTGCAGGATTCTTGGACTGTGCAACAACTTTGCATATGTGATAATGCTATCAGCAGCACATGACATTCTTATGCCAGAGGCACTTGTAAGAGCAAACTTCTTTCCCACTATTTTGTTGTATTTAAATTATGTCATGAAATTGTTTTTTTTTCTGACAGGTTTTCTGTAATGGTTGCTGTGGTAATAACATTACTGATTGCTGGCATGAGATATGTGGCAATCATACTTTCATGTAGTTTTGCACATGTAAGGTTTTTGAATAAGGAAAGCCACAAGTCCGATTAATCAGGAAAATGTGACTACATATTTCAAGCCATGAATGTGGAACACACTGTCACTTTATTTATGATATGTTGTAAATCAAGAACCTTGGACATTTGTAGCTGTAATTTGAGCTGATTGTATTTTATAACGCATAGTTGAGTTTGTCTACGTGTGATTTGTTAGAACAGTTCATCAAATTCAAGTACAGAGAACAGAAGTGACTATCTGATAGAGTACTGCAATCCGTTAGGAACTGGGGTATAGACTGCACACATTATCACATTTTACTTGGTCATAATTTACAGCAGTGTCGTATGAATGCTGTAGATATCATCATTACTGATTCACTGATTTACTGTGAAACTAGCTATTAACATTACATTACTGACTTTGATACATTAAGTGACATCTGTAGTAATGCATTACTTGAGGTTAATACTGTTTGCATATCTGTGCAACAGCATGTAGTGTACACAGGTGCAGCACCATGTGTTAACAGTTTTAAACGTAGACTTGAAACATTAACTATTTTCTGTTACGCATGTTGATCACTCCCTCCCAGTAAGAGTGGCCTCTTGTGCCTCCAATTCTAGATTTTTGATGGACTGGTCAGCATAACGTATCTGTTTTGTATTTTTTGTTACACAGGCAATATTACTGGCCGACATTTTGCCTTCGTTGCTAGTGAAGCTAACAGCTGCATTCTACATTCACTTGCTCTCATACCGGTTAGCACTGAACAGCTCTTTAGCGTTACATGCACTGGTGTTCACTGCTACTCAGATCATCTGTAGCATCAGAGTTGGTATAAAGGGTGATGTCCCTTCTTTCTAGATGTCATTAGTTGACTGAAGAAAGGCTGAAGTTCAGTGACTTTTTTCTTTGGTTTGCATCTGAGTACCATCCTTCCACACCGAAATTCAGTACCAGTTACTGCACAGATTGTTGGGCACATTACAAAGTTTACATCCTCCATTTTTACCTGGAAAATGGCCATAGATAATGATAGTAAAAAGACAACTTCTAACGTGCTGTAACACAGTGAGTAAGTGAGTAGTTTCTTAACGGCACATCAGCACATTATAGGCTATTCAGTGCCATGTAACACAGCAGAGCTATTACAAAGGTGCACATGTAGCTGTAGATGTAGCTGTAGTTAGAAATTACGTCATCTCTATGACCCTTTCCCGTTATTTCCCATTATTTTGTTTCACTGGCCTTCTATTTCGCCTCTACTTTCTGCACTTGATCCATTCTAGGTAATTGTCGCAGTGTTTTTCGTGGGTCTGCTGACATTAATGGTACTGTACAGTGTCAGAGCTGTGACTGACAGGTGCTGCAAAGTGCTAATGCCTCCCACGGAAAGACTCTCACTGATCTCACTCGTGCTTTGTCCATCAACTGACTCTGAGCGAATGGACATCACACCATCTATACATGCATGTTTCCAGTTCCATGTTACTATTGCAGCCGAGTCTTTAGATACAAGGCCCTTTACATGTGATGATTCTGGTGGACAATTCACTGTAAGAATTGGCCTCGTTGGTCACACGAGGATACATAGGAAGTAGAGGAAGACTGGAGCTCATACATCATTCCGACAGGAGACTCCATCATCATCATTATCATCATTACTTTGTTGTAGTATTGTTGTTTCTCAAAGAGACTGCCAGATGAGAGGAGATTTTAAGTTTTTTTAAAAATGCAGTGTAAAAATAAGGCATGCACATTTTCCTTTGCATATCGTCCAATCACCTGTTGAACAGTTTGCCCAATTATGTCCATTGTGCAGCCTACTTTTTTCCTTTTAGATGTTTATCAAACAACTGATCTTACACCATTTTAGTAATTTTTCTAAGTGTCCATAAATGGCAAGAGGGTCTTTTAGTTCTTTTCTTGTTTTTTTTTGCTTGATGTTATATACAAATAAATAAAACAAAATGCTTTCCTGATGCTTTTCAGTTGTCATTCGTTGTGGTATCTGACAGGCTGAAGGTGTGCATTGTGACATTACTGAGTGCTGCCAGTTTCCTGATTGTCTCAACTGGAGGTTCACATGTCGTCTGGCTCAGTATACTCGGTCGGTTGAAATGCGGTTGGAATTAGGGGTAGAGTGGGATTTGCTGTATGTGCCATAGTTGCGGAAGTGCTCATTAGCTTTTTGTTATAGGCCTAGAGAATAGACTTTGAAATTTCTTTATTTTTGAGAAAACTGAAAGTTTTCCCATCGCTGTTGATTACCGATGTTTGTGAACTTGTGTGTTGTAGCAAATAGTAACTATGATATTGATTTAATAACTTACAGCTGAGGCAGTTACACATACTGAACAAATTGATAATACATTACGTGGCTGATGGATGTAAAGGCATACAGCACTAACACAGGCTCGAAATATAAACATTTAAAAAACAAATTCACGTTTTTACTTGACTACTGTACCAAAATAAACATCACAAGCATGCATGCACACACACGTAAAGGATACTGTTAATGTGAATTTAATTGTTTTGCATATGTGTAAGTTGGTTTAGGTTGTCGGCTTATTTGTACAGAATGTAACAGTACATTGGTTTATCTGGTTTGCCTGCTGTGGCCTGCTCATGCTTGTTTCACTCACATCCCCATGTGCACTACTTCAGTTCTCTGTCCCCTTCAGTAGACTGCATTAGGGCTATGATGTTTCATCGTGTATCTGTCACCAGCATTTGTACACGTGTGTGCCTGTGTTTAGGTGTAGCGCTAGCAAGCCTTGGTTGTGGTCTCGGTGAATTCACGTTCCTGAGTCTCACGGCACATTTTGACAAGTGAGTAAAGGGTTGTCTTAAGGAGCGCTTATATCACTCGTCTCACTTCATTCCACCTTATCTCAATTGACCTCATTTCGTCTGTATTGATTGGCAGTGAGTATGCTGTGAAGCAACCCAGTTTGACATGGCTGCAACCAGTCGGACAAGACAGCACGATTCACTTCATTCCGACCGGTCTCAGTGTTGGTGAAGTTCGGCACTTCACCTTACACTCACTGCAACTCAGTTGAGATGAAATAAGATCAGTTGAGATGAGCTGAGATGAGATTAAATGAATGCTGATTTTTTCTTTGACTTTTTTGCGTCCTTGTTGTTTATAAAAATAATAATAATAATAATAACAATAACAAACAATAAAATAATAATAACAATAATAATAATATAGCACCATGTGGTCATGACTTCAGAGGCACTAAGGCCAGGTAGTGTGTTAGTGATTAGAAAAAGTATCCCTATTAAAGAAAGCCTGAGAGAAGAGGTGAGTATTTAGCCTAGATTTAAATGAAGTCACAGAGTCACTATCTTTGTTAGTGAGTACTGCACTGTGGACTGGTTGATGTTTGGAACGATAGCTGTTCTAGCTACATGGCTGCAGCTGTGTGCATTTTACTGCCCGTCTGTATCAATCTCTGTGTCTTTGTGTGTTTGCAGGAGTCAAGTATCTAGCTGGAGTTCTGGTACTGGAGCGGCCGGAGTGGCCGGATCGTTGTCGTATGCCGGTTTGACGGCGGTCAATGTTTCTCCACACACGACACTTCTCATCATGCTCGTTGTTCCGTGTCTTCTCTTTCTCACGTCAGTTGAACACGAGCCTCGATGTGTCACCGTGACAGTGATTGATAGAACATAATGAAAAGATAACCTTGTTAGGTTATATTTGTGCTCTTTCGGAAAGTTATTTTTAACTGCAAGAAAATGAAAATGTTAGATGAGAAGCCGTGCTGGGATGGTGTTAGAGAGGCCAATCATGAAAAGTTTTGGTCTATCTAAAGATGATGTAATAACAACATTGAAGTGCTTAAAATGCTGCATATGTTTGGAATGAATTGAGAATGAAAATCAAATGGGTAACTGTAACTGACTTATCCTGACAGACTATGTGTGTTTATGTGTGTCACTCATACTCCGATTATACACAGCTGACATGATGTCGATAAATCGTCAACATTTTGATTGGAAAAAAACATATTTATATCTTTCACTAGGCAGTAGATTTTGTTTACTCTCATTGCAACTGTTGCTGGCTGTTTTCTTGCCGTCGTTAGATATTTTTTGCTGCTGGTGAGGCCGCTGACTGTCAGTCGTGGGTTTAGTGACGATGAGGAACGAGAACATCTGACAGCAAACTCACAGAGTGAAACATGTACGTTTTTGAAAACTTACTTGATTTTTTTGTAACTTGTATCTAGATTTATGTTTTTATGGGAAACTTGTATTTCCATCATAGTGATATAAACTGCTGTTGGTGTATTTTAGATTTTTGTTATTGTTAAGAGTTAAGTTTGTGATTTTACGATCATAGCAGTAAATTATATTGAGTTATGTTAAGTTCCTTCAGAGGTTCGACATTGTTGGTCGGGCGACTGAGTGATAGGAAGAGCATCTGTCTCACAGAAAACCTGCTCCATAAGTCATGAGTGTTCACTTTTCGGTGTGGCATATCAGTAATGAACTACATCAGTTAAACAGAAACTGAAATTAGAGTTACGTCTGTGTTGTTGGCAGATGATGACGTGCTGTTAGACAAACTGAAGATCAAAGTGCAGATGCTGAAGGTAGCCGACAAACATTGTAACTTGCATACTTGAAACTTCTCCTCATGCAACATTGTGCATTTTGAAATTTGTCAACTAAGACTTGGGGGCGTATGACAGGACTTCTGTAGCACAGTTTCACCTGGATGCAAAAACCAAAAGCAGTAACAATGGTGGTGCTGTGCTACTTTTACTTCCTTGTTGTTTTTTATCTGTCACTGGCCTGAATATCCAGGAGAAGATTTTACATTCTCCTCCATGTTTAGAAGACCCTTGTAGGAGCAGTCTGGACTATAGAAAACCTTCTTTTATGTGCTAGGTGGTTCAGCTGATGCACCATCAATGGTCGGAATTCACCGAAGTCGTATTTACTGACTGTGTTAGCATGGGAGGTAATGCAGTCGCCTCCGTCCTTCTGTCCTTTTGTCTGTTTTCTCTCTACCTTTTGAACCAAGTGACCTTTGACCTTGATCCTTTACATTTGTACGGATCATGACCATAGATCTTATGGGATTGAAGGTCAAGTGTCAGAGGTCAAGGTTGAAAGGCAATGCGGTCGGTCTGACCTCAATCCTCTCACTTACTCGTCACTTCATCATCATCATCATCATCATCATCATGCATTATTAAAATCACACAACAAACATGCATGAAACGCACATACAGATGATGTAAGTTACTAATGTATGTCATATGTATGTGTTTTACATGCATGAGTGTGTGTACGTGCATAATATTTGTAATACAATGGCTGTTTTAGTAGTTCAGCGTCATAACAGTCAGACTGTTTAGTTTGTGTTTGTGTGTTCTGATGTTACTGTGCAGCCGCTGATGAAGTTCATAATCTCATTATTTCTCGTCTACTTTGCCGAGTACTTTATCAACCAAGCTCTGGTCGGTCGTTAATGTCTTATTACACAACTAATGACATTTTTGCCGTTTTCATCGGGGTCAGTTTCTAAGAATATTTCTAGGATGTAACGTAGCAAACAGTCACAGTAAGTCTGTCTGATGTGCAGAAATTTATTTTCACCTAATGTAAGAGTAGAGTCTTTTAAGTTAATGTTCAAGGTAACTGAAACCATTATACCACAGCATCAGAACGGTGCAGGATGATGACATCGTTGCAGCAGAGCAGTGTCAGGAAATTACGTATTGTTGGTATTGATGAGCAAAATATGCGTAATGACCTTGGGTGACTGCAAACAGTAGTTACTAATGATCAAGTGACAAATAAAAAAAAATTAAATAAATTGCCCGCTGAGTAACTGTTGCTTTAAAATATGAAGCTTTTGTGCACTCTTTGTTTGCTTGTATCCAGTGGCGTAACAATAGGACGTGTAAGGCGTGCAGTGCACACGGGCCCAGCGCTGTGGGGGGCCCAAAATTTGCCCGACACTGTTTTTTTTTAAGTTTTTTTGGGGAAGAGGGGGCCCTTTTGGAATACTTGCACGCGGGCCCACTGCAACCTTGTTACGCCACTGCTTGTATCATCTCTCTGGCTGACTTTTTTGAAGTTTCAGATAACATTATAACAACTGAGCTTCTGGTTTCTGGCAGAAATGACTGAGAACACATTTCAGAATATGCTGAATAATCTGCATCTCTGAGTGTTTCTGTGTTGCTAGTTGTTGCATGTGGCTAAATTTATATGTTTGTATGCAAATGCATTTGTACAGTTTGAGCTGGTCTACTTTGACAATATTTGGCTGGCAAGAGTTCAGCAGTATCGCTGGTCAGTAAGCAAGCTGATTATTGAAAGGACACATTTTTACTTGCTACCTATATTGTTTTATTCTATGTACTCATCACTAATAAATGATGATGAATTGATGATGATGACATGATATGTTAACATGCACTGAGAAGTTGATGGGCAGCCATCTGTATCTGCGGGGGGTAACCACAACAAGAATGTTACATAGGCTTGGTTTCTGTGTCTGACTACTGCCCCTGGGAGGGTTCCAAAGTATTTTGATGAATATATTCATTTGTCTGTGTTGCATAACTCAAAAACCACGCAGCCAAATTTTTGTGCATGTTGAGTTGTTGCGATACATTATGTACTTGTGGTTTTGCGGATGACGTCATGTTTTCACACAATGGCTCTGTGGTGCATTTTTTATTCTAAGCAGCAACAGAACATAACAAACATGAGAGTCCAGCTCAACAATAAAGACTGGAATTACTGGTTCTCGTTGTGATTTAGCTGACTGACTTTTGATGCATTTAGGTTTTCAAAACCTGAAATGTGCATTCACCAGCCATGTTGCTTGTATGATGATAACGTATTTATGGCAGGTACCAAGTGATCTACCAGATCGGCGTCTTTATATCTCGGTCATCTGTCAGTGTCGTACAGATTCCGCAAGTCTTCGTCTTTCCAGTATTTCAGGTTCTTCTCTGCTCACCTTAGTAATTCTGCTTATCAGAAAATTTGTGTAGTACCACGTTGATAAAAAGTTGGCTGTTAAAAACTGTGCTGGGAGATCTTTCTGTTTACGAGTTTCATAGTCGTGTGTTTGCGTTTGTACATTGCTGCTGCAGTTCGTGAATTTGGTGCTGTTTGTCCTGCAAATTCACTTTCACTTCATTACAAACATCTGGTTCGTCTTCGTCATCATTCTGTTTGAGGGACTTCTTGGAGGTGCTGCTTATGTCAACTCTTTCTATCAGATCTCCAAAAAGGTGACTGTAATTTCTCTTTCCTGCGTATGACATGACGAGTTTATTTCTGATTTACAACAATGATACTTTCCTGCACAGAGACGAACAGTGCAGTGAAATGTGTTCATGTGATTAAAAACAAACATCCATTTAATGGCCTCTTTTCCGGGGCAGCCTGGATAAAACAGCACTAGAAGGTAAACTAACTATTCTGGATTTTAATGAAGCATGAGATGACGGGGTGCCAGTGGCATTAGCTGGACCAAATGCAAATTATTTGCATTTCACTTCAGACAGATACCATTTCAGCACTTCGTCACTTAGTTTTCACATACTGGATACTCTTCCTGACATCAGTGTTAAAGCACCGAAGGCAGTTCACCAGAATAGATCGTTATTCTTGATAATAAAAGTTTGTCCGACACTAAGGACCCTGGGCCCTCCAACCGGCTATGCATCTCTGCGCATTAGAGGTTACACGATTATGCGCTATACAAATTCATATTACATTACATTACAGTGAAAAGAAACGACAACTAACACCATTTCAATTTTAACAGACACTTTACAGGTGAAGATGGTTTTGTTGGTTCCCTGTTTACTAGAAGTAACACCGAATTGCTGTATGTGTCCATGTTTGCCCGTGTCTGTCTGATAAATATCTGTGTACGTCTGTCTGTAGGCTGAAGATAGAGTAAGAGAGTTCAGTATGGGTGTGACGAGTATTGGTGACTCGTTCGGAATCACCGTTGCCGCTGCCGTGGCAATTCCTGTGCACAACTATCTCTGTACTCTGCCAAAGTGATTACCAGCGACAGTCGTCGATATCAATGATGATGGTGAAGATATAACATTAATATTAATACTTTTCACTGAGACTAAAGATGTCAGCATTCTTATTCCAACGTATTTCTGTTGTGTTGCAATCTAGGAAGTGCTTCCACGTGATATTTTGATGGACCATTAGTCATCCTTCATTATCATCTTCTGTTTTAGCCGTCGTGACTTGTACACATAAGGGCTTTAACAAGAATAATAATAACAATAAATGCTGGTTACAAGATTACTACATTTTGCGAGTAGGAGAAAATATTGTGTAGATC
>Ga0209782_1002051_pt1 | contig 11035 bp, 7 predicted proteins | sample WorMetmaBAHAMAS1_FD_187390 | JGI IMG/M metagenome (GOLD analysis project Ga0209782, IMG submission 187390) | Marine gutless worms symbiont microbial communities from Max Planck institute for Marine Microbiology, Germany - Inanidrilus... | ecosystem: Host-associated > Annelida > Digestive system >...
CACGGAGACCCATCATCTACACTCAGTATGGGTCACAAGGTAACAGGAACAATATTCAGTCAAAGGCGGGGCCAGGACCTCCATCTTGGAGACCAGTGGGGGTCAGGGGTGTCCTGAGGGGGCTGGTCACTAGACAAATTGTGTCAGTCATATATTCAGATATGCAGTTTTTGACATAAAACCAACATATAATCAGTAACTTTTCATCCAATATGGCCCATTACACTCAACAAAATTTCATCTGTGGGTCAGTGGGGACCAGATCTCTGATTAAGGAAGCGTGGCTTCCTGCCCATTCTCCCCCTTAAAACCGCCCCTGTATTCAGTCCGTAACAACCTGTGACAATCATCCTCAAAGGCTCCCTGTGATATGAGCAGTAAAAGAAAATTAAGCAGGACCGGCAAACTCAGGTCTACGTGGAAAACGATCGTTATAAGACGGAGTTAGTGGTGGTGACATAACGTGGAGTAAGTCACATCAGTCATCAACAGTCATCATCAGTCGTGCTATGCGATGTTCTCATTGTAACGACCAGTTTACAATAAATACGCACGCATCCAGATGTTTAACTGGTCTTCAGAGCCTTTGAAGGTAACTGAAGCGAGTTTTACCAGCTCAAGTGTCCTTTATCTCGCCGCTGTCATAGTATCAAAGCTACTGAAGGAATTCCAAGCACTGACTGAAACCAACAAATCTCCCACTGGACCTCAACCTTTCTGGCTCACCATTCCACCAACTGACTTCTGAGGATCGAGACGTTGCACTCGCTCCAGTACAAGCTTGGATACACCTATGACTGTTTACAATTTTACTCTTAGTCTCTGACAACAATTTTTTGTCCTGTTTACACATTTTCTTTGTTACGTTGACTTCTGAACAACAGATATTGGACTGTGTGGAGAATCATTAGACATATGCGTCACAAACTTTTCACAGTATCTGACATGTGTTATTACATCTGGTGTCGACGAGGCAAAGATGTACTTACTCTCCATTGGGTGAGAGCTCCTGAATCTCGAACCATGCCAGCAAGTCATAGCGACTGTACACCGGATACGTGCTGCAACATACAGACAGCCAATGTCTACCATACACATACACTGCACAATTGTCTTCACGTTGTAAACGAGGCTGGACAAGCGTCATGCCAATACATGCACATATTCACTGGAGACGTCAATTGGGAGTTGCGATATTGTCAGTAGTTTTGGTAATTTATGGCCATATTTTTTTACACTGCATAAACCTAGTGATATTTTAAGTCAAAGTCAGCAGTGGTCACCTGGAACGTCCACAGAACACTGGTAGAACCCAGTCAATGTATTGTGGCGTATGGAATCCGCGGTATGGCGGAGGAAAAAAACAGCTATATATAGTCTGTCAGCCCGCTAGCCTGTCTGTCTACTAGCGCTAGCAGTGCAACCGGTAGCAAGCTGTAGCAGCTTAAGTACAGAGACTTCGTCCGGCACGGGCGGAGTCGGCTGCTGGAAGCGAAGCAGATTGCATGTTGTAGAGAGAATAAGTTGTAAAAGAGCAAAAGAAGTTGCGTGAGATGAAACCGGAAATGGCTCTTGTGTTGTAGCCTAGCGGTTGTTCTCGAAGGGGGCATCATTAGAACAACAGTTCGTACTTGGAAGAACTTGAATAATAGACAGCTTTGAGATGAAACATCACCAGGTTCATGCAGTGTAAATATATGGCCAAAAATCAACAAAACTGCTGTCAAAACTCCTCGACGTTCGCTGTTAGAAGATTTCGGACTGGAAGTAGAAATACTGCCACTTCTATGCGTGCGTGGGCAATCCTGAGGTAATTAGTAGTTACGACAGAGTGATACAGTAAGCCAGAGAAAGACAGACAGTGAGAAAGTTGTAGATCTATAAGAGGAACCTGTCAAGGTTGTTGATGGCGGTGAACTTGGTGGCAGGAACTGGATCAGACAGCGGTATTGACAGCAGTGGAAGCTTGCGTCGTCTTGGCTTCCTACATCAACACAACCATTCCAACCGCCTTTAAATTCTTTTAGCACATGAAATTAACAGCTCATTGGCTCAGATTGTAAACCTGATACACTGGCGTTGGAGAGACAATAACAACAGGAGTCAACTAGTGGATGAAGACAACTAAGTGATGTTTTCCAGTTGGCATCCGAGCAAACACAAATTTTGAACCATGGCTGTCTGATGTAATTTGATAATTGTTAAAGGAAAGATGCAATACGTCATAAGTAATTTTGAAAAAAAAATTCTACAAAAAACTTGGAGCAAATGCCTAGCTCATTTCGTCCAGAAAATAACCGTGTATATATATTGGTGTCTGTTTGTAATCAGAAAATATTATTCATTACTTGTATAATAATAATAATGGATTATACATTACAAGTCCAACCACAGAAAATATTCAAAAGGTTTACACCACCCTAAAACCTGCAAATTCTGAATTTCATTTGATATGAATAATAAACAGTTTTGCATTGCATTAAATGTTTACAACAGTGCAGCATTTTCACTGAAAATCTGGGGACATATATCCTCACATCACGCTGATTGTCTATTGTCTTTCTTAGAATATCACAAAACTTCATCTAAAACTTTTCCGAAATTGTACTGCAAAGACAGATAAAATACAGAGTGACAGGAAGAAAATATACCAAAAGTTATGGTCACTGTGGTTGAAATAATGTGCCAGTAACTTTGCCGAATGCTGACAGATCTTCCAATTCTTTCACTTTGTGACTCAACAGTAAATTTCAAATAAGTCAACATTAAAGAGTCAATCGCACCTTAAGTATTTCACTAGTATCGTTGTGCAATGTCTAGTATTTTTTGATGCAGTGTTGTCCAAATTTTCTAATTCCAGAGCAATAGCTCGGTTTTGTGCCACCCTTTAATAATTACTATTGTTTTAAACATGTTTGTTCAGTAACATTTTTTGCCACTCGCAAGTTTTCTGTAACGTTCTACTGTAGTGTTTCTGACAGTCTCTCACATTCATTGTCTCACAGTTTATGCAGTATATCAGAGAATTTCTATTTCACTGCAGTGCAGCGACGCTGCTACAAAGGTCATGTGTTCACTGGTCAGTGAATGCTCTTTGTAGCTACGACGTCATCTGGTCAGTCAGCTGTAAACACTCACGGGTGAGTGACGTCATCCGCTGACGTCACGCGTGTCGGCTGATAATGACCATAGAGTTCAAAGACGACCGGCTGTGACTTGATGTACTCTATGAACGACCTGGTGACCGTGACCGTCACCTGCAACATCACAACAACGATCACGTGACATCTTCACTGATAACATGTGACGTCAGCAACACGTACGATGTATTCACGAAGCATTGACGCCGAGAGAACCACGCGACGATTTGCATCTCGCCCAACGGCCCAATCGTCCATTGTTCTTGTTGCACACAGATCTGGACGCTGAGTGTGATCAACAGACGACGATCGCCGTCGACGGTTGCTGGCACTTGACCATGTCCGCCGTCGTCAATAACAGACTTACGACTATTGCTTGCTTGTCGCACTCGGCGTCACTGGACGTGCCGTGGTCAAATTTTCCTATAAGTCCAGATCTTCGAACAAAATTCCAGAGGGAAGTATCTTTATTTTGCAGATACCCTAATTTCTTCAAAACCTGGTGCAGAATAAGTCGAGAAAAGTCTAGGAGCCAAAAATCAGCTCGATACGTGCAGCCGTTTCGATACAATACCGGCATGTGACAGACAGACGGACAGATAGACACAGACCTAATAGTTGCGCTAGCATAGCGTGACAGTGGTAAAAAGCTAATAACGGCAACGTCAATTGCCTCAACAGTCAGCTGATGTGGGTGAGTTTTAATGCGCCCCAGTAGGGGAGTGGGATACTGTGATGAGTGTGTCTTTCTGCGAGTCTGTCTCTCTATGAGTCTATTTGTCTGTCCGCTCGAATATCTCATAAAACACACGGCCGAACTTCACCAAATTCTCTACGCATGTTGCCTGTGGCTCAGGTGTACTCAGCATTTCATCCTTGACTAATAAATGAATCGAGTACCGGTCGGACGTTGCCTCTGCCGGGTTACGGCAGGCAGGTAACTCTGTGTGATGCCATATGGCATGCAGGCTCCCGCAGTGGTGTGGTGCTTATAGCTCAAACTGCTATACCGCTTTACCTTTACCTTTCTGGCGGCGTTGTGTGATACAAGTGAAAGCCAGCATGTTAAAAAATGTGGCGAAGTTAAACTCTGGTTTTTGAAATATGCTTGCCGACAAGCATACAGACACGCTGATTAAAATACTTCACATGTGGTTTCAGTCTCTGCTTCAATATGTGCAATGTTTAGCTGTTCATATCTCTGCTCAGTTACAGTAAACTTAGTTCAATGTTTCGTACATTTTGTGCATGGTAGAAGCTCAATGGTGTTCCTTTGCCGAGATTTTTCACTGGTTCAGTTGAAAAGACCTCGTCGTTCGAATTCAAAAATCTGAATGATAAATAAACACAGGAAAAGCAGCATCAACATTTATCATTATTGTAAAAAAATTAACAATTTAAAATGATCTCTAAAGACGACAGTGGGCCACATCATAAAAATAGCAACAAATAAATAGATGTTGTTACTTATCAGCACGTAGCAATATAAATTAGTGTGCTGCCAAGTAAACACCTTTTTATTTTTACTGCTTTTGTTGTGGTGATGCTGCCATAGGCATTGTTATAAACAGTTTTCAACTGTGAAGTTTTTTTTACAATAGTCATCGTATATTGTTACCACCATCAGATAATGAACAATCTGATTGCAAGTCACTACAGGCATTCAAATTATAATAGTCCATCTTGTATATGTGGTTAATATATTTTACATTCATTTTAAGTTTCACTCTAAAACAAACGCTGTTTTGCACTCAGCAACTATTAACAAGTCAAATTGGCATTGACCCTAAGCTTTTACATCCTTATTAGTGATGTGTTAGTTTTCTAATCTCTAACATCCTCTCATGCACACTTTTTATGCCTGCAAACTTATAATCTTATTATTAACACTAATGCTTAATGTGTTTATGATACAATTTATAAGGGTTTTGCATAATAAAGTACCATTTAAGATGATGATGGCGATGGTAAGTACCTGAACTGGCAGTAAACGTCACAGTACTCGGCTGGAATGCCTGAAGCCTGTAGGAGGTTGATGCAGAACGTGAATTGTGAGCCAACAGCCAGGTGTTCCGCCGTGCCACTACCTGTACCTGTATTACTGCAGTACGTGCCACAGTCATCAGTCAGTTTGTCGTCATGTTTATCATTTTCCTCTGCAGCCTCGATACACTTGTCTTCTGTACACACAGAAACATCACCAATAATTACTGCAACTTCCATTTTTTGTTCAACCAGCTTAGTTTGTACAGTTATTGCAGTTTAGGCCCGACCTTAAAGTAGTAAACCTTTAATTATCTTTTAATTAATATGGTGACTATGATAGCTACAGGTTGTGAGCGCCGTAGTGTGCACTGTGCACCCATCGCATGGTAATGTATAAGTAATTTCTATAACCTAAACAAATTTACAATACTTAAAATGTTATGATATCATACAGCAGATAATGATAACTCACTAGTGCATTCAGAGCTGTCGACTTCATCCTTGGATGGCAAAATGAACGCACCCAACACATCCCATGAGCTATGAAATGTTGGCAATGATGTTTCCTGCATCACACAAAACAATCATTACAATTTCAGTCAGCTTACTGACAGAAATGTAGCACAACAATTTATAGGGCCCGTCAGTAAATAAAGAATATTTATCCCAGATCCAGTTTTACTCGATATTTAGTAAACTTCCAGTTATAAGCAATACGGTTGTAATCATAACAGTTTGCGTGAAAGTTGCAAATTCTACATTTTTAGTCACAAATAAAAGGACAAAGTGGGCTGAGTTATCAAGGTATTATTTACACAATTGTTTTGTAAGGTAATTTTAGATTGTTGTAGACTAACCGTAACATGATGCATTAAATGTTGCATTGACGCCTGTACTAAGCTTACCGTCTTTCACCGGAAACAGAAATAACATAGATATATTCTTATATAACTGACACGCCCTATTAACCTTACATTGACATTGTAAAGTAGCCCATGTAATTTTGTAGTTTGTTTTGTTTGAAATTCATGTTCTTTACATCTTATTTCTCTGCAGAATGGTTTTTAACAGCAGTACAAGTGATTGAAGCTGTGGGTAATAGAATGAGCAACTTCATGTAGACAGCTTGCATTTCGTCTTCATGTTCAAAATACTTGTTTACAAGAGATTGCAAATTTTTACGTGAACACTACACTGCAAGTCATGTCTTGTCTTCAACAATATTTAACCCTTCATCTGAGACTGGCTGCTTCATGGACGATCATCACCAGCTTAACTGATTGCAGCAAGACATCTTCTTTGTAATATTGTCTTCTTGATGTTTTCTTCATTGTAATATTTCTTTCTCGATGCAGTTTTCCTCTCTTTTCCATAGTTTGTTACAATATGAAATTTATTTTCTTTCAGCACATGTGACACACAGTAGTTGCCTAAGTGTGCTTATTTGAAGAGTATTTTTTGAATCTTTCATAAAATTATTCAAGATCTAACCTTCGCATCCATAAAATGCCATTGGCCAAACAAGTGATCTCAAAATTTTTATTTCTATTGCTATTTCAATGATGTGATTTTTCCACAGAATCTCTAATAATAGCACAAGTATACAAATTTTGAAAATTTTACTTTCAAATCTTTAGAAGTCAGGCTTGTTTGTGATATCTGTGACATTTGCTGTAGTAAGAACATTCAATGGTTGCTGATCATAAACTCACTCACCATACTTTCTATCATACTTCTGCATCGATGTAACAGATTTCATTAATCACGCAGCAACAACAGATAAAATACCATACTAATTTTTACCATTCTAATGATAGATGTTGTAAAAATGTTTCCAAAAACCACAAGTCACATCACGAATGACACAAAATTCATCATTTAGAACCTCAAATACATAATAAAACACGGCAAAAATCTGCACTACAACGTTCAGTGTAAACTTGATATCATGCAGTGAAATGAAATACACAAACATGCTTTGACAGCTGTAAATACAAGATGTAGATGCAGCACAAACTGGGCAGTATTTGTCTAAGAAAGTTATTTACACGTGATTTGTCAAGTGTGCAATGGCACTGGCTGACCTGGCGTTTTAAGGACGGACAAGGAGGACTAAAGTTAATTCTTGCATTTCTCGAACTCATTACACCAGCTGGGACATGTCTTGACAGCTCGCCAGCTACGACGACAACACAAATCACGAGAAAATTAACGTAAAACAAACGACAACGTTGACACACATGTGGCACAGCAAATAAAACATGCACGGGTGACGTCCACTTCAGCTCAGTCTTGGATGCGGGTCAAATTTTCTTGACCTCAGGTGAATTAAAATAAACTTTGAATCAAAAGTCGATTAGAACTGATTTACTCAATTTTGCACCAACCCTTTTAGTCTTCATAAAATTTTCCAGTTTTAACCTCCCAACAAATAAAAATTAATTAAAAGATAATTACATGTATTAAGATACATATAAACTGCATCGTTAAAAAATCTTTACAGATGAGCTGATCTGTACAAATCAGAAACTGTTATGACCAGACTGAAGTGAATCTAAGTCCTATAGAAATATCTGACCCGTGTCCAATCCTGAGAGTATCGTCACATCACGACTATTACAAGTTCAATCATCACAGTTACTTTCTGCTCGATGTCAGTAAACTTGAGTGACGCTTGCTGTGATTTGTAGCCGTTCATGTTTGAATGTGATCCAGACGCTGCACGGACCATCCATCAATGCAACAGCGTATTATACATACAGTTAGCTTCGGCACCAAAGTTGTGTTCCAAACGCTCAACTTGAAAATTAAAAAGAACGTTTAAAATGTGTTTATGCAAAGATAAAATTATTTCAGAACAGTTATATGTATGATCTAATCTACATTGTAGAGATAATCAACAAACCAATGAGAAATCAATCACGAAATGTCAATATCATCAGTTAACTAAGCAACAGATTTGGACGATTGTCTGAAAGACAATAACAAAGTTGCAGTAATTTTTATCTTACATTTCAATTTTATATCAAAAATGTAAAATTTCTTAGTATTGATAGGAATCTGTGATCACGTTCTTAATATTATCACATTTTAGAAGACAGTCAAAAGACGGCCAGTTCCACCTGCATCTGAACTAGCATGACTTGTCGTGAGTTGAGAATTACGCAACAACAGAGTGGCAAATGCGAGCCATGAAAATTGTGGTTCACTCTGGATGGATTCAGTCGGATCTCAGAACCCACATCACGTCTGGTATTCAGCATCTTATCAGCAAAATCCAACAGTTTAACAGACAGGTTTTATAGTCAGATATAAGTTTTTAGCTCAGTTTTATATCAACTTTATAGCCTTGATATTACATTTCCTTTTTAGCGCGAGATGTAATATATACATCTCGCGCTTATGCTAAGATGTCAGTGTCCGTCTGTCTATCTGTCTGTCCGTCTGTCTGTGACGGAAGTGCATTGGCACATTATAGCTAATTTAGGTTTCAAATTCTAAATCCAAATTTACCGCGCATTGTGGTCGCGGGGAGGGGTAATCTAAACAACAACAATAACATCTCGCGCTATGCTAGCCACTGCTAGGCCCTCTTGTATAGTTATTAGCATAGACATGATTTTGTCTTCAACTTTCTGGCACTAAATAGCATATAATGTACTGATGTGCCGTTAAGAAACTACTCACTCACTCACTCACTTAACAGACAGCAATGCTGCTATCATCAGCGTTTACTGTTGCTCAAAATGCCAAAAATCAACTGCGTCTTGCAAGGTTCGTCTCACATGCCACTGGAGATCTTAGATCTGGTTTGGACTGGTTTGAAAGAAAGTGTGAAGAAAAGAGGAGGAGAATTAAAATATTTTATTCACTAAATATGAAGCTCCGACACTGAACGACAGCAGAGAACATCGTTCTTTTCATTCGTTGAAACAAATTATTACATGAGTGACTAAGAGTTATTTAAGTTGCTTCTACTGCACTGTAAGAAACCTTGCAGATCTTATTAAGGAGACAAGATAAACTGCGTACCGGTGACCGCCTGCACGGCGACCTTGATGTGCCCAATGACGTCACCACGTTCACTGACCAGCCTCACCAGACGAGTCATGTCGACCGGGTGAAGTAAGTTGGACAGGTAGACACAGCCTCTGTAACGTCAGCCACGCACGCACAACGTCATTTTCACCTTCAGAAGATGTTTGAACACTTAAAAACGCAGTATTAATCGGTTCAGCCGTTTTTGCACAGCATATCCGTGTGACCAACACACAGACAGACAGATAGAAAGACAGACTACGCAGAGTACGCTACGACAAGAGTTGAAGGCGTCATCTATGACTGGTGGCCGGTGAGTGGATGATGGAGTGGACGGAGGACAGCAGGCTGACCTGGCGACAAGGCGGAACCACGGGAATCGGTCGTAGAACGGATCAGTGGTCGTGACGCAGTCGACGGTGGTCGGAGCGGGTGAGGTAGGCGACAGCTCCGCCTCGCGTATGTACACTTCACGCATCTCCGACAATCGCTCTCTACACCAACAACCGTCGTTCACACAGCAAACATCACCCACTGACAGCAGACATCAGACGTAAGCTGGAATTCCATGGGAGCAGTTTTTCTCGTAGCATACTCGTAGCATCATCGTGACATCCTCGCCGACACGCACGACACGCACATCCTTGCGAGGATGCTACGGAGATGTCGCGCGTGTCGGGCGTGTCGACGAGGGTGTCACGAGCATGCTACAAGGATGGTACGAGGAAACTGCTTCCGTGGAACTTAAACAATACACAGCGACGTCGTGATCGGACCATAGTTCTCAATGCTTAAAATCTATTTTTCTTCGACGAAAAATGCGTGGTTTAACGTTTTTTAAATTTTCTGAATAACGTTTTATATGTTTTTATTTTATTTGTGTGAAAAAACGCGAATTTTAACGCATTTTATTTTTAGTTCTAAATTTCAAAATAACTATGGATCCGACCACGATTCAAGTCTCCAATTAAACTTAAAGTTTATGTTCACTGAGTCGTGTTTAATGCTCACAATAATCTGTGAATGTGGGACAAGTCTGCCGGATTCGCCGCTGCCAGAAGACCGCAAGTTTGTCAATCAAACATACATTCCAGTGTGACATCTAGCAAAACGGACAGTACGGACTACGGAGTACATAAGCTTGAAGTGAGCGAAAATTGCACATATTAGTACTAATACAAGAAGCTCTGCTATTGCAGAGGGACCGCGCGACGCTCAGTAGAATTCTTGCAACTACAAAACATCTCATTTGAAAACTAGAGTACCGGACCTATCGTGTGGCATTATTTGCGTGATCCGACGTTTAGCCGTTTTGATACAATACCGGAGTTTGACAGACACACACACAGACAGACCGTCAGACACACGACGACGGCATATACCGCGCTTCACATAGCGTCGCGCGGTAAAAATCGACCACGGTCAAGTATAATTACCGGGCAATGAGCGTCGGTCGATAGCAAATTGCTATATGCAGAACAAGAAATGTTGGTTATTACCACATATTTGAGCGATAATGCTCAAACTTCACTTAGTCGATTTCATGTCTATATGTTATACAGCCAACTTTGCAACAAATACAGTGACAAATCGAACTGACAGCAGTGTCGACCGTCGAATGTGAGAGAAACTATGGTCCGTCGACGATCTTGTTGATCCCACCTATAACTGCGTGCCGTGACGAGATTTTTTCTAAGTCCACAGTTGCGCAGACAAAGATGGGTCACGTGAGCAAAACCACACCTCTTTTAGGGGTGCTTTGTCATCCCTTTGGCCAGACTTGATGTAGTCTCCCTTTGTACAAAGTTTGAGAGCTCTAGCTTCAGCCATTCCTGAGATATGGATGGGGCATCCAAAATTTAAAACGTGTC
>Ga0209782_1002052_pt1 | contig 11031 bp, 8 predicted proteins | sample WorMetmaBAHAMAS1_FD_187390 | JGI IMG/M metagenome (GOLD analysis project Ga0209782, IMG submission 187390) | Marine gutless worms symbiont microbial communities from Max Planck institute for Marine Microbiology, Germany - Inanidrilus... | ecosystem: Host-associated > Annelida > Digestive system >...
AATACTTTTCTTGTCAGTCAACCAGCAGCTTCTGAGCACTAAATAATGAGTATGAATATGCTTCATTTTTTTCTTTCATTTGCTTTTAGTGTTTTTTAGCATCAATCAAGTGTCACAACTAGGGGTGGTACCTCAACTGTGGTGAGCCAGTGGAGGGGGCAGGGGTTTCCGAATGGTTGCAGGAAAAATTTTGTAGATCATATGTACAAATATGTATTTTTTACGTAAAACTAACATATCCCAGATATCCAGTTACACTCACCAAAATTTTCATTTGGGGGGCCAGACCTATGACTGGGGGCCATGCCTCCCTTAGAACTGCCCCTGGTCACAGCATCTGGCCTGTGTAATATACTGACCAAGTTTCCTTGAAACCTTTGCAACATCACTGGCTGATAAAGTTACAATCCCCATGCGATGCCAATGTCTACAATCTTCAGTACTGCTCATGAAATTTTTGTAGCATTTTTGTGCTTTTTTGACCTTGTGCTCCATCTTTTCTCCCAGTCTCAATAGACATGTTGCACATATTACCAGTTGTGTGTTGCATTTCCGCATCAAAAATTAGTTTTTTTTCCTTACAAATCTGACAAACGATACCCACAAAATGACTGCATGTTATTTGTTACTCGCAGTTTAGGGTCAAAAATTACTTGCATTGTTATTTTGGTTTGAAACACTGATGTGGAACATTGCTAGGAGGAGTTGGTATTCATTACTGCAGTGATGTTATGGCAGGTATGTTGGAGGCTGCCGCACCGGCTGTTACGTGCATTATCCGACGATCAGTACAGACATGTTGGACCGAGTTCTGCAGCGGCATGTTGACTACAACAACTCTGCTCGTGTGTCTAACAGTGCCACTCTTAGTCAGCTGAAACTTGCCTACTACCGTCTCTTCGCCTGGGCATATGGCGTCGCCGGTCGTCGGAGCAATCTCGTTCTCGTTAATTCTTCGTGGACTTACGGACATATACTTAGTCTGTGGAAGGCACCCGAACGTACGTTCATTGTGTACCCGCCGTGCGACGTTGCAGAATTCCTGACAATTCCACTCGATGCACGGCAGCTTGATGGTTACCGCACCCGTACGATTGTTTCCATTTCGCAGTTCCGACCGGAGAAGGATCACCGACTGCAATTGGCGGCATTCAAGAAGTTTCTTGCATCGATTCCAGCAGAACGACGGTCAGAGTTCAAGCTGTTGCTCGTTGGTGGATGCAGAAATGAAGATGACACTGCACGAGTGGAGCAGCTGAAGAAATTTGCCGAGGAGCTGAAGGTTGCAGAGAGCACGGAGTTCCGACTGAATGTGACATTTGACGAGCTCAAGTCGTGTCTCATGGAAGCCGACGTTGGACTGCATACAATGTGGAACGAACACTTTGGAATCGGTTTGTGAATATGAATTTGCTGTTCATTAATGCTCTCTTCCTACGACAAATCTCATCACACCTTATTTGACCTCATATATCTCAGTTGACCTGATTTCATTTGGTCTAAATGGCTGTGAAGTGACCCAGTTCGCTGCTGCTGCGAGTTCTCTGACCAATCAGAACAGGTTTATTAGATGGTGACCCGTCTTTGCCATGTCACAAGGATGTAGATCCATTGTTAGCTAGTACATTCGGCAGAACTCTCCAATAACAACAAGAAGATTTAAGAAGAAGATTACAGGTCAGCTGATAGCAGAAGGAAGAGTAAGACAACTTAATATAGACCTTCTTTCTTAAGTATCATTCTGAACATCTAACAGGGCGTGGCTGGTATGTATTTGGTGTGTAACGTAAACATAGTAGTGTAGTCCAGTGACTGCTATACCGAAAACTACCACAATCAGACTCGAGCAGGTTCTGGTATACCGCATCACAAATTATTCCATATAAGTAAAGTAGGGGTGTGATGTTAAAACGTCAACATCTAACAGCCATGCCGTTGCCTTCTTATAGGTCCTGGTAGGCGTCCTTTAGTTATCCAGTTGAGTGCCTTGTGCCGTTAGTGCCCTCATGGTAAATCCCAACTTTCCTGCACCCACCTGTTGTGTTCCTGGATTTATTTGCTGCAGGACTAACAAAGACATCCACGACCAGTGATCCAACTGGATGACAACTCGGTTGTATTGTTAATTCCTCTGTCTCTATTGTTCCCCAGTTTTTGCGTCAGATGCCAAAATCATCCCAGTTTATTCTAGCTCTGCTTTGAATGAATACAGCGTTTATTTGGAGCCTGGACTGTGTGTTTAATAGGGAGTATAGAAATTTTTTTTTGAATTAATGTATTTGTACTGTTACCCTTTTTGGAAAGTTATTATTAGTCCAATCTTGTTATGAATATTTTTACTGAATTATGTCGATTGTGAATATAATTGTCAGAATTTCCTCATTTCTTGATGTGACCTGGTATGTGTTTTGACTTTCATCAGGGGTCGTCGAGTGCATGGCTGCTGGTACGGTGGTACTGGCGCACAACTCTGGCGGGCCAAAGCTGGACATCGTTGTAGACCATGATGGTCGGAGGACAGGCTTTCTCGCTTCGGATGCAGACTCATATGCATCATGTTTAAACACAATCTTCACTCTCAATCCCGACACGCTAATGGACATTCGACGGAATGCCCGTGAATCCGTCAAGCGATTTTCAGATGCTCGGTTTTCAGAAACTTTTCTCAGTGTGACTGAACAACTAATTTTGCCTTGTTGAATATATTACACACTTGTCGGTTTATTAGCTATTCTGTTTTTTTCTCAGGTGATACTTGCTGAGCTAGTTGTCCCACTGGTGTCAAAGTTTTTGTGTGGTTAAATGTCATATATGCCATCCAAGGAAATCATTGATGGCCCACATCTTTTCTTGTTACTCCTGATAAGAGGAAAGTTGCTTCCTTAATATTATCTCTCTTGATAACACTGAATTGGCAGTTTAGCGCTGTGGTAGTCATTCGTCGCATGAACGAAGTTGCTGAACATTGAGCCCGGTTAGTACTGGCATGGGTGACCGTCTTCGGGCGTGTATACCACCTCGGTATGTAACCAAGCCAACTAGGTCAGCTCAGCCTTGCATCCCTCTGGGGTCGCTAAATGGAGTACCAGCCTTAATTGGCTGGGGTAAAGGCGGGAATGTAACCTCTGCCAGGTGGCAGGTAACACTGTGATCCCATATGGCACGTGAGTTCCTGTAGCGGTGCGGTGCTTGTACATGTAGCACAAACTGCTATACGCTTCCTTACCTTACCGCCTTACCTTACCGTGCCTGGCTGTGTTGAATCTACGCAGCTTATCACTGATATAAATTAATTTATTCTGTTTCGATGCGATGCTGACAGTGTTTTAATTAGAACATGATGTTTGCATGCTGTCATTGTTGGTACAGTCAACTTACATTTGTTACAATTAATTCGCACTGGTTCAAGGAAACTGATGATAGCAGACTTCACCCACATGCAGTTTGCAAGCAGGACTGCTGGAAAGTCAAAAACAAAATATCAGTGCAGCATCACATCTTAATAGCCACGCTTCATTACTATTATGACTTTGTTATCTGTTTTTCAAATCAAATCAAATTTATTTGCGACAAGAATAAACATAATGTAACACACAAAAAAACAAAGCAGGTATGTCGACAGGACACAAAGGCAGCATGCAACTGCAACTAACAAGTGCCCTAAAAATAAAAACACTACAACAAAAATTTAAGTTTGACAATTCTACGCTTGAAGCAGGCTACAGTAGGAGAAGTAACAATATAATCAGAAAGGGAGTTCCACGCATTAATTACACGATTACTGAAAAAATGACCGTCTCTATTGGAATTAATATGACATTTGTTCAGTTTTTTTAGTTTTGGCTCTGCTGGTAAGTAGTCACAAACGTTGTGTGATACACTGAGTTTTAAATGGAACATTCAGTAATATAATTGCTTGTTCTCTGGACTGGTAAAATATAATTTTGTAGACAGATTGACGAAAATATTTGCAAACGTTCTTGTTATGTGCAATTAGCAATATTTTAGCTGGTAGGTGGTTGCGAAGTCTGTTTGACTGTTAAGGTGCTGAACGTCACGCTCTCTGTTAATCTCTGCTTATGCATTGCATCTGTGATTGAATTTTGAGTTGCAGCTGTAGACTTCAAGCAGATGGTGATAGAGGAATTGATGACATTATTGACTTAAGTTTTCCACACAGCAACATTGGAAGCACATTTTCTAGTACTTGAGTTAACATCAAACTGATGCAACTTATGCATGTGATGCTAAGCTGTTGTTATTATATAATATTTATAGTTCTCAAGACCTATGAACTGCTGTAGGATGCTTGTGATAGAGCAGTGTTCTTAATGTTGTATAGTTTTATTTGTGCAGTTATGGATGGGAACTCATCCCAAAGGCCCATCATTGATTGCGTCATCGGGTGAATCTTTGGCAGAGTGGATTGAGAACCACTGCAGTTCTCTTGGTGATCAACTGAGATCTAGTAGTCAGCTGCCATTCCTGTTCAAAGTTCTGTCAGTAAATATTGCGTTGTCAATTCAAGTGCATCCAGATAAAGTACGTGAATGCATGGTACATGTAGTTGCTATGGGCATATTTATGTTTATTGTTTGAATGAGTCGTGTTGCCGCTTCCCTCCAATAGACAGCATTTGAGCTATAGTGTTTGTCTGGAGCTATAGTACATAGTACATAGAGAATACGCTTACATAAAATGACCAGCGCTTAACAATACTAAAACAGACGAAAAAAAATTAAAAAAAAAACGATAAGAAATTGAAGTGGTTGTATAACTACGATTAGTCCAAAAACGCTGTTCGAAAAAGAACAGTTTTAAGATGTCTCTTAAATGTGGTGGTATTGGTCATCTGCTGTACATGATCTGGTGGAGTATTCCAGGCGGAAGGCCCTGCATAGGAAAAGCTATGTTCGCCGAATTTGATGCGTGTCCTTGGGGTCTGATATTTGCTAGTTCTAGCGGAATGTAGACCCGCACTATGAGATAAGGTAATTAAAACTGCAGTGTACTGTGTTGTGTACAGCAGTTGTACTCAATGATATGCACACTAATGTGAGCAGTCCTTAAATTTGAATGTTAGTTAGGTTTAGATTTCTTTTTTTGTACATCTGTGACTTCATTTTTTGTGTTTTTTCAGTTGGCTTCAGAGTTTTTTTTGTTGTATAGCTTGGTTTTCTTGTGTGGAGTTTAGTTCTCAGCAGTAAGTCAAGAGATTGGCTGGGAAGAACTTCTCTGATGTGACGTATTTTGTGTTAAGTGGGAAATAAAACCTCAAGTCATATCAGTCAGTCATCTACTGTATTATGTGACCATCACTGGTAAATTGAAATTGTAATGACCACAGGAGAACAGAATTAGTGGTATGATGAACCATGGCATATGCCGCCAGTCCATTGTTTACAACTCAAGAATAGATCAGGCTCCAGTGTGTAATCTGCCCTTGAATTATTTGTTGATTTCTACGCTATATATATTGTTTGCTCCTTTGTTTATCTTCCCCCATTTACTTCTTTTTTTCTTTACTTCTTTTTTCTTACAAACGTGCCGACCGGGCTATATATTTTACCTTCGGTAATTTCTTCTTTTTTTCTTTATTTTTTTACTATGAGCAAATCTATCTCAGTATCTGCTGGACTGATTTTCATGATTTTTTTCACCAAATGGAAGGTATTTGTGTGAATTTTCTCGATCCGGTCCAGTTTTTCCAATTCTTCAAGGGACGTTGCCATGGCAACCAATTAAAGTAAAAAAAATCAGCGTTTTTTACAGACCAATCTATTTTATCGCACTTCCATTCCGAAATGGATTGCAATTTCGATTTCAAAAGATTAGAGAGAATGAATTTCTCTGCATTTTGTGTACAATTTTGGTGACATTCGGTCCAGAAACCTCAGAGTTTACGGTGTTAACAATTGCACCGTTTGTGGCGATATGGCAAAAATCGGCATATCATGCCAATTATCTCAGAATGTTTTGGACCTACCTTGACCTACTTTACAGGTTTGGTAGGCGTATTAGTGGGGATGATTTTCCAAATATTCATTTGATGGTCGCCCAAGGGACGTTGCTATGGCAACCAGTTAAATATGGGAGATGTTCGCAAACGTCGCATGGAACGAATTTACTCTTTGCTTCGGCATTCGACAAAGGATTGGCTGATCATAAATCCGCTTTCAAAAGGTTCAATGGCAATAATCACGCTACATCATGTCCAAATTTGGTGAACTTTCGTCCAGTAATCTCTGAGTTTATGCTGTTAAAACTCGCAATTTTTGCCACGATTTGCCCACAATTTGACGATGATCTTCATTCGTCAGGTTGGTGTTTCCAAACGGAGTGGAAGATTGCAATTTTGATTTTAGGAGGGTAATCGGCAATCATTTCTGTACAACTTGTAAAAATTTGGTGAGATTAGGTTCGGTGACCTGGGAGTTTAAGACATAAGAAGTTGTACAGTCAGCGTCGAAAATTTTTCTGGTGGTGACTTCAGGTATGTTTTGTAGGGCCAGGCATGCTAGGCAAGGCAGCGATAACTAAGTAAGTGTGTGTCATTCGTATTCCCTAGGGGGCACTGAGCGGGCTATACGCTAGGCTTTGCCGCGCATTTCTAGTTATTTATTTTTTTCTTTTTTTATTTCCAGGCTGGAGGTTGTTAAAGGCGACCAAATCTGGTTTTAAGTTGTCTGTGTTAATTTTATATTATAATAGTTTTGTGTTCCAGGTGAATGGTTGCTTGTGTGGTAGAGTTAGTTAGGTATGTTAGCCTACATTTATCGTATATTTTTGTGGTTGTTTCTTCTGGGTTTGATTTCTTTTTAGTACTGCCCAGCAATTGGCTGGGGAGTGCGTCTCCACCAATGACCTATTTTATGTTCAGTGATTTTTGTTCAGTGGTATGTTAAACCTTAACTCAATCATTTAATTAGTTAGAATTGGTGGAAGGGTTTGATATGCACATGATATATGGAAGACTGAAGGTCAAAGATAAACAATATTTCAATGTCACACTTGTTTATTTTGATGCTGATTGTGATGCATGCGTGCGTTTTATTTCTTTTGTTATATTATTGTATTAACTGGCAAGATTTTTGTGCTACAATTATTCTGTTTGTTTAGGCAGTTGCAGAGAAACTACATGCAGCAAATGCAACCACATACGTTGATGATAACCATAAACCCGAGTTGGCAATTGCTTTGACAGAATTTGAAGCATTGTGTGGCTTCAGACCAAAGCAAGAAATTGTCAGATATCTTAATGGTTAGAAACATTTCAGTTTAAACCAGACGTAATTTGTTTCATTCTGAGCACATTTTACATGTACTGCATTGTTTATCACTACTTTGTAAATATTTAGAGGGACATTATGCTGGACTGCAAAATAAACAATAAATAACATTTAGGTTAGATATAGTATACACCAGGTTATACTAATAATTGAACTTAAGATGCAGTGCTGTTCATGTTTTGCGTCATGTATGTGTTATGACTAAAATGAACTGTATGATTCATTATTCTGGCACAGTGGAGTGACTGAATACTAGTTTTTATGTGTAAAGGAGCACTCCACATCTCCAAAAGCTGTTGCACAGTAGTTACAGCCTTCACAGTTGTTGTCAGTTTGGGATAATCTATTGAAGCTACCAGTAGGCTGACATTGTTGCTGACCTTTGGATGTATTGTTGTTTTATGTTTTCGTTGTTTCTGCCTTGGCTAGCTCTTATTTTTAATAGTTTATTTGACCTTTTGTCAAATTTTGCTGCTAAGCTGGATAGTCTGTGGCATGCAGAGAAGGGTGTACCATATTGATTACATTTGCTAGGTCTCACTTCTGTACAGAGATATCCCATTGTGCTGTGTTCAGCAAATACGTTATAGTTTAGTGCATGTTTTTCAGAGGTTGCCGAGCTTCGTCACATCGTTGGTGAAGAGTTGATCTCAAAGCTTGCCGACAGCAGTGGCGAGGAATCTGACCGGCTTGCTGTGCGTGACTGTTTCACTGCACTCATGATGTGTCCCGGTGAAGTCGTCCGGAATCAGCTCAATGTGCTGTGTGAACGGAATGGTCGGTATCTTTGATTTTATTGCTCAATCGTTATTTTTTTACATTTAACTGATGGTGTTTTGTGTGCTCGTATATGTATTTTGTCATTTAATTTTATGATTTACTCTATACTATAGTGTCTACGATTTCACCTCTTTGTTTAAACATGTGCGCTTGTCATGTGTTTTTATAATAAACTTACTTATATATAGAACAGGGTGACTCAAACAATCGCGCACTTAAACTTACTTACTTACTATTTTTGAAAGTCTTCAGCTTCATTCTGTCAATGTCACATTTCTTGGAATTAGATCTAATGTCTAGTTAGAGAGAGATATTTAAACTGTGATTGATCTTCAAAGCAGTACTTTACTGCTCAGTCTGTTTTTTCCCCGGGACACACCACATAATATATAATCAGGCCATGTCTGCCTCGGAAGACTATGAGAATTTCTGGCATTGAAATATGGTTCTTAGCTGAGTTGTTACGCGGCGTGTGATGGCAGTTTGGTAAGTGTTATTGCTTCATGCCAGTGACATGTAACTGATTGTGTGGTGAACAAATGAACGATATTCTATGTTGAATGGGCTGTAAATCGCTGCAGATTGTTTGACGATCTTACTATGCTACTGGTTTTAGACTTTTAATATAATGTGTTATTTGATTAAGTAAACGTTAAGCCCATTCAGCAGCTTGTTAACAATGAAAATGCTGTATGTCAATAATGGCTGGCTGTGTTGGATTTTAAACTTGGTGTGAACTTTCTTTCTCAGAGTATAGTGCCTCAAATTTGATAAACAAAATATGGCATTGAATTGGCCTGTGGTGATCCACTATAGTTCTGTTGTTGACATGTCATACTGCTGTCTGTAGCTGTGGATGATGTTTCTAAAATTGTTCGGCGGCTCTACAGCCAGTTCCCTGGAGATGTCGGCTGTTTCTGTGTCTACTTTCTGAATCATATTTCGTTGAAGCCATACGAAGCTATTTTTCTCAGTGCTAATATGCCACATGCATATCTCTCTGGTGGTAAGTTGTATTAACCTATTGTATGCCTTTTTCCCATTAACTGTCGCAAAGTTATCAACTCTCAAAAAAACAGTCCGTTTTTTTGCTCACCCCATATATTAACATAATGATGCAGATACCAATATAGCCTTTCTGAAAAGTCGAGAAGTTATTTTATGACATGCAGAAGCAATCTGGGTTTTTTATTGTTCACAGCATACTATGTCGTACAATACTTTAGTTCAATAATTCAATAGTAAGACATCCATTGTTGTCTTAAACAATCCAGAAATATAAGTTATGACCGGCTATGTATGCACTCTTTGACCACTTTTTACATTTAGATTTTATTTAGTTTGTTTGTTGTCTGAGCTTTTGCTGAATTATTTTGCACTAAAGATACTCCCATATTTCCTTAAGGACTGTCCCATACTCCGTTAAGGACTATAGGGGCTGATGCTGATCTAAAATTTACTAGGTAGACAGCCCACAGGTGACATTAGTTATAAATCCAGTAGTAGGCTGCCATGACTTTCTGCCAGACCTGTGATTACCTTTCCTGCTTCGGCGTATCACGGCTCTTGGCCAGTACCAGTTTATATTGCTCGGTGAACAGAGGCACATATGAGAATGACTAGTCTAGTGTCACTGAATCTCAGCCTATTCTATGTCTCCAAATAACCTTGTTTGGTAAGCATTTTGGATTATTTTTTGTTGGCATTTTGAGGCCTGTATACCTCATGGCCCCATGTTGGCCACTGGTTTGTAGGAATAGGTTCATTATTTCTCTCTTTTCAGGCCATATGTATAAGGCAACCGTACGTGTGTTTACCGGGTAGTTTTTAATGTCTATTTTTGTTGCATCTCGAGGTTTTTGGACGTGATTGGCTGGCAAGAAGTCTTGGAAATGACCTGTTTTACCATGGAGTGGGACATTAAGCCTTAACTGAAACCAGTCATTGTCCACACTGGAGTGAATGATTCTTCGGTGATTTATGTGCAGACTGTCTGGAGTGCATGGCATGCTCTGATAACGTGGTTCGAGCCGGTTTAACTCCCAAGTTCAAAGACGTAACAACATTGTGTGATATCCTTGACTATCGCTGTCGACCAGCCAGTGATAACATTTTCCCGAGTACGCCAGATCCACTGGACAGCTTTGTAACTCTCTATGATCCACCGGTTCCAGAATTTACTGTTGCACGGATCTTGGTTTGTGCAGTTTGCTTTCGATTCCGTTTGTATTATTGCATAGTTGGGGACTCTCAGGCTGACCACTCGCCTGCTGGAAAATCTGCCAGAGTCAGGAAATTGCAAAGTGGTCAGCGAAAAATGAAGAAAAATGGAAAGTCTGGTAGTTTGGTCTGTAGCACACTAGCTGTTGATGTGTTAGAACAGATTTTAGTTTACTTATTGATTGTAAACTTGAAATATCTAGTATCGAGTAACAAAAAAGTTGAAACTGTGCAGGAATTTAAGGGATGTTTTGGTCTTAAAAATTGAAAAAGAATATGGCAAATGTTAATAGGTTTTGGTATGTGGTTGGCATGTTGATCGAATTGTACTTACTCATAACGACATATTTCCTGTTACTGATCAGTTTCAATATTTTCACCCTACGGTGTATTTTGACACTGTTGGTTGGCAGCTTGAAGGACATAAGACTTCCCAGCAATAGATGATTTTCCACTGACGTGGAAATACCATGCGTAAGACATCACTGTACCGGAGTCATCACGTGACCAACAAGCCGATCGGGCTAAGTTAGTCAGACAGAAACGCAAGAACTTCTTAAGATATCCGAAAACTCATAGTTAATCATAGGAGTATTAGGTGATGGAACTGTTTCGCGTTTTATTAAAAAAACACAATAACAACATAAACATTTTTAGTCTGCCAAAGCGTTGCTAGCGTAAATACTCGGCTTAGCAACCGTTGTGTTTAAAATTATGGATTTATTAATTAATAACTATCAAC
>Ga0209782_1002053_pt1 | contig 11031 bp, 7 predicted proteins | sample WorMetmaBAHAMAS1_FD_187390 | JGI IMG/M metagenome (GOLD analysis project Ga0209782, IMG submission 187390) | Marine gutless worms symbiont microbial communities from Max Planck institute for Marine Microbiology, Germany - Inanidrilus... | ecosystem: Host-associated > Annelida > Digestive system >...
ACCATAGTAACTTCAGTGGTTTTTAAGCTGGGTCAAAACCATTCTGTATTTACTATTGATCCTATATGTATATAGAGCAGTAAGCTTAAGGTAAACTTAAACCTTTAATTCAAATGAGAATGCAAATAGATGAAACTAGCAATAAATTGTAATATATTTGCTGTTACTTTTTTTTCAAGAACATTTTGCTATTTAGAATCATTTAGGTTATTTTCTTAGAAATGCCAGTGTGATTCTCATCATTGTCTCTGCGTTGATTACTGTAGCAACATCACGTGCGGGCCGGCCTACCTCTGGCGCTCGCATCACACGTTCGCAGACGCAGGTGATTAACGACAAACGTGCAGGTACGTCTGTGAGAGCAACTGTGACCAAGAGTACCGGTAGTAAGTCTGGCTCGGTCAAAGCTGCAACAGCAGCAGATAAATCCTGGTTAACTAACAGCGGAAGTTCCAAGCAAGGCCGATCAAACATTCTGTCACACAAATCAGATGCTGTGGCAGCTGAAACTGAAACCGGGAAATCGAAATGTCTAACAAAGTCTGCCATTGAACATACCGTCGAAAGTACCTCTGTACAAGCCAGTGAACATGTGGAAGATATGGATATATCTTTAGAGCAGACTAACCACCAGTACGGTAGTTCCCCGAAGTCAAAGTCAGCCAGGCGTATGGATGATAAAGAGAACTATGAGGACAGAACTAGTGAAAATGTGACAGAAGAGGATGACGATGTATTCACGGAGAGTCAACGTGTACCAGTTGAAGCCTCATCAGCAGATAATTACAGCAGTGTTCTAAAGGAGGAGGATTTCAGTTGCAGCAATACCAGTAATGGGGCTGTACATGATGCTAAAGTCCTGTCAGGTGATGGGGAAGAAAGGCTTTGCTGCAATGATGAGTCTAAGCCAGAAGTGCTGGAGTCGTTCCGGAGTCCAGGTCGATCGAGGCGAGCACGTTCTACATCGACACCAAGCGTCACATTTGCATCGATTCGCAAAACACCAAAGAACCTGCGAAACAGCCTCCTGCTAAGGGGAATGTCGCCTGAAGAAGGGTATGTAACGCTGTTGTTTGCGGAGCACTGCGGTATCTGTTTATTGTTAAACATCTTGTGCATTTCATCATCATCAGTTCTTTAGTCTGAAATACATCTGTTTGCTGTAAAGTAGCTATGCTCCTTTTTGCACAAACATTTTCTTTTGCATATAATTGAAACTGCATGGCCCGGACCAGGCTAAAGTATTTAAGAAAAGAAGGTTAAAAACTGACCATGTGTCCCTCAGTTGAAAATGGAAAAAAACTATGTGAATAATACAATTGATGGCCAGCATAAGAGACTGGCTGCGTGACATGAATTTCCGTGAAGACTGTTCATGTTTTGAAGTACACATATTGAGTTGTAATTTTTAGCCCGACCTGCTTTCAGTCAGTGAATTGGGGCGGGCTATTGCTACAGGTGTGTATTAGTAGCATGGTCTGTGTGTCAGTTTTTGAACATGACTGTGAGACCTGCAGAAACTGCTGCGCCAATGGAGAATCCATTCAGAGAACAAGACTCGTGTGGGCCCAAGGAACAATGTGTTAGATGAGAATACATATGGGCACCACCTGGCAAATATGATTGAATAATATCTGTGCAGCAGCGAAGTGAATTGTCAGCCGGCTTTGTTTATGTTCAGGGTTGAGTTTCTGAAGCAGAGTCCAATGATTGAGATGAACCGACGCAAGTCAGTTCGTTGTCATTCTGATCCTGGTATGTTGTAGACACTCTTTACAGCAACACGGTTATCACACATTCTTGATTCTGGTGTCATTTATAAGAGGTATATGTTAGCGATGCACATGTATTTCCTTCGATTCTTTGACACCGTTAGCTTATGGGAGACACGGTTCAGTCCTGAAAAGCTGGGCAGTCAGACAGGGATCAAAAATCGAAGATAGTTGTTTAAGTAGAGGAGACAAAATAGTGATATGAAATGGTGCAGACTGCGGATAAGACTGCGGAAGAAGAACGCTGGCATTTTCTCGTTAATCTGAATATGCTAGTTCTAAGAAATGGCACACAGGTGAGGTTGTCCTGTGTAATGCCCAGAGAGCAGTGGTATTTAGTGGTGACAAAGTAATTGAGTTGATGGTCGGTTAGTGAAGTTGTTTCTTGTTGATTCAGAAGTTGCACCAATGCCGTCGTTTGATGATCTTGACAAGATTGTAAGTGCCAGTGGAATACACGCCAAGCCTGCTGGTGATGATGCCTTCGTGCCTGGTATGTATCTATCCTGGTTGTTAAAAGTTGTGGTACGTGACTTTTACTTAAACTGTCATCTGCTTTGCTTTCAGAGCCCTAGTGGTCCACTATATAAGTCTTTGTTTTTGCAGAATGTTGGCAGGAAAGGATTTTAATTAGATTAGTCTCTTTACTTTCTGTTTCTAATGTATCTGTTCTGCATTGTGCAAGTTTGACATCATCTGATCTGATGCGCTTCTGTTTGTTGAATAGGTGATGTTAGTATAATATTAATGTTAATAAAAACCAGAATTTATACAACTGTCGTGTCATTATAGCCACTATGAGTGTGCAGTTTGTTCACTTGGTAAATGCAGAAATTGCAGAGTCGGAACTAGTTTGCCACCATCCATTGGACTAAGACAATTTAGACTCTTAACTGGGCCACTTACAGTGCTTATGTTATTATTTGTCACTGTTGTATGTGATGCATTCATGACTTAATGTTAGGCTATGCTGCAGAAATCACATTTGTTTTCTTTGCGGTTCAGACCATGTGTTTTTAACTCTGGACAAGCTGACATGTTAAACAACCAAAAGTTGCATTAATTATTTACGTATGTTTAAAATGCTGTGTTTGATAAAGACGCAGCCGGTGAAGCTGTTGAGGAAAATCCGACCAGTAAGGTGGATATCTCGTACTTCCGCAATCTGATACAAACGGAGACCGATCGTCTGAAGGTGTTATGCGCTGTCTGGCGTAGTACCATGGAGGACTTGACAGATGTTCCTGATGAAGGTTGGTGTTTAACTTATAGCCTGCTCCTCTGACTGATTTCTAAGATGTTGTATTTTCCTTTACTTCTTTGACAGCGCTGTTGATAAGACAAGAAGGGCATCCCGTCTGCGGAGAACGCTTCAGTAATTAATGCAACAGTTTATAGGATACTCAGCTCAACCTGTGAGTACTGAATACCAGTTAGACAAAAACTGGAAATGGCATTAGTTTTGTTGTGTGTGTGCTGTGCGTTTTGCTTGTTTCCATTAAATATGCTTAGTCTTATTTTTCTGCAAAAATGAAAACAGTGTTTTATCCACATCGTTAAAGCTCACCAGAGAGCAGATATTTTGCAGAAGATACAACTGCAGATGAAATGCTGTCATAGGGAACCTGTCAGTTACGTTTGGTTATCGAAGTGGTTATTTAAGGAGATATCAAATAGTCACCATTATAGCTCAGAACAGAATTTTATAGCAGCTTTTAATTAGCCGTACAGTACACCCACAAGAAAGAGGAAGAAATGAAGCTTGTATGTTGTATATTGCATAAGCCAGTAATTGTATGGTGTTCTTAATTGGGTCAAGTGTTGTGGTTGTAGTTCACGGCTGCATCAGGACGACAATAGGACAAGCGGAGCTGTTGATGGCCGAAAGATTCAAGCAGTTTGCTGGTCTAGTGAAGAACTGTGAATACGGCACTGGAGAGAAGGAAATAACCACTGGCGACCTGCAGGGATTCTGGGACATGGTCTACTTCCAGGTATACGTAGTGTGCTTGCACTTTAAAACTTTATTCCACTCTGTGACTCGAACATAGTGAACTTTGTTGATGCTGCATTTTTGTCCACGTTACATTTGATAGGTCATTTTTTCCTCACTTTTTCTCGTTATTTCAGTGTATAGTTGAGTGTTGTTGTAATTGTGATATTAGTAATTTGCTTTAACTGATTTTTTAAACAAAGAGTTATGATCACCTAGTAGATTCATTTTAGTCTTATGTTTAAAAATTGTTTTGTCTGTACAGCACTGCTGATAATTGGTGTCCACTGTGCAACATATTACTGAGAGCTGCATTGTTGTTAGTAATAATGAAAGCTGTGGCTTTTGCAATTTTCAACCCATGCTGGCAGTAGCTGAGGCATGGTAGGGTGATCAGTTTGTGACTGTGTGTGTCTGTCTGTCGGTTTGTTTGTCTCTGAGAACCATGCTTTAAACAAGTAAAACAGCTTGAGCTATTAACATAAAATAGGTAAATTATATATTTTAAGGCAGGTCTTAAGCTTGCATTTACCCTGAGATCAAAAGTCAGTCACAAAGGTATCAAGTATACTGCTGGCGGGAATCTACAACTGCATATTATTGTGGTTTCATCTGTTGTGGTTCAGGTAGAAGATGTCGATAAGAAGTTTGCGGAGCTGGATAAGCTGCAAGCTTCTGACTGGGTCCTGGCAAGGCAATCGCCTGTAAGGCCGAAACGTGTCGTGGTGAGTACAGTCAACTGCCGATCACTTTGCTCATATCCCTCGAATTTTATCGGTGACTAGACTTTTCTTAAACATCTGCTTCAAAACTGTCATTGAAATTATGTATACTTCGAGAGATTTATGAATGTAAAGCAACATGGGCTGTTTTTAAAATTTTAGTCAGTATGTTGTACTGGCAGCTGATCAACGTCTGATGCTGAACTGCTGCGATGTGTTGCTTTGTCATTTTGGCGAGTTTGCTAATGTTTAACTACCTGACTGGAAAAGTAAAAAAAAACTCTCATACTGTCTGGAAAAATGACCCTCTCTCTCTGTGTTAATGTAAAATCTGCAGTTTATTGCTGTTTCCTAAGGGAGACTGTTAATTAGTCCCAGCTTGTTCAGTAAGCTAACCAGAAAAGAGAGCACCTGGATCAGTGAAATAGAGATGTGAAATACAGTTAGCCTGAAATATTTATTGCAGTTATTATAGTTAACAAATAACAGATATTATGGTGTAAAAAGACATATTCTCCTTAAATACATGTAATCCAATACTATGTATCAAAAATTAGATTAATGCAGTTTCTTCTAGGACAGTTTGGGTAAGCCAACACCAGAAAGTTAACCCAATAAAGTGAGATGATGTGGTGACAGTGGCATTAGCTTGACTATGCTAATCGCTTGCTTTAGCAGTGGACAGATGGTATGCCAGAACCTCATCCATTAATTTTTACTGGCTAGATGCTCTTCCTAAAGTAAAGGTGTTGATATGTGTGACTATATTTCAGTTGTCTTTTTACTTCAGAGTCGATGAAGGAACCTATAACGCTCTAGGAGGCAGTGTGCTTAAGTAGTCACCACAGTTAGTACGTCTTTTATTGTGCCTGTCAAAATGGATAACCAAGTAATTTGTGAGTTTCAGGAAATTTTAGATAGGTGCAAGCGTTACCATATGGAACACTTTTGATTAAGACTTAAAGCTAGTTGAATCTAAAGTTTGTTGAAATTCTCTGGATGGTACTTCTTTGTTTCTATATTGAGCTAGTCTGGTTTTGGTGTACAGAAGAAGAAGAAGGCAGTGGCTAATGGTCCTCCCGCACGTGCTGCAGCAGCAAAACCTGCTCCCTGCTCACGATCAAACTTTGCTGAGTTCCGTCGACAGATGAAGATGAAGAATGCTGCTGCTGCTGCTGGTGATGATGCTGTGACCGTGCCAAGTCCAGGTCGTCAGTCTCCAAGAAGTGGTACGAAGCATGCCGTTAGTTTGTAGCTTTCATGTTTGCAAAGTAGCGAGTCACCGATGAGTCTGCAGTGCTGTAAGTGAATAGGGTGGACACTGTCGGTAAACCAAGGATCGCCTGCCATATGTTAAGCATTTTTAGAGACAGCACTTCCAAAATTACAGAAAATACAGTAAAGCAAAGGATCAAGCCATGACCACAGATGACATGCACAGAAAATTTAATGAAGTTTGGCCATTGGTTTTTGAGATATGCAAATGGACAGACACTCATCACAATACTTGCAAAGTAAAAAAATAGCAGTGATTGGTGTTTTTGCGTTCCGGGCAACCAACTTCAGCTGATTTTGAGTTGCACCGTCTAGCTGCATGTATTACTTACCCACCTTGACCACTGAATGATGACGAACTAATTGAAACTGAATGCCAACAAGACTCAGTTAATATGGCTTGGAACCCAGCAGCAGCTCTCTAACTTACTGTCTATCAACTCTTGACTATTAGTGATGCATTAACAGTGACGGATCTAGACATGGTTATAGCCAACCCGCTGTCTGTGGATAGATACAGATGTATAAAGTGTAATGCTCGTTGTGTTTGGTAACTGATACGAATAACAAGTGTACTATATTTCTTTTGTCTCCGAAAATTTCACGCGAGTATGTTGATTTATGGGTGTCAGTAATGCACAGTGGTTCGGTATTGTTAAGGCAAGAAATCTGAGAGCATCAAGAGGGAAGACTCGTTGCGAAAGGATCTACTGGAGCGTTCATTGCGAAGGTCACTGTCAACTGCTAGTCCAGTGGTCGGCAGACGTCAGTCAACTCCGCCACCGCATGCCGCGATGGCTGCTGCTCCAACTGAGGTTGTCGTGGCAGCCTTGTCGCCGTCACAAGCGGCTGCTGCTGATAATTCTGATAGAAAGCCGCTGCGGTCGATCTTACACAACACAGTAATCGACAGTGATGCTGTCATTGGAGATACAGCAGCTCACTCCAACTCTGGCAGCTGCAAAAAGATGACTAGGTACACCAGAGTTGTTTGTGATTATCAGTTATTGATTTGGAGCTCCACAGCTTTACATCTCTTTCTGTGTCTTCATTTTTTCTTGTCATTTAGGGTCTGGCTGGTTAAGCAGGTTTTGACCACGTTAAGAGAATCTTTTATGATCAACAAAGGATGGAAATTGCAGTCGAGATTAACAATTATAGTTGTATGTTGACATCAAACCACAAACCATTTAACACACAAGATGCAACGACATCAAAGCCATCATCAATTATGTGATGCGATGTATTATGCCGGTTCGCAGTTGATGATTTATGCTGTAAACAGCCCCAAGATCTGTTCATTGTCGACAGAACAGTGTTAGCTTGTAGTGATGTATTCAGTTACCATCGCATCATACTTAACTGGTATTGGACTGGTTCATTACAAAGATATGTGCATACGTATTCAATTCACCCATAGAGGCGCGACCATATACCGCTAGGTATTCTAGTTTAATTGGCCTTCCATTTCAATTTGGCCTAATTAATTTTTAATTCTCCACAATTATAGTGATCTTTCTATTGCCCAAATAAAACATCAGAGCACTGAGGGAATACTGATGTAATTAATGCAGTGGTTTCCTTGCACACTCTGGGGTGGTGTAATAAATAATTGACTGCGTATGCAAGTAATTTTTATAGTCCTCGTGTATGGGTGCAACATTACTGCTGTGCGAGCTGCTGTGTTGCATGTAAGTTGTCATACATCAATTATATATTTTGCATTCTGCAGGAAGTCTGTTTGCTTCATCAAGCCAGAAGATGATTCCAGCTTCTTAAAATACATTGAGCCAACTGAACTGTCAGGTATGTGGTTGATGCATAATCTGTTGTCTCCAACCATTCGATCTATGTAGTATAGCATGTCTTACCCCGTTTTTGGTTCACATATACTGAGCAAATCAAGTACGGCTAATTGTCAGTTTTATTTTGTTTCAACTTCCTTTCAACAATGCAAGTTATATCTAAAGGTTCTCTCTGAGAATGTAATCAAGAAGGCAACTAGCTAAACCCTGTCATCTGGGAAATGCCATCGAAACAGTGCATTCTATTACAACAGCACATCGATAATTATATTTAGTTATTTTTCTCAGTATAAGCCAAGAGAAACAGCATCTCCAAAATGACCTGTTGTGTTGAGTGAGATGTTAAATCTTAATGCAGTCAATCAGTAATGGCTATTTGCTAAAAAAAACTGGGTCAGCTGGTTACCCATAGTTCTCTTATGCCACTTGTTTTGAATGAAAATGTGTAAAAGCAGTCATGCAGTAGTAGATTTGTTTAGTGAACTATAATATGGGATGACTGGTTAATGGCTGTGGTTTAGAACAATAAGCATCAGCCTGTGGCAGCATATGTCCCAATGCACAGTACACATTGCTTGGAATGGGACAAAAATACAGCAGTGAAATTGGAAGACGGGTCATCAGATAATCTGGACAAACTGTTAAATTGGTTGTCCAAATGTGCCCCAGTCCAAGATGGCGGACGGCCGCCATCATGAAAAATCGAAAAATTGCAATATCTTCACATTGGATTGACAAAATTTGCAGTTTTTATCATTTGTTGTCATTAACAGCGGTAATAATATTACAGATGTATGCCAGTAACGGCTGTCGTCATTGTCACTTTTGTTGTTAAATTCTGACTCGTAACCGACTTACCTGATGTATATTTTCAGGAAGCAGAAATGTGACTCCAGTGACGGAATCAACGAGCACGTTGAACATGAGCTGTCACTCAGGCAGTCCGCAGTCTGCACGACTGAGTGGTCGTAGGTCGACGCCGAACTCTTTGTTACCGACGAGCGGTGCCAAGACCACCGGGCGACTGGTCGACATCAGTGGGGGTGACAATGACGACGAAGAGGATGTAGCGGTGACTCAGTTTGGTCGACTGAAAGTCGGCTTCACGCCGGGAATGGACAGCAATCACAGATCTCGACGAGTACGTGCATTGCTTCATCATGCCGCTTGCATTAACTTGCTGCTGTGGCTCGTTATTCAGTTGTGTGACTGGCGCGCATCATTCCGGGTGTGGAATACATTGTGATATGTTTGAGGTTTGCTAATAACTTTGGCCGTTTGTAACCAAGCATGCATTTTCAGTTTCTGTTCAGTTCTTTGGTGCTAAATGGGTAGGGCATCCAGACTCTGAAAAAAACTTGTTTAACAAATTGTCATATTCCAGTGGTTAATGTTTTTTGGAGAGCTGGCCTTAGTGGGAAATGAATCTCCATTATGCGCAGACCAGAGGTAATAGCGTGATCTTGTGTATAACATGTAGTTCTGCTTTGTCTTTAAATGCTCCAAAGACTCCAAAGAAACGTGTGAAAAGGTATTTTAAGCATGTCATGCCATATGGGACATGGCATGTCGTACTGATGCTATGAGCATGACGTCTGTCCATCTGTTTGTCTATAATATTGGTAGATTATGATCACATAGTGCAACAAAAAGTGGAAATTGGCGCATTACTGGATAGATCATTGTCTTGGCAACATGCATACCAAGCTGACCCAGATCTTATTATCCTGTGATCCCGAATTCTGGGTATGGAAAAATGTACAGTTTTGCACTTTGGCAGCAATAATCTATGCATCTAACATCTCGCATGACATGCTATCTCAGCATCTGCTGAGCTTGCTTCTCGTGGTAGAGTTTATGTTGCTGATGCTGCCACCTTTGTGAAAGCACTGCTGTTTGACTGAGGAAATGACGGTTTTGTGCAGTGTGATTTAGTTAGAAGTTTTGATGACTTTCTGACACAAGTTGCTGTTCGTTGTGAGAATTTATATTCTGTTGCAGTGCAGATATTTGACAGTGTTTTGTTTTTATGCCATTTCAGGTGAAATTAGTTAGTCGGTTGCCTATTTGATCTCTTACTCTCCTGGTTCTGCAAGAAAAACTTTAAGCTAATGATACTGGTGTTATAGGCTTCCCTGCCATTCAGCCAGCAAAGAGTAGAATTCTAAGTTAAGTTTCCAACCAATGTTATCTTTTCTTGATCCACAAACTCAGAACACTGAATAATTCATGCAGTTAGATATGATGTGTGTATGATGTTGTCATTTAGATATCTGGCTTCAGCCCTGCCGTGCACAGTGGAACTCCAGTAGCTGTGATGTCAGCACTGAATGAAGAAGATATGGATTTGATGAAGTTCTCATCGTCAGGTCAGTCATTTTGTAGTGTTTAATCAACCTGCAATACATGTTTTTATGCATAACTAATCACTTCATTATTAACATTTTTGTTGAGTGACTTCCACAAAACGTTTCATGTGCTTGAATAAGTGAATCTTGCCAAAGGAATTTCCCATTATTTTTCACATTTTTAGTGTTTGCTGCAATGTAAAGCAATGCATTAAAGTTAACAAAGCTTGGAGTGATGTTTAAAAAATTAGTATTGAAATGAACTTCGTCCAAATTGTTACAGTACTTGTGCTGATACTTACAGAAATATATACATTATAATGATTTGAAGCTTAACCAGTGGCTAATGTATATACCAGTAAGGTGTGTTAGGATATCAGATCTTTTCTGGAAGGTTTTTAAAGATTTTTTTTGCAATAGCTTACGGTGACAAAGTAATTGTGTGCATTAGTGATCCGAGCATCTTTTGGTGAGTTGGACATGGCGTGAATGTCATAGCAGGCCAGGTGAACACAAGCTGCCAGTGACGCATTGTTGGTGATGTTGTTCAGGTACGCCGCCGTCTCGCATGGCGACCAGGAGACAGACACTGCGTCGTTCGTGCCGCGTCTCAAGCATTGCCCGAGCACTCGCCGAGTGACTTGCCTCATTGGTTTCTGTGGCGTCGTCTGCCATGTACAGTAAAAGTGCCTCTGTTGCTTTGGAGTGACACAAGCCATCCACACGTTTAAAATAAAATAAAATGAATGCTCCAATAAAAAAGTGCAAAAGCTTGCGGAAACTTGCAGCATCATTAACATTATATTTTATTGTTGCAGCCAGTTGTGTCGTATGGTGGTGTGATCTGGTGACGTCACGCATGCAAACGCAAATATAATTAATGCTTGTCGTGCCCATTTTGTTGCAGGGTATTTTGCAGAGGAACTGCAAGTTTGTGCAGATTTTTGCAGCATTTATATTTTTATTGGGCCCATTTCATGGGGCCATAGCGGTCCCCTCTGTCATGCGTTGTCGTTGGCGTCGTCATGGACATCGATGCGCAGGCGACGTGCGACAGTGCTGGCGTGCGACAATAGCGACACCTGGTGAATGGGCGTGCGGCGGCTCGCAGTGGCG
>Ga0209782_1002054_pt1 | contig 11024 bp, 10 predicted proteins | sample WorMetmaBAHAMAS1_FD_187390 | JGI IMG/M metagenome (GOLD analysis project Ga0209782, IMG submission 187390) | Marine gutless worms symbiont microbial communities from Max Planck institute for Marine Microbiology, Germany - Inanidrilus... | ecosystem: Host-associated > Annelida > Digestive system...
GCTGGGACTAGCTACCGTCAACCTGCATACCAAATATGAAGTCTCTATGTTCACTCACTACGAAGATATGAAAGGCGACGAAAAATGCAAAAATTTGGGTGGTTTGGGGGGTTAGGTGTTACCCAAGGTCATCGGAAAAATAGCCATTCGATACAGCACATACGACTTCCTATTCAACTCTAATAGAAACTATGCGTCTATCTTGTACCGTTTTCGTGTTATAGCGCGTTTTTCGTCGAAAGTGACGAATTTTAACCCACCCCACCTGCATTTGTCGCCCCTGTAGGGGGTGATCCCGTTCGAATTTCGCCGTGAACTTTGGTGTCAGAAAACTAGAGTCAAGGGGCTATCATGTGGCGTTATTTGCATGATCCTACGTTTAGCCGTTTTGATACAATACCGGAGTGTGACAGACACACGCACACACACACACGATGAAGGCATATACCGTGCTTAGCATAGCTGTCACGCGGTAATAAAACGAGTAAGATTAAAGTGTCATAAAATCCAAAGGACACTTTACAATGAAAATAAAAATATATATAAAGTGCGCATTCAGAGTTGAGCACAAACAAAGATACGTCAGACACAGTCCGGGCCAAAGCATCGCAAGAAAAGCTCTGCTTTGAGACGCCACCTAAAAGCAGTCAATGACGTCGACGAGGTGACGCTCGACGGCAGGCTGTTTCATACATGCGAAGCCACTACCGGAAATGCACGATCGCTAATGGTGGAGTGGCGCATCAGCAGTACGACGAGTGTCGACGAAGATGCCAACCTTAGGCGCCGTCACAAGTCTATGTCCGCCACTTTATAGAGTTCATTAGCAAGATATGGTGGAGCTGTCAAGTTCAGGTAGCGGTACTCTAGCACCGCCAACTTAATCCGCTGTGGCACTCGCAGCCAGTGTAGGTCACGGAGCAGCGGACCGACTGCCTCGTGCTTTCTCGCTGAGAAAACCAGCCGGGCAGCGGCATTCAGCACAGATTGAAGCCGACTAAGTTGAATATCCTGCAGTCCGGCGAGGCAAGCGTCGCATTGCCGTAGTCAAGCCGAGGCATGACGAGTAATATACGATGAGTGACTGCAGAACTGGCCTCGTCAGAGATCGTTGAATGCTCCGTATCTGGCAGAGGACAGCCAAACACTTGGACACAGATCCGGCAACATGCGTCCTCATGGAGGCATCAGCGTGCAGGTAGATCCCAAGATCATGGACCGAGGATACAGGCTGAATGAAGTCGGAGCATACTCGGACCGGTGCTCGTGGGATCTGATGCTGACGTCTGCACGATGTGCACCAGAGGACCTCAGTCTTGCTGGTATTTAGCTGGAACCGGTTGCTCCGCATCCACAATGCCACCTCGTCGACACACGCATCAAAAGAACTCTGTTGCACACCTCCAAAAGGCAGAAAGTTCTATGTTTGTGTGCGTCTCCCTGTCTGTCCATCAAACATTTTAACAATAAAGTTCGTGAACATCAATTCCCATAAAATATAAGAACTCAGAAATGCTTTTAGTATCGTAGCATAGAGGAACATTTATATATGTGCACTAGTATTCAACTTTGCCTCAATCACTATGTGACACTGCCACAAAATCCTGACGTTAAAAATATAGTCCAATTTATGAGTTTCACTGCATGTAGACTGCGCAGCAACAGGATTTACGAGTTTTTGATATTGCCAGGCGAGCCTTTGCTGTGCAGTGACTTCAACTGTCCTGGTGGTGCCAGTGCAGTCGACAGCCAGCTGTTAGAGGTACTGTCTGACCGCGGTCTGCTTCAGGTCGTCAACTAACCGACTCATCTTGCTGGTAACATTTTAGATCTTGTCATTGCCTCCATCGACGAACTAGTCTGTCACGTATCTGTGGAAAATGCTGGTCTCTCTGACAACTCGCTAGTTGTTGTCAATTTGAATCTCCGTCGGTTGAGGCTTAGTACCTGCCACGTCACATACCGTAACATCAAAACAGTCGACCCAGCAGTTTGCCAAGCCAATTTGTTCAGAGAAGATCTGTACGTGCCCATCAGCCGACACTGACGCATTCACCGATGCCTCTGTCACACTGTCCTGGATGTACTTGCACTTATTCGCTCACTAATGATGCAAGTTGGTAAACCATCTGCCAAATGGCTGTCACCCTGTGCAGCTGACGAGAAGTGCAGACGCCAGAGTCTGGAGCAGCAATGGCAAAGGACGCATGCCGAGTCTGATCGAGCGGCATATCGTGCCTCCTGTTGCGAGGCTAACCTGGAGATCAACCTTTCCAGAGAAGCCTTTTCCAAGAGCAACTTACGACAGCTGGCACCAACCAGAAAGCCAGATGGTGCATGGTTCATGAACTCCTACATATAGATGATCGACAAAAGGAGTCAACACTAGAACAGGTCCAGTGGCTGTGCTCGGACTACTCCAGCTTCTTCTCAGGTAAACTTCATCATGTTGCTGATGAGATCGCATCTTGCTTGTCAACAGCGCCCCCTCATTTCAAATCCACCGCCACCCCAGCAGTCTTGTGCAGATGTACTCCCTGTTGCATGTCAACACACATGAAGTCGCACAACTGATCTGAGAGCAGCATTCCCCAAGTCACTGCCTTTGGACTACATGCCAACCCCACTCCTGAAAGCAACTGTTGATGTAATGGCACCATTCCTCACTCAACTTGCCAACTTATCTTTCACAGCTGGTGTCTCCTCTACTAGGTATAAGCTGGGACATGTCACTCCTCTGCTGAAGAAGCCCAGCCTATCAAAGGACGACCCTGCCAATTACAAGCCAATAACAAACCTCCGTACCTTCTCAAAGATTCTAGAATGGCTCGCACTTAAGAGACAGCAGCTGCACGTTCTGGAATCCGGCAGCTACTCGAGATTCCAGTCAGCTTACCGGCCAAGCTATTCTACTGAAAGCGCTCTGCGTTAGATTGTGAATGACATTCGGTCTGCTGCCGGTGAGGATAGGTGCACTGCCCTACTGGCACTCGATATATCCGCTGCTTTTGATGCATTCAAACCTCTCGATCCTTTGCCAGTGGCTTCAGCATGCTTTTGGCATGAATGGCTCAGCATTGGACTGGCTGAGGTCATTTGTGTCCGGTCGCTCACAGAATGTGGCTGCTGGTGATGAAAGGTCGGCCACTGCTCCTTGCAAGTCTGGGTTCCACAGGGTTCAGTGCTGGGACCGCCGATGTTCTCACCATACGTTGCTCCTGTAAGAGACATCGCTGCAGCCAATCATGTCAGTATTCACCAGTATGCTGATGACATTCAAACCTACATTGCCATCCAGCCTCAGTGTCTTGATATTCTGTCTCAGTTGGTTAACTGCACTGACGACATTGCTCATTGGTCTCTTGAGAATGGCCTATCTTGAAACCATCTAACACTGACGCAGTGGTATTTGGACTGCAAAGTTTTCGGATTCAGTTAAGCTACTTGGCATTGAGCTCGACCAGGCACTTTCCATGGACCGGTATGTATCCAGCATCGTCAATTCCTGCAACGTCTCACACTTGACACTGCCAAATCTGTTGCACTGGGCATAGTCGGTGTGCATCTTAACTACTGTAACATTACTTTCCAGGCCATCCACACTGGTACATCGAATTACCTTGTATGTGAGCTGCATCGGCATCAAGCACCGAGGGCACTGCCCTCTGGCACAACTACCACCCTGCACCGGCCTCATGCCTCCTCTGACTTCCCAAAACACTCATTTGCAGTCCCTGCACCGGCTACCTGAAACAACATACATGTATCTGCCTCCATCTATGATTCTGGCACCTTGGCTACCTTTAAAACTGCTTTTAAAACACATCTCTTCAGCTCTGCTTACACGTCACGCTACTGACAGTCATCCACTGGCGGCTCCGATTCACTCTTCTGTGACCCATGGTGCCAACTAAACAAATTCATGCTGATTGATTGATTGATGTAAATATACAGGGTGCGCCAATAAAAAAACAATCCCCTAGCAAAAATGCTGTATTTCAGCCATGGTAGTACGAATTTGCGCCAAACTTTCAGACTTTGTATACGAATATTCGCCCAACATATCCTGCAAATTTTATTGAAATGACTGATATAGTTCCTCGGATACAGCAGTTTAAACTTTAAAATTCACTTTTTCAAGTGAACATGCAGTTGTGCACGGAATATGCACGAATAACAAATCAAATTTTTTACAGCTTTTCATCAACAGTTCAAATGTTTTAATCATGAATGTCACATGCCCATAGCTCACTCTGTATTTACACAGACTGTTCTCAATGTCAGTGCCCATCAGTTGCAGCAACACATGATCAAAGTCTGTTGCCTTGTCAGTGAACTCGTGAAGCACATCATTCTGTATCGTCGACAAACGGTCTTTTTTTCTCGGCGTTACGTTGGCCAGCTTTGGTATGTGTCTTTGATAGTGTTCCAGCATAGTACCTCACACATGATAATCTATTGAGATATCCATATGATGCATTTTCTGTTATTTTTACATCAGAATCGCAGTTTAGTTACTGGTTCACTTACAAAACTGTACTTTTTTCGAATGGTTGTAATTTCTAAACCACAGCAAATATTGTAACGAAATTTGCTGTGTATGTGGCTCGAATCCTCCTCTGGAAAAGCTGTAAATTTGGTGAAAAAATCTGTTGCAGTAACTGAGATAATGAATTTTTCCTAAGGGATTGTTTTTATTGGTGCACCCTGTAGATAGTGTTGGTTTATTCCTGCATGCCAAATTTGACCATGACCAGTCAACATGAATGGCCGCAAGAGCCCTTAAAGATCAAAATTTCATTAGAATAGCAAAATTCTACAGTTATTTGGTCTACAGAGATGAAGGCATGCACTGATCAAGCTGAAACTTGGCATGCAAACACAGACCTCAGGACCACTCCCAAACACACTGATCAGCAATGGACAGGTGGATACAAAAGACCCAGAAAATTTGAAAATTTGTGGAAAATTGAATTTTGTCCTGCAGAGGCAAAAAGCGAGTATATCAGTTAATGGAACACGTGATGATGCCTCACGCCCAATCAAACATCATGATGTACGAAGAAAAGGGTTTCAAATATCAAAAGTAACCTTCACTCACTCACTCAAGGTTATTGGCAATTATACCACTCAAAAGGCCACCTAAGGTTTCATATCAGCCTACAACTGTAACTATCTATCTTGCACCATTTCTGAGATAGTATCGCTTATTTCCCAAAATTTAAGGACGTCAAATGACCATGAGCATGAATCATTTAAGGGACAGTTTGTCATCCTAATGTCACATGGCCAACCAGTATACAAATCATGAAGTTTCTAGCTTTAGCCGTTCCAGAGAGGGACGAGGGATGGGGGGGGGGTAAAATAACAGGTAAAAATTTACAAGCATCATAATAAGTCCCAGCATACTAATGACATACTAGTGAGTAGGGCTAGTGACTCATTTTCGTATGCACAAGTCTGGACCTAGAAAAGTTTCACCATGGCACACTGACCATCTTTAAGAGAGGTCAACAATGCCATCGATGGCAGACCTATAATGTTTGCATCTATGATGCAGATGCTAGTGATGCTATAAATTAAGGCTCAAACTCCATCTGTTCAATTTGTTGGGAACTTGTATGTACAATATGACAACAAATCGAACTACACTTGTGTCTCAAAAAAACGACACTGACGTTGCACGCTATAACTTCAATGTACATCAACCGATTTTGGTAATTTCGGTAATTGCTGAGTGAGTATGCTATCGAATAGTCATTTGTTATCCCACCTCTTCTAACTAATGTCTGCACTACCTGGGGAAACATAAACCCTGGAAATTGAGTCTTTTCAGTTATGCTGTATACTGTGTCTGCTTTGGCTTACTATATCTTCCACACTCATCAACTAATTTTCTGCAAACAATAAGGTCACTTTATCACGTAGCGTGCAAATATTATTTCTCGCCTGGGCATTTTTGTGTAACACCAGTTCGTCAACAAGATCAATGCTGTGTGGGCGCTGCGTCGGGTCTGCTGCTGCCAGAACGATGGTCAACAACCCAGTAACCCGTAGCTTTTGCAACATCTTATGGACAAGGCATACATTCCAGCATTTGCTGAAAAACTCTCTGATTAAATGTTTAGCATTGTAGCCTTTTAACTGGAACAAATTTTTAATCAGAAACTTATCTTCGTTGATAACGACACGTTTACAAACAACCAGTGATGTCATTTCTGCCTTTGTAATCTTGCAGCAAATTGAGGAAGTGTTAGCAAATGGGCATGAGAAATTAAATAGGCATTTATGACAGTTCAAACTTCATGGCTATTTTCTGCCAAAAATTATTAAAATTGGTTGATAAATGTTGAAGTTATAGCAAGTCCAAAGTGTTTCGGTAGTTAGCATGACTGAAAAGACCCAATTTCTGGAGCTCATGTTACCCCAGGTAGTGCAGATACATTAGTTAGGAGAGGTGGAATAACAAACTACCGTTCGATAGTATGCTCTCAGCAACATCTCTGCCAAAAATTACCAAAATTGGTTTATGTGTGTTGAGGTTATAGTGTGCTACACCAGTGTTGTTTTTTTGGAGACACAGTGTAGTGAACTTTGAGCCTCACCATCCACGTATGTGCTAACAACCGACAGCTGTCAGTCTGTGTAGCAAATTGCTTTCAGTATCGACCAGCACTTGTTACCTGGTGATCTCACTTGGTGTATAGCTCTGTGCGCAGTGTGATATAGACGATTTGGCATGCATTGCACGGTCCATCAGCATCAGCAGATATACTTGTTGAGTTACTGGCCAAAAGTTGCCAATTTTAACCTACTCTGCCTGCATTTGTCACCCCCAAGATGCTGTTCAAATTTTGCCCAGATCTCTGCTACAAGAAAAGTAGAGTCCCTGGTCTATTATGTGGCATTGTTTTCTGTGATCCTATGTTTAGCTGTTCTGATACAATACCAGCGCATGACAGAGAGACAGACATATGACGATGGCATAGCATAGCATCGCACGGTAATAAACTGATCTGGGAAAATGTGGTCTGTAAGTGTAAATGGCACATTTATTCCTGCTTGCTAAATATGGTCCTGGCTTGTCAATGGGTATATGCAGAGAAGCCTCCAAAGTTTAACATTTTATCAAAATAGAGGAACTTTGTAGTATTTTACCCTCCTATGCAAAAGCGGGTATCAATCCAGATCAGAATTCTGAAACTAAGTGTATCCCATATGCTAAACATATCTCTTGTATACCAAATTTAACAGTGATTGGTGATGTCGGTTGTGCATGGGCCAAGTCATCATTGTTAATGCTTGGATCATAGTCGCTCTTGAATGACAGCTCATCTCTACGGGGTTATAATGGTAGCACTGTTGCTATAACGACAGAACTTGGCATGAGGTAGGATCAGGAAGTCGACCAGCTGAAAGCCTGACTTGGTGTGCAGGAGTGTTGTCTGGTAGCCTTGCCACATGTCTAAACATGGCACTAAGACCCCTCAATATCCAGTCAGACACTGGTAAGAGTCCTCTGCATATGGAAACTTCGGTCTTCCGGACAACATCATACCACCTGATTCCACGGATCCTTTGCTCACACTTCATGTAAAAAAATTAATGGCATTCATGTCAGGGGCGAGCAGGGTCCACATGCTCAATATGTGTCGTCATGACAAATTTCATGGCAAATGGTCAAACTACAGCCAAGATGTAGCGATTTTTCGACTTTGAAAATGGCAAACTGCTGCTACCTTGGATTTTATGGAACTTAAAATGTTAATATGTGTATCACGACTACAACCACATCCATTTTGGGAGTGGTATAACACCATTCTGCTGACACTTAATATAGCCTACTTGTCTACAAAAATTTAATGATTCGATTTTCAGCCACTCCAGAAATATGACTAAGGCCCCCAAAAATGTAAAATTGGTCATGTGACATGACCATGCCCCTTTGGGGATGGCCCCTTTGGGGATGGTTTGTCATCTGTAAACTGGAACTATCTATGATGATCCATGTAGCAAATGAGGTAATTTGAAGTCATCCACAAGCAACATATGGATGGCAATGCACAATGTAGCAATCTGAGTGGTTTGGGGTGGTTAGAGGTCACCATTCGACAGAGCACCTATTCACCTTTAACACAAAAACATACATCTATCTTGTGCCATTTTTGAGATTAATGAGTTATTTGTAAAAGTCACCGATTTTAACCTATCCCATTTGCAGCTGGTGCCTCCATTGTGGATGACCCCATTTGAATTTTGCCAATATCTTTCGCAACAAAAAACTTGAGCCCTGAGATATAATGCAGCATTGTTTGCATGATCATATGTTTTGCCATTCTGACACACTATCAGTTTGCAACAGACAAATCGACAGACTGTCAGACACAGGCCCACAGCATAGTGTCATGTGGTAACAATCTGTTTGACACAGACCTGTATAAATGGCTTAATGGCACATTAAACTGAAACCATTTTAGTTCATTTCAGCTTTTAATGCTGTTTCAGTTCATTCAACTTCCAAACATTTAGCAATTATACCTGATATAATTCCAAAAAAAATCTTTTAATTCGAGTTAGGGATTAATTCATAACTGAAAATCCAACATTTTCAGTTCTCACATTAACTACTGTAATCCATCAATAAACAATCAATTCACATTGTTTTATTCACTGTAAATGGAACTCCACTACTGACACTGTAACAGACAATATAGACCTTATATCTGCCCACAGATCTAAAAACTAGAAAGTTCAACATGAATAAGACAGCAAACTACTGTTCCATGCACGTGTAATGCAAACATATCATGTGGTAACAAATATAAATATAAAATAATATAGATGCTAGTTCTAATATAGGTGGCAGTTTTTAATAACCTGCATAAAAAATAAGAACTTACTTCATCATAAGTCATTTTGAGATCTTGAAAACACTGATTAACTTCAGAACACGTGCCATCTGACCAGGCAAGCTTCAGGAGATAAAGGCCACCTTTCATTCGCCTCACACAAACTTCTTTCACTTGTAAAGGCATTGCTACACATATTACAATAATACAAAATTATACAGCCGGTCACCTTTGATTCTATTATCATTATATAAACAAGAGGGCCTAGCGGTGCCTAGAATAGCGCAAGATGATCCATCCCCTCTTCCCGGCATGCACTGCGACCACAATGTGCAGTAAATGTGGATCAGAATTTGAAACCTAAATTAGCTATAATACACCAATGCACTTCCGTCACAGAAAGACAGACGGACACTGACATCGTAGCATAAGCGCGAGATGTATATCTTTCATCTCGCGCTAAAAACTGTTCACAGTTTATCTAATGTTGAATAAGCCAAAGCTCTCAAATAGCAAATATTACAAATACTGCATAAAACAAGACACACATGCTATCACACTGAAACTGTCAATTGCCAGATCACAGATAGCATAGTTGCGCAGCCCTGTGTTAACAGCCATTGGCTTAGTCTATGGGAACCCTGTATATTTGACCCCCCACAGAATTGACGTCCCTTAACCGATGGCTAAAAAATTTGTAACAGGTGATTACGTCCACGACTTCTACAGCTGTGCAAAATTTGGTGAATATCTGTCCATGGAGGGCTTCTGGGTGAAATATAGCCCAAAATGCTTTTAGTTTTATACCCCTTTTTTAAGAAACACACCTACAGATCAGATCACTCGCCAGATTTTCACGCTTAATAGCTCAAATGACGCAAACTCATGCAGGGATGTGCCTGTTTTGGCATTGGTTGATATTGCAGCCCATTTAGGGGATCAAATTGCCCCAAAACCCCAATTTTGGGGGCGTGAAGAGGCATTTTCCAGCCAAACGGGCCAAATATTAAAATGTTCATGTTATAAAAACTACTGCATCGATCATAACCAAATTTTGCAGAGTGATAGAGACCCCAAATACTCACTGTTGGTGGTCCAAATACGCCCCAAACAAATCCAATATGGCGGACGGCCGCCATCTTGAAAAATCTTAATATCTTCGCAACCGATTGACTGATTTTCACGAAATTTGGCATGCTGATGCGACTAGACCCTCACCGGGAACATAGCCATTCGATACAGCAGATACGACTTCTTATTCGACTTTAATAGAAACTATGCGTCTATCTTGTACCGTTTTCGAGTTATAGCACGTTTTTTGTCGAAAGAGGCCAATTTTAACCCACCCCACCTGCATTTGTCGCCCCCGTATGGGCTGATTACCCTTCAAATTTTGCTGTAAACTTTGGTGTCAAAAAACTAGAGTCAAGGGGCTATCGTGTGGCGTTATTTGCGTGATCCTACGTTTAGCCGTTTTGATACAATACCGGAGTGTGACAGGCACACACACAGACACACGACGATGGCACTGCACTTAGCATAGCCTCGCGTGGTAAAAATTCAAGATGGCGGCATCCGCCACTTTAAAAAAATTGAAAAATCTTAATATCTCCGTAACTGATTGTTCGATTTTGCCAAAATGAGTCTTGATCCTCTGGACCCCGTTAGCTAAAAAAATTCGCGATTTTAAAAATAAAAGATGGCGGCTGCAACCATTTGGAAAATTGCAATATCACTGCTTTGGATAGACCAGTTTTGAAAAAATTTGGCATGGTGATGTGTCTCATTCCTCCCAACCGCGTCAGCATATAAAATTTTAGCTTTTAAAAATTCAACATGGTGGCCAATTGCCATCTGGAAAATATAAATAATATGATATTTCTAAAATCATTTGGACCTATTTCAGCAGAATTTTAGTGTGATGATGCATAATTGCCCTCCCTAGCCTAAGTGCTGAAAATGTGCTGTAACTGATAATAAAACAGCAAATATAAATGACAAAAACAGCAGTTTATCTATTATGTTAACAGCCATGGATCAAAAACTGCAAAAATCATAAAAAGGTGATATGACTCAGCATCACGTTGACATTTAGATGACGTGATGGTGGGTAGTATCACCTTTTTATGATTTTTGCAGTTTTTGATCCATGGCTGTTAACACAATAGATAAACT
>Ga0209782_1002055_pt1 | contig 11020 bp, 8 predicted proteins | sample WorMetmaBAHAMAS1_FD_187390 | JGI IMG/M metagenome (GOLD analysis project Ga0209782, IMG submission 187390) | Marine gutless worms symbiont microbial communities from Max Planck institute for Marine Microbiology, Germany - Inanidrilus... | ecosystem: Host-associated > Annelida > Digestive system >...
TTAGGAGAGGTGAGATAACAAATTACCGTTTAATAGCATATTCATTCAGCAATATCTCTGCCAAAAATTATCAAAATCGGTTGATGTGCATTGAAGTTATAGCGTAGAACGTCATTGTCGTTTTTTTGAGACACAGTGTATTGGTTAGATGACAGGATGGCTGTCTTCCATATAATAAGACTATGCCACTTATCTTCAAAGGTTCTCTCCTCAAATACTGTAAAAGATTCACAGTTACTGTTAGCTTACAATCACGTGGATTAGAACTGTTAAGATGGAAATAGTTGTTATGTATTTTCTGCATTTAGTTGGATAGTTGGAATCCTTTGGCACTGTTGACTGGGCAGCAGGTGGGGAGTGTGATGTTTAAAAAGTCGTGATTCTCTGACCTAAACTGAGGCGGATGAAAGATAAATGATGTTATAATAGTTTGGGTGATTGACTGTCGTCATGGAGACTCAGGTTGGTTCGTGCTGAAACGTGCTGATGACCCGGCAGCATACGAGCTATGCAGAGAACATTGCTTTAATGCTGCAGAAAAAAATGGGACACAAGCATTATCATCAGAATGGGAAAGTAAGAAGAAAGAAGCTGCAAGTGATTTATCATTTTGAGCATCAAAATAGATCGTTCAGATTGTTTGGCAGATGATCAAAGAAAGGCAGGAAAGGCTCAAATTTACTGAAGGAAGCAACAGGTAGGCTGGTTTTTTATGGAAAAAGGATATGTGTAAGAATTGTGGAAACTGATGAACGAAGAAATGAATGGGATCGTGGTGTTTTCTGTAGTGTAAAAGAGGGACGTGCAATTTTTTTGTGGATATTTGAGGTTATTGCTGCACTGTTAAAAATGAACAAGAAGTTTGGCATATGCCGAGATAGTGAGAAATGCGAGCTGTTGGATGCGAATTTGATAGATCTGAACACGATTAGGGCACTTACAGAAGTGCTACAATCTGGGTCAGCTTCGGTATGCAGGTTGCCTAGTCACTGACCTATCTTGTCATATGCCGATGTCAACTTTTTGTTTCACTAGATAGAAGTACAGACGAATGGACACCATGCTGGTAGCATAAGTGTGATATGTTATATAGCATGTCATTTATAGCATGTCACAGAAAATAGCATAAATTACCAGATAGATCAGAGCTTGTGACAGAAATAATACAAGCCACAGAGGATATGCAGTTACTGAGTGTTTTATACTGGTACTGGTTCAGCTGAGTTCTCCTTGCTGAATAAAGGGCTATTAAATGGGTTGTTGTTGTTGTTGCATCGAAGCCTGCAGTGTGATGTAATGTAGGACACTAACGGGTGTCGATAATTGTTAAATTTAAAAACAAGAAGCATCTGAAAAATGTTGGGCCCATTCGCCACTCCGAGCCGCCGCATGCCGCCTGTTTTACATTGCCATTCACCAGGTGTCGCTACTGTCACACGCCGCCACTGTTGCACACCGCCTGCGCATCGATGTCCACAACAATGACAACGCGTGACAGAGGGGATTGCTATGGCCCCATAGAATGGGCCCAAAAACAGTTCTTACATTAACAGCTAGTATTTGGTAATTACTTTCATTACTTGCGACCCAAAGGAATGGGATTCGAATCTTGGCCAGTCTGCTTCCAGATAACAGCCTTGGGCAAGCTCTTCACGCATGTGTCCCTCAAGCAGTATAATTTGGTACCGGCCTATGGGCAGTGATGCTCTTACTCTGGGAAGGAAACTGCAGACCTGGCGCAAAGTAATGGCAGCCTACCGCCGGATGGAATACTTAGTCACCTGTGTGTTGACTGCCTGTACACTGTGATCAGCTCTGGGCCCAACGCTCGGAAATGAGTATGGGAAACTTTACGTTTACATTACCTTACAAAGTAGAGTGACAAGTGTGTCTGTTTGTTTGTCTGTCAACTCACATATCTCAGAAACCACTCGACTGAACTTCACCAATTTTTTTGTATATATTGTTCGTGGCCATGGCTCGGTCCTTCTCTAGTAGCATTGTGATACGTTATGTACTTCTGGTATATGGTGGATGATGGCATGCTTTTACACAGTAGATCTCTATGTGTATTTCTAAGTGCCGGAGCATAACCGCCGAAACTACAGCATTGATTTCAAAGACAAGAAGCATTTGAAAAATGTTGGGCCCATTCGCCACTGCGAGCCGCCGCACGCCGCCTGTTTTACATTGCCATTCACCAGGTGTCGTTACTGTCGCACGCCGCCTGCACATCGATGTCCACAACAACATCAACAACGACAACGCGTGACAGAGGGGACCGCTATGGCCCCATAGAATGGGCCCAATAAAGATCGTCAAGGACACGCCATGTGTTGATCACAAGGGCGAAGTCTGCCATCTACAGTTGCCCTGCTAATGACTGTATTTTATGTGGTTTTCTGATTCTCTGTATTCTACTGGACTTCATGCCCTGTATGCTGTGTGTGCCAACTGTTTTGCTGTGTATGCCAACTGTTATGTAGCAATGGATGTCTATAATGAGTTTCTGGCGATGTATGAACGAAATTATCCAGAAACATTAAGAAAGACCTACATAATAAATGGTATGATGATTTGCACAAGCAGTTCATATATCAGGTGTTAATTTTACAATTTACTTTGAGAATAAGTTTGTCAAATTGTGGTACATTGGTATAAGTTCTGCACAACTTATCCAGCGTACAAAATCTCCTGATCATTTTTTGTTCACATTAAACATTGGAGAGGTGGAATAAAAGTGATTTCCAGTGGCTGATTTTCTCCAATTTTCATTAGCACTTTACATTCCCTTTATTGCTTTGATGTTGGTTGGGTGGCAAGAAGGACAACCTAACCTTAAAATAACTTCTCTGAGTATCCTCAAAGGTTGTCTTTTGTGGACCAACCTCGAGTGACTCCTGAAAACAAGGTTGCTAAGCAAAACTGGAAATAATAGTAGATTCTTTGAGAATTTTGTGTGTGGTTGAGTTATTGTATGTCAGTTTTGGCATATTGAATTTGTTAGCTTGTATTGTACGGTTGAAGTGTGCAAATCATTTTAATTTTAACTAGAAATGCATGGCAATTAAGCCTAGCGTATAGCCCGCTCGGTGCCACAGTGTTGCCCCTACCATGTAGTAGAGAAACATAACTGTGCTACCACCTGGCGAACATAGATAAACAAACCTGAGTGCTGAAAGACGCTTGTTGTACACAGTTGATTCGCGTGAACTCTGGAGGTGCTGGTCAGAAGCCAACCAAATTTATATCACATGTAGCCTTATCGCTGCCGTTAATGCACACATATAGATAGTGATATTCCAATTTGTTTTAGAATGCTACATGTAGTGCAGAGAATGCAGGTAGTATCAGTCCGCATTCATTACTTCTCCCAATATTATTTTGTTACCATGGCAATTTCCCTTGACAAACTGAAAAATGAGGTCCAGATCGATCATCTGAACCCAAAGCACTTTCATACGGTGAAAAGATTGGGAAAATCAGTCCAGTATATCCAGAGATCTTTGACTAAATATGCCAGTTTTTTGCCATGTCGTACTAGAAGTTCACAAATGAGCTCTGTCAACTCTGGAGTTACTGGATCAAAGTTCACAGAATTTTTACACAATGTAGAGGCATCATTTATGCTGTTAATGCACACATTGAGATAGTGATATCCCATTACATTTTGGAATGCCAGAGTGACGAATGAGGGGAGTTTGCCATTTTTTTTTCACAAAATTGGTTGCCATCGCAACGTCCCTTGAGATATTGGACAAAGAGGTCCAGATCGATCATCTGTACCCAAAACTTTTATTCGGTGAAAAGACTGCGAAAACTGGTCCAGTAAATCCTGACATAATTGTTCTCCTAGCGATCGTTAAAACTAGAAATGCATGGCAAAGCCTAGAGTATAGCCTGCTCGGCGCCGTAATGTCGCCCTCTACTGAATACTTCTGAAAACCACTTACTTACTGATCACCTGTTTACCTAACAGCCCCACCCCATAGTGTATGTAGGTGAACTAAGTGTGGTAACAATTATCGACTCTGGCCGTACAATTTCTTTCACCTAAAACTCCGGGGTCACTAATCCCAATCTCATCAAATTTTTACAAGTTGTACAGAATTGATTGCGATTAACCTGCTGAAATCAAAATTTTGATATTCCAATCCGTTTGGGAATACCAGCATGCCATAAGGAACGATGATCGTCATATTGCAGCCGAGTTGCGGCAGATTTTCATTTTTTTGCTTTTTTAAACTCTGAAGTTACTGCACCAATCTTCACCAAAATTTCACATGATGTAGAGGCATTAGTGTAGTAAGTAATTCGCATATTTACAGAGCGATGTTGCATTGTTATGGTTACGTAACCCACTTAAATTCAGTCCCCCATAAAATATCTCTAGAATGGCGAATGCTAGAGAATTTAAATTTTGTACACTGATTCGCCATGTGATGATTTAGCATTGGGATTACAAAGTGTCCCTTGAATTGGCATATTCACAGTCATGTGACATCTTTAAATTTTGGGAAATGAGCAATAATATCTCAGAAACGGTGCAAGATATGTACATAGTTACAAAGTAAGACTTATAGGAAATCAGTCATATATAGCCTATTGAATGTCATGATTGCCAATGACCTTGAGTGAGTATGAACGTCACTTTTGCGTGACATGTTCACTCTGCAGTAGCAGAGCTTCTTGTTAGTTTAATGATTAAAAGAACGTCAGTATGCCAAGTGGCATGCAAAACCAGATCGTTTGCCATCATGAAGAGTACCATAACCATAGGAAGTGTAGGTGAGATGCTCATCTTCCTTACTTAGGTCTTGAGTCTTGAGCCCATATGTGGTGTCTCCAACTCGTCAAACACAACAAAATGCCGTCAGCGTGACGTTGTGCTTGACAAGTCCCTGACAGGTGGATAGACCACTTAAGTCTGTGTCATATGGCCCGACCTTCCTGGCCACTGGACATCATTGCCCCGCAGCTGGTATAAAGTAATACTGCTTGGTAAAAGCAGCACATGTGTGTGAATAACTTGCCCAAGGTTGCTACCCAGCAGTGGAATGGCTGGAAGTTGAACTTACGACCTCTTCCGTTGAAAGCCACTGCCTTTGCCATAATACCACATAGCTCACACATTGGCCAACATGAGTTGAAATATTGCCAAACACTTCACAAGGTAGAGTAATGACACGTTTAAATTGTGTTCAGATTGTAAGTATGACTGTTACAGATTTATTGCTGATTCTCGTGGTGAAATTTTTTTTCAGCATTTTTTGGCACAGTATCATATTCTTGTTAGTAAGTTTGACTCAGCAGTTGCTAGTGGACTGTACTACTATTTTCTGTTCATCATATGTATTTGCTATTTGTTTGTTTCCAGCTCCAAAAATTTTTCCGATTATATACAACATTATCAAGCCATTCTTGAGTGAGGCAACTAAACGCAAAATTGTCATTCTTGGAAGTGAGCATCCTGTTCATTTATTTGTGACTTAGCTATGATAGTTTGTACAGTGTACAATAGAACTACAAAGAACAACAGCATGTATCTGTCACCAGCTTCAATTTCTTTAATGATGTAATGTTAATAATTGTGAGGCAGCACCATCCTTCAATCAGTTGATTAAACAAGAAGCATTTGAAAAATGTTGGGCCCATTCGGTACTGCTAGCCGTTTTACATTGTCATTCACCAGGTGTTGCTACTGCTGCCACTGTCGCACGCCACCTGCCCGTCCATGTCCACGACGACAACGCGTGACAGAGGGGACCGCTATGGCTCCATGGAATGGGCCCAATAATGACTTCCTGATAGTGCCAGAATATCAGTAAATACATGGTAGCACAGAAATGCTGCCTTCAGTGCTTTGATTCTTTAGTTGGGTGCCAGGAAGAGCATTCTGTGTTGTCAGTCTTAAGATTCATTCACACCTGATGCATTCTGATGCCATGCAGCACTGGACACAACATGCTGTAGTATACTGCAGTATACTAGCCTTGATTAATGTAATTTCCTGTGTAGAATGCTATAGAAATGTATATAAACTGTAATCTGTACATTGTGTACTCATGGACATATTACAGACATTGTAACTGCACTTTAATTTTTAGCGCGAGATGTAATATATACATCTCGTGCTTATGCTACGATGTCACTGTCTGTCGGTGACGGAAGTGAATTGGCGCATTATAGCTAATTTAGGTTTCAAATTCCGATCCAAATTTACCGCGCATTGTCGTCGCGGGGAGGGGTCATCTCAACAACATCTCGCACTGTGCTAGGCACTGCTAGGCCCTCTTGTTATTTTAGCCTAATTGTGTTTATTAGCATGTTAATGGCAGCAGATGTCTTCTTAAATAAAGTATACACATACATACATACCACATCATGCCATATACGTCAACATACCTGTACAAGACACAAGACAACATGCAGTGCCATACAGCACCACTTGTCACTGCAGTGCACTGCAACAGATTCTGTGTAAATGGACCTTTATTCCAAGTGAATTGTTAAGTTTGTATTGCAGAGAACTGGAAGCAGTCATTGCTGGAGATAATAGATGCGGATCAGTTGCCTGTTCACTGGGGCGGAACTGCAACCGACGCTGACGGTGATCCGTACTGTAGGTCTCAGGTACGCATGCTGCACTGTGCTGCTCGGGTTTTCGGTGTTTTCCTTCTTGCATTACTTTTATGTGAGATGTTGCTTACAACTGCCATATTGCTGCCATCTGCTGCACAACTTTACAACAAAGAACTTAGCTAATGCAAACAGATCACATGTCACTTTCTCCAAGAGCCACATTTTATTCAGCTGCCTGCAAGTTATGTACATGTATTGTAACTAGAGACTTAACTGTCAAAGACTGAGAAGCATGTGATGTTATGTGTTATGTATGCCGTGTCCCAAAAAGAAAGACAATCTCACGGCAGATAGTCTGTCAGATATTGATGAAACTCTTTCACTGGTAGTCTCAGCAGTAAATTTGTAATAAGGTGATTTTTAATGATTCCATCACACCTTTAATATGTTGCTACGCTACCTGGTGAAATGTTAATGTCAGAAAACAGAATCCATAATCTGAAGCAGGTTATCATGATTAACATAAATTCACAAGGTAGTGTAGCAATACACTTAGGAGTCAGTGGGATCTTTAATAATCTCTTTACTACAAATTCACAGATGAATCTACTGGTAAAAGAATGTTGAAAATCCGTTAAAATTTGATGTGCGTTACAGCCACAAGTTTGATGTCTTCATTTTATGGGTCACGGTGTAGTGCTGTGTGCATGATAAGTGAATTCAATTAATATCGATGTTCTAGCCGATCATGACGTGTCAGTCATCAAGAGTAAGGTCAACAAAGCTAGACCACCGATGACCTTTGTATCAATATTTTCAATGGTCACAGCTAGGAGGATCGAATATTTATAGAGTGACGACTGCTCTGTTTAACCAATGGGAAGCACTGAAGCTCTGATTCGTCCGTGTGGATTCGTCCGTATAAATGTAAATAAAGCAGTGATATGCAGCAGTGAAGAATAAAAATAGCAATAATAGTGCACCACAGAAACACTTCAACATTACTTAACTACGAACTTTTGCAAACAATGTTTTTATAGACTATTTTTTCCGTGTCATCATTGGTGAGGAACTGTGATTAGGCGTAATTGTAGTGGTTGATTTGTTTACTCACCAATACATTAACATAAATGCAGCTAGCTGCACAAAGGACTGGACCAATCATGACTGACGGGAAAAACTCACAGGCCATACCACTGCCTGTAGTGTGGGTTTTTCCAGTGGTCATGACCATGGCCGCCGTGGCCTGCCAGCCCTGTGGGCCTGTCATGTATGTATATTACTGCACTCTACATCAGCCACGCCTCTTCTGCCCGTGGTTGGGCCATCAGGCCAGTGAGCCATTCCAGCACCCTTGGGTCACAGTGTCATGGTGAAATTTTTCTATGTCCAGAGTTTTGGACAGAGTTCCAGAGAGAAACTTGTACCGTTTCGGAGATACCCGAATTTTCTATTAATGCATTGTGGAGTAAGCTGACCACAGTCTTTGTACGGCTTGATCTATTTAGCCATTTTGACACAATACCAGCTTGTGAATGACACAAAACCCAACTTATAGCTAATTCCACAAGAGTATAGAATCATGTACATCCAAATCCAGCACAACTTGATTACCGTTACCTAACAGATGAACCATTGATAGATGTACGTATGTTTGGCATAAGGTGAACATGGGTGGGGCTGTGGACCCAAAGTACTACTTGCCTGTTGAGAATGTCCTTGATCGCTCGACCTTCAAGAGGGTCTCAGTCGGTCATCACTCGTCTGTGGAACTGGAGTTTAATGTATCTGTGCCTGAATCAACACTGAGGTTATTGCTGTCTTGAACTGCTGTTGTTAGCGTGACATGCTGTTGTATAGCATAGCATATCTCAGTCATACTAAGGGCATGACATCTGTATGTCCATCTGTGTGTAATTATCGACCGCGTAGCAGGGGCGATAATACGTTGGGTAGTGTCCGTGTGTGTGTGTCTGTTTGGCTGTGAGCGCTCTCCTGTTTGAACCGTTTGACCTTGACTTTTGGCATGAGGGTCGACCTTGACCTTGGCTAGCCTGGGAATGTAGGTCAAGGTCAGAGGTCAAGGTCAAACAGTGAAAATTGTTTACGCTCTCCCGTTTGAACCAGTGGTGCGGAACAGGTCGATATTAGGACTCGGCTTGCGGAGTTCAGCCAATGGTAATTGCGAATGACCATTAGCAGTCCATTGGAATTGTCTGTTTGTTAGTAATCGGGGGCGTTCAACGTGTCGCGCGTAAACGGTCGATCAGCTTTAATGTTGGCAGTTTGTGATCAAGTATTGCAACAAAAAATGGAAATGGGCACGACATGACAGGTTGTTGTCTTGGCTACCTGCATGTGGAAGCCGACATGGATCGTAGTATCACTGATCCCGAGTTCTACTGAGGAAGAGGCATGGAGTCACATGTCAGACCGGTATGATATCCATCCAGAAATGTGCCCATTATACCACACGTGCTCACAGATTCTCTTGGCAAACCTGACGTAGCTTAAGAAAGAAGGCTGGTTAAACAAAAAGTGCATGTTTCCCTGCATTTTTATTGATTTTAAAATGAGAGGCACTTTGTAGCAATGACTAGGCAATATGTAGTTTACTGTAAGCTACATAAAACGTTCCGACGTAAGTTTATGTTTACTAGTGCTGAGTATAATCTGTGTGATGTGCAGGTGGATATTTGTGACAGAAGGAATGGACATTGGCTTTGCCGTGTTATATAAGAATGTCTCTGATGGACCCGAGAAAACAGTTGTCCCATTCTCTCGCGTGAACTCTCATATGGTGCCTGAAGATGGCAGCATTTTATGCTCTGAGCCTGGGATATGTATGTTCTTGTTATCTTATGTTTGTTCTTGTCACAATTGTGCCATTATGCTAAAACTACATTACTTTAGTTGGTGTGGATTTATTGTAGCTTTTCATTTTTTGTGTATATATGTATATATGCAATGTATGTGTCAGTTTTGTTAGCGCGAGATGTAATATATACATCTCACGCTTATGCTATGATGCCAGTGTTCATCTGTCTGTCCGTCTGTCTGTGACGGAAGTGCATTGGCGCATTATAGCTAATTTAGGTTTCAAATTCCAATCCCACTTTACCGTGCATTGCAGCCGCCGTAGCAGCACGGCCGCTGTGATGCTCGCCGTGCTGCTTGCGGGCGGATCATCTCGCACCATGCTAGCCAGTGCTAGACTCTCTTGTTTTGTATTCACTTCTTAAGTGTATGTTGCATTAGTTGATTTGTACCCGCAGCATGCTGTGTCTGTGTATGTGTTTGTAGACATTGTGAAATTTGACAACTCCTACAGCTGGCTGCACGGCAAGCGAGTCTGGCACAGTATTGACACGACTGAGCCGTCGACCGATCTCCCTCCAGTCACCGGCTCATTCGAGATGCATTCCTGACTCCGTTCAGTCATTGATTCAATTGAGGTTTTACCAGTGCCATTTTTAAGTTTAATACTTCAGCTGGATCTGTATTTCATATTATTGGAACTTTATTCACCCTCGGCCGTAGCCATGATACCGTGAATACAAAACATGAGAGTCTAGTACTGGCTAGCATGGCGCAAGATGATCCGCCCACAAGCAGCACGGCGGCCATAGCGCGGCGGCCGCAATGCGCGGTAAAGTGGGATTGGAATTTGAAACCTAAGTTACAAGTCGGACATGCCACACAAATTACAGATATTGTGCTTTCAACAAAAAATGTCACTGCTTTTTCTGTATTATGTCCATAATTGTTTCACCATTGTTTGTTTTAATATGTTTAACTGTAGTTTAGGTTGTAGTTAGGAACTACTGTTATCACTGTGAGATAGAGAAGATTGCCCGTGACGTTTGGTTTGTATTTTAATTATTTTGTTGTGAATTTTCTATTGTCATTCCATTTGTTAGACTGAGTTAACTAGCTTACTAACCATCAGCTTTACAATCGAGTGCTTTTATAGTCTTATTAACGTTATTGAATATTTGTGCATTTAACTTATATATTTGTATACATAACTTAACACTGTTATGATTGACTTTTGTTTATATTTAACTATTTTGCCATAGTTTTTGTAATACTGTGTTGCTTAATGCTGTTCACTTTATAATGGTTATGTCATTATTTAATATGGATTATGCTCATTTTTGTAGAATGTGTGGCATAGTAGTGTAACGATATAGGGCACTGAACTAGTGAGTCGAAGGTAACATTTCAGCTCCTGGCCTTTTACCAAACATATAAATTGGTCCTACAGCTAGGAAGGAAAGTAATTGTAGGTCTGGTGTTGTACTGGCAATGTATCACAGACTTAAGTGATTTAAGCTGTACTGTCAGACATTTTACTTGCCGTCGACCGAGGGGACCTGGCTGCCCTGGTCCTTTTGGACCTTTCGGCCGCCTTCGATACGGTCGACCACGCCATTCT
>Ga0209782_1002056_pt1 | contig 11016 bp, 7 predicted proteins | sample WorMetmaBAHAMAS1_FD_187390 | JGI IMG/M metagenome (GOLD analysis project Ga0209782, IMG submission 187390) | Marine gutless worms symbiont microbial communities from Max Planck institute for Marine Microbiology, Germany - Inanidrilus... | ecosystem: Host-associated > Annelida > Digestive system >...
GTAATTATACTTGGTGGGCAGTGTAATAGGTCTATGGTCGATTTTTACCGCGTGACGCTATGCTAAGCGCGGTATATGCCATCGTCGTGTGTCTGTCCGTCCGTCTGCAAATAATGCCACACGATAGTTTTTAAATGGGATGTTTTGTAAGTTGCAGAATTTCTACTGACAAGCGAGTCGCGCGGTCCCTCTGCCATAGCAGAGGCACTTGTAGAACATGTTCGTGCACAAAAATGCTTGCTTTGCAAAGTTTGCAAGAGTTGCTTTACCCCTAGAATAAACAGTGGCGGATTTAAGCTAGAAGACCTCGTCGGACATTGACCAAGAGTGCCTACACTTCCTCCCTGTCTCTCCTCCCCCTCTTCTTACATCCATTCCCCACTCCTATTCCCTTCCTCACATAGCCCCCAGCAGCAGGGGGTTATCCCCCGGAAAATTGTTTAAATCCTAGATGCCTGTACATCAGTTTTAGAACATGTTCGTGCACAAAAATGCTTGCTTTGCAAAGCCAGTTTCGTGTCGGACAAACAGGTTTTTGACATGAGTAAGTGAACTGTATTGACTTGACAGTAAACCACACGATTGTATACATGAGAAACTAGTATCGAATTAAGTTTAGAGGGCGGCCAGTCTTAGAAAGTTTACTCAGTTACTGTATAGTTTTAGTACAAAATTTGGGGATGATCATGATCAGACTCAGGTCATGCTTAATAGCCTCGCACTGCTTTGTCATTTGTGCCTAACTGCATGGACTATCTACAGTACAGAGTTTGAAGGAGTAAAAAATCCTGCTTTGGCATGTGTAACGCAAATTTTTTTTATTGATTTTCTTCAGCGGCCTCCGAGGACCATACAGCAAGGGCCTCGTCGGCCACTGCACAAGTGGCCACTCCACATCTTAAATCCGCCCCTAAGAATAAAGTCTGTTTCACATGAACTAAGTTCAATGCAATGTGGTGTGGTAAAATAATAATAATAATAATAATAAAACAGCTAAGTCTGAGAGACTTACGGTAGCTACGTTCACGATAGCAATTATGCTGTAAAGTAGAGATGTATTCATCTTCAACTTGACTTTCAAGTCGACTCATTTCTAAACTTCCGACTGGGTAAGATTCTTCGAAATCCGGCCGGACATAGTAATTAATTGCGAAGCGGGAGGTCTGCCGTTCTACACTATGTTTTCTGCACACACACACACAAGACAGCAGAACAGTCATTTTCAGGGTAATATACCTCGGCAAGTTTCTCATTAATCTCTTCCTTGGTTGGGTGAAGTTATTGGCACTGTCGACACAATTTATGTTGTACTGCATCTTTAGAGTTTATCATAGACGTCATCAATCTTTGTCAATAGGAAGCTTATGGGAATAACTGATAAAGCTAAAGCAGTACAGGAGTTTGTGCTAGATGCATGGTTCAAGCACCGCTACGGGAGCCTACATCCCATATGGGATGACACAGTTACCTGCCACTCGGCTGAGGCAGCATCTCCCACCCTGGAGCAGTTTTTTACAGGCTACATCGTGAATATTATTCCTGTCTCCCACATCGTGCCGTCCTATCACTGTCACAATTGGATGACCCCCTGTCATCATGTTTGATACAATTCCACTGGCATCTGACTTGGCACCACTTATTTCCACCATCTGCATCGTTTTCGTTGTTTACGTTAAATGAAGTGTAGCTAATAAACTGCCAACATGTGACGGTGATATGCCTAGCTACCTGTCCCAAAGGTGAAGTCACAAGACGGCCTAGCAGTGGCTAGCATAGCACGAGATGTTGTTTAAATTACCCCTCCCCGCGACCATAATGCACGGTAAATTTCGATCGGAATTTGAAACCTAAATTAGTGATAATGCGCCAATGCACTTCCATCACGGACAGACGGACACTGACATCATAGCATAAGCGCGGGATGTATATATTACATCTCGCGCTAATAAAATCTATCAGAAGAAGACAATGATTCAACATTTTTGGGAGCTTGGACACGTGAAGAGATTTCTCGTATTTCTAACGATACATACAGTTCTTCTAGCCAAGGTAACGGAAATAATTATGCCACTGCATTAGCCAACAACCAGTGGAAAAACCGATGAAAAAGACATCCCAACATGAAGGATGGCTGCTATGTGTTTTATTCTTCGTACAATTATCTGCTGTCACACAGACCTCTAAGGTCAGACACTTATCCTACAGCCATAAAAAATATCAGCTATAGTCTTCCCTAATGGATGGCCCACAATTCGGCAACCAGAATTTGATCAGCCACATAGTAACCGGACACTAATAAACCATTTCTAAGGCCACTGTGCATCTCGCTGCAAACAGTGGGGTGTTACAACCGACAAATGGCCATGTAGCAAACAACAAACAGAGCTCAATGCTGTCAGCAGCTGCCCACAGACTACGCTAGATGGGTGGTCTGCTGCTGCTTTACTTGGCTGATAATATTTCCATTCAGTGGCTGAAGGCACATGTGGATCATAAATGCATACAAAAATGATGCCGACTACTAAGTAATGGCTGTCGGCAACGACAGAAAATAACACGGAAACTATCGCATGCCAGAATGATATGACGACAGCAGACAAGATGAATATACGTACGAGTCGGGGACGAGACTGTATGCCGGATCGCTGATGAACAATGTGCTCACCAATGACAACACCACCATGAACAACAGCGGAGAAATCTGCAGGAGAAAACTTGCTGCATTCTACAACAAGTCAAAACATTCGTTACCATATTCACAGAACTGTCCAATCCAAATTCACCAGGAAAAAAAACGCTGAGAGTTATAACAGAAGTACATAAACAGGAAAGGGAAAAAAAGGTTGTCTGGTTGTGAAAGAAGCATGGTCCACAACTCCGGTAGTAAGCTCACTGCCAGCTCAAGATTTAAAAAAAGACATTTATCCAAGCCACAAAGCTGTAAGATAGCATTCAGCTTCAAAACTTGACATTCACGTCAACTCAGTTCTAAACTTCGACCGTGTACGGTTCTTCAAAATCCAGCCGGACGTAGTAAATAATTACAGACAAGAACAGTCTGCTTGGTTCCGATCTCTTAAAACTCTCATGAATACAATGCACAAGACTGCACTAACATCAGACTGAGGCCGATGACGAGGATACTGTGGTCGAGGCTGAGTAGGGCGTGGACGAGCCATACGTGGAGGCCGAGCTGATGGCCGTCGCACTGAACATGCGACACATCACAACTAATAATCACTCATCACTCATAAATTATTTTCCTAAATGCAATTTAACCCAGCTGACATAAGTAACTGTTTTGGCAACTAATCAATCTGCTAGCAATTCCTTTATGTTCTCAGTACCGCATTATGACTTACCTTTAATTGGCCCACATAATGACATGATCTTGATAATCAACAAGCTTCTTGCATATCGGACACAATAGACATTTAAACAGTCAGTTTTTGCTCAATCGTTTCTTGCTTTACTGCACTTACTCCAGGATTGTTTCAATTTCCAGAAAGTGAACTTTTGGGAAATAATTAAGCAGGGTTTTCAGGCCAGATGTCGTCAAAACACTGTTCCTACCACAGAAAATCATCCACTAGTCTCATTATTTCTTCATCCACAATCTGAACTACTCAGGAAAGTGATGACGCTCCCTTTATGCTGATTCTCCACCAACAGTATCAAAAACAGCTGCAGTCTCACATTGAAAAGAACTGCCAGATTAGTTAAAATGGGAACATATGTAATTAACTCACATTTAGCTTCCGAAATCCTTATGAATATTTGACAACAGAAAATTAATGCTAAATTTTGCCAAGTGAAATGCACATCTATACCAGGCGTGAAGGCATCCCCAAAAAACATGCGAAATAATTCTTCAGCAGAAATGTCACCTGCAAATAGTTTACAACAATTAACACCTTGTCATGATACAAAAATTAATTTGGATCTATAATGTATACAAATACTTAACACAGAACTAGTAACAGTAATTAAAAAATAGCTGGTAAACAAGCCAGAATGATTCAGTGTCAATTGCTGATATTCAAAATCACGCAGCTACAGAATTTCATTGCACCTTTATAAGCATACAGTTATAAACCTTCTGCTAAGTCACACACTAAAACTGCTAACAAATCACTAAATTCACACACAAATAAAGATATAATCAATTAATGATCACGATAAAAAATATCGTTTCAACTCAGTTCATCACAATTAGACGTAAAAATATGGAAAAACAGTATAATAATACATGCCACAACAACTACACGACAAAGAAACACTGAAATGAAGAGAGACTGAAACTGACAGAACTGAAACGACATTAAAACAAGAGAAGCTACCACATCTGAGGCAACTTGCTTACTAACATCAGAAACAAAAATTCCTGATGAAATTTCATATTAGAGATCATAATGTCGATAAACAAGGTAGATTCTTCAGCATGTTACATTTACTAATTAATATTATGATGCCAACTTGACAAAACTTTTCATATGGCAGAATAATGTTACACTGCACATAAAATTAGGGTTTCCATGTGAAGACACACAGTTCGGGAATTTTAATCTAAGGGAAGGGGCCCAAAACATATCACATACTTATGGCCATGTCTCAAACAGTAAATCACTGCAGTGAGGGGGTGGGGTACCCACTACTTCGGTACTTTCTCAGCAGATTTCAGAGAATCTCCTAGGTCAGACTGGTTGGGAATATATGGTCTGGACCTGAGAAGCCTTGGCAAGATGCACCCCTGTCCAGAACTGATGAAGAAGAAACAGATTAACCTGAAATAGCCATTACAATATTGCGTGTGGATGCACACACAGTTTGATACTGTGCAATTTTATACTTTACATAATCTACCTTCGAAACCATACGAGTAGCCATAGAATCCATCGTTATCACCATCACTACCGTATCTCTGCCGCCGTTGTCGCGGCATTACTCGTGATACTTCTTCCAGACCAAATTCGTCGTAATGTTTACGCTGTACAGGGTTGCTTAATACACTGAATGCACTGCCAATAGCTGAAACAACACCAGGAAATAATTATCACCGGTATGAAACAAGAAAAGGCTACAGTCACTAGAAGGATAGATCGTTAATTGCTTTGTACTGTCAATAAGTAACTTATAAACTGTGTCTCAAAAAAATGACACTGATGTAGCACACTGTAACTTCAATGCATATCAACCAATTTTGGTAATGTTAGACAGAGATGTTGCCGACAGAGGATACTAGCGAATGGTGATTTCTCATTCCACCTCTCCTAACTAATATCTCTGCACTACCTGGTTAAACATGAACTCCAGAAATTTGGTGACTTTAGTCATGCTGTATACCAAAAACGACATTACTTTGGCTTGCTATATCTTCAACATTTAGCAAACAATTTTAATAATTTATGGCAGGAAATAGCTATGAAGTTTGAGCTATTATAAGCCCATTTAACTTCTCATGTCCGTTTGATATTACTTCCTTAATTTACTGCTAGATTACGAAGGCGAAAATGACGCATTTTTGACGGCACTGGTTGTTTGTAAACATGCTGATTACTAATAAAGCATTAAAGCACTAATAAAGAAAGATTCTGATAACAAATTTGTTAAAGTTAAAAGTTTCCCAGTTGTTGCAAAAGCTATGGGGTTACCGTTATTCCATCAACTGTAGATAATGCATGCCCGCACAGCTGATAACATGGACCTTGTTGACGAATTGGTGCTACACAAAAATGGCTAGGTGAGAAGTAATACTTGCACACTGTACCTAACCGCTATTATGACCTTATTTGATACAAAAAAAAAATTACTAAAATTGGTTGATGAGTATCTAAGATACAGGAAGCTAAAGCAGGGTCATTTTCGAGACAGTATACAGCATAACTGAAAAGACCCAATTTCGGGGGTTAATGTTTCCCAAGGTAGTATAGAGACATTACTTAGGCGAGTGGGATAACAAATCACCATTCGATAGCGTAATCACTCAGTAATATCTCTGCCACAAATTAAATTTGATGTGGATTGAAGTTACAGTATGTAACATCAGTGTCATTTTTTGAGACACAGTGTATAATGATAATAGGTCAATGACAAATGGAAACTATTTTGGCTGATAATACTTTATGCTTTAAATACCAAATACTGTTGTGTTCTGGCAAACAAAACAATGCAACAGCTAGATGACAGAGGGCAGCAGTGGCGCTTATGAAAACACTCAGTTTTTAAAACTGCCAAACTAATAAACTGCAAATCATGCTTGCATTTAAAAATTATATGAAGTAAAATATTTAAGACTTCCTAACACTAAATTCAGCGTTGAAATGTATTTAACATATGCAGAAGCTTAACTCTGGCTATCACAAGACAAGATGAAGTTGATAAAACTTCTGCAGTTCATCATGCTCTCTACCTTTGAACGCCTCTGTTGCTCCGGGTGCCTTATTCTTGTCCGGGTGAAACTTCAGCGCCAGCTTTTTATATGACTTCTTTAAGTCGTCATCTGTACAATCCTTCGAAAGTCCGAGAATCTCATAATAGTCTTTGCATCTACGGATTCTGACACAAAAACATGTCATCGATGGTATTTCAATACACTAATGAAAATAATGCCTCGTGACAATTAAACAATTCTAGCCAATTACACCGAACATCTTTAACTGCTAATTAATAAACTAAAATGGATTAAAACCAGTAATACAAAAATTGCCAGTATAAATTCTCTCTGAGACACAGCTGTCTTGCAAGTGCAAAATCATGGCCATGATATATCAACAGTAATATTTCCACTGTAATAGGCAGCAATAAACTTCAGTGCCAGCTTCAACCTTATTAATGACAGTTAATTTAAAACAGAAACTGTTTACATACTTAATTTTTCTATTAAACATGAATATTTTTGTTGTCCAATTTTACGGTATGGCTGGTAACACATCACTTGAACAAAATAAATAACCAACAATACACTGCAGCTCTACTAATTATTTATGTAACATGACAACTGTGCAGGTCACACAAGCAAAAATAAAATAACTAAAGCAGTATATAGAAAATGGAGCAGTAAAAAGCTAACACACAATGGAAATAATTCCAACATCAAATGACGGTCAAACATGACTACAGATAACAAACTAACCTCTTAATACTAACATTCGATAAGCTGCAGAAAATATAATAAACTGATGTATACACACCAAGTCATTGCAGGTATTAGATTTACAGTGACTGTATTTACCGATACAGCACGATAATTAAAGCAACTGCACATAATTAACATTAACTACGTTGCTTCTGTCAAACCATTCAAATTAAATTCTTGAAAAAATGTTGGTGAAAGAAGTCATTCAGTTAACCAAGTAGTAAAGTAGTAAGTTAACATCTTAAAAACTGATAAAGGTCCAAAATCACTCTTAGCCAGCCACGTTTATTGTAGTTGTCATAAAATGTACAAACAGTAACAATTATCAAAACGATACTTTTGAACGGCATCCACTTGCACATCAGTGTATTTTGGAACGTTATCGTCAAAAACGTTTGTGCCACAATGTTCCGACGTCGGTGAGCCATCATTTTCTGTTGGCTCTGACGTAGTTTCAGTATCTTCAGAACATTCATCATTATCTGGCGATGGCGATGATTTGCCCACAGCATCACCCATTTGAATTCCATCTATCAGATCTGCATTATATCACCACATCAGCAGAATGAAACAAAACAACACATCAGTGTAATCAACATCAATCATAAACAACTAGCCATAAATGGTCATTGTTTTATGCATAAACAAGCACCACTGTGTGTAGTTAGTCGACTTGACTGACCTGGTGCCACATCCATCATTTTTTTGTCTGTATATTCAACACTTCGATTTTTTGGCTCAATCCATTAATACTGTGCAATACAGCATAGATACATGTACAAAACTCTCATCTTTTTTTTCTAATTTTGTTGTCTCTGATACATCATGTCACTAATAACATGTATTAAGCTGCTGTTTGTTTTTACAAATGTAAAAGTACTGATTAAAAAAAAAACTGTCTGACGTGATGACTAACAATTCCAGTGGCTATGATAATTAACTGATAATACACAGCATAGTTTGTGACAGTAATACTGGTCAAATTACGACCCCATTTTGTGACCACTGACCATTACAGCAAGAATGCACACCACCAAATTACAAAATAAAAAGACAGTCAAAGGATGAACTACAAAGATAATTCCATGGTAGTATAACACATAACTACTGAATACTTTGCACAAATATAACACACTCTCAGTTTCAATCAACTAACCTTCTTTTCTGCAGTTACTCTAAATGTGGCTGGGGGTCCCCCAAACACAAACTTTTGGGAAACAAGAAGCATTTGAAAAATGTTGGGCCCATTCGCCACAATGAGCCACCTCATGCCAATTCACCAGGTGTTTCCACTGTACTGTCGCACGCCACCCACGCATCGATGTCCACGACGCCAATGACGACGACAACGCGTGACAGAGGGGACCGCTATGGCCCCATGGAATGGGCCCAATAACAGGAGCATGTTTTGGTCTGACGTCCATCCTGTTGCCCTACAGGATCAAAGTACTAAAGAGAATAGAGTTAAAACGATCAACAAAAAACTGAACCAAATCGATTCAGTAATTTTATGTCACCTACAGGCTGGAATGGCCAAGTCAGTATCTGGTCCAGTAGTGATGAACAGCAATTAAATGTGCCATGTTTCCTACAACAGGTAGTGTTGGTAATTAGTTGGTAATCCAATCCTGCAATACCATAGTGTGACTAATCGCACTAATACTGGTGTAATCAGATACTGATCAAATTCAGCACTTAGAGCAACTATCCACGTTAATAACAATGGGCGAAAGGAGACAAGCGATCAATACTATTTCATTTACAAAAATAGACTAGGCTGGCACAGAGTCGATCTACAGTGGACCAGATGTAGTCCAGAATCACTACCAAGATCTGTTCTAACTCTAGAAGGGAACAGTGATAAACAAAACCAACAATACTAATTGTACTACATGTTAAAAATACTAAAGTAACACAGTTACCAGAATTTACAGTTAATACCTTAGCTGTCATTCCAGCCAATCACTGTTGACTTCCATATTTTGGGATGCATTCTCTTTCGGACAAGATCACTTAAATGCACTGCCAGTGCCATTATTCTATGCACTGCTCCTACACTCTATGAACACACCCAGGAACCATCCTTAGTGTAACTGAAATATTAATACAGAAATGTTTCTGAATCTCAATCTATACTGCAACTCCCTAGACTTGTACGAAAACATTTTAATACAGCTATTAATTTAAAACTTTTAAAGCAACAATTTTCATACAAAAACAATACCAGCTTATACTGAGTGCCTGAAGGTTATTTTCCAATCGAGTTTAAATAGATCATTTTAGAGATGCTCATCCCAGCCAATCTCTTGTCTGGTAATGAGGAAAATAATAAAACAAAAGCAACCATTCATGAGGAACACAAAGGAACTATAACACAAAATAAACATAAAAAATAAAAACCAGGTTTGGTTGCCTTTTATCATCTCTTGCCTGTTAACAGAATGGGCCTATTCTCAAATAAGTCTACAGATGAAGTAAGTAAGTTAAGGAAAAAAGTAAGCAGGGATGTTAAGTAAGCAAGCAAACGATTTAAATTGTGCTAAAATCAACAAATACTGGGGCACACCAAAGCCCATAAGCAGCAAATCATTCCAGCTACCATGGAAGTGCTATCAGAAGGATGCATGCTATGAAGTTCAACTTAAAACTGATTAGAACTAAAACTGCACAACAATGTTAAACACTGCCAGCAGAAAAGTTTCAGTACCATGTCAATCAAATAAAAACTATCACACACATTACAAGTAGATTCAACGTTAATAAAAAAAAAGTTAACAATCTTACCAACAATTCAAGTGGTGTATTAAAAATCTAAACTCGGCAGTTTAGTTATGTGCCTGACATGCTATTGATGTTTAATAGGAAATAATAAAAAAGTTGCCTAATGTAAAATATTTATCAAAGAACTAAAAGTATGAAAGGACTTAAGGCCACAACCAAGATCTCTGCACCAGTTCTTGAGACCAAGAACAAAACCTTTACATATGAGAGTTAAGTGGTCTTGAGATCAGAAGACTGAAAATCCTTCACATTGTACTGTTTACCTGAGAAGGACTGATCAAGTATTTGGTTGTTATAAACCACATACTTGCTCAATCTCTGTGGCCTGCTTCACACAGTATCAACACAAATACCACATTTAGTAGAAATTTTATCCAAAAATGTTCAAAATAAAAATTGAGTAAAACTAGCAGAATAAAGTTACAGCTGTAAACAAAGGAAATATACTAAAACAAACAGAAAAAATGCCAAAAAAAACAAATGAAATGCGGATATACATGCATGAATGACATGCACACAACTGGTATTGGATAACAAATAACAGGAGCTAGCATAACTAGAATAAATTGTTTTCACCACAAAAGTGACAGTCTCAGGCCAGCCGATATACTCTTGTTTAACAGGCTATCATACCTGTCACCAGCAGAAAAGTTAAAACATGATAAGATGATTACTGGTCAACTGGACATTGTTTTTTTTTGTTGACATACCAACTCACATAAAGTAAACTCGCAAAAAAAAATTTACAGGATTATACTTAACTTTCCACACATGGCCAAAGCAAACTGTACAATAACCCCACTTAATATGTTGTTAGTGTAGTTATATAAGTAATTAATTTTGAAATGTTTCCAGTCACATGATCCTGGTTTACTTTCAATAGCTTTTTGTACTTTTGTCAGACCTATTCTTGAATATGGTTGTGTTATTTGGAGTCCTCTTCTCAAATGTGACATTGGTAAAATTGAGTCTGTGCAGTGACAGTTTACCAAGCATCTTAAAGGATTTTATAACTTATCTTACACATGTAGACTTGATAGACTGGGTCTTGACAGTTTATACTGTAGACGAATAAAATCGGATTTAATAATGTGTTATAA
>Ga0209782_1002057_pt1 | contig 11014 bp, 3 predicted proteins | sample WorMetmaBAHAMAS1_FD_187390 | JGI IMG/M metagenome (GOLD analysis project Ga0209782, IMG submission 187390) | Marine gutless worms symbiont microbial communities from Max Planck institute for Marine Microbiology, Germany - Inanidrilus... | ecosystem: Host-associated > Annelida > Digestive system >...
CTATAGAAACAGTGTATCAGATAGGGTGCATACATGCGCCACCTGGTAAATACAGTTGAACGATCCGTGCTCGACGGTGTAAGCATAGAATGTTGCAGTCACATATACGTGAACAATTCACACGCATTAAGTAAATAATTTTCTCAACTAAAACCTTCACATTTCAACCAGTCTCCAACTTCAACCAATCACACTGACCTTCAAGGTAAACCAGCTTGCCAAATATTTAGCTGACGCGTCACATCGTTCAACACACACAGACACACACACCGGGCGGACCCAGTGCTCTACACGGACCACTAAAATGGTCGATAGAATGCAAGATGCTCACAGTTAGCTGAAGAAGTGGCAAAACTAAAGTGTTAAGCGCCTAGTGGGCAACATCTCGGGTGGTCCGACTAATGACCGGACCGAGGATGGACCCAAACTAGTTTCGGGCCAAAGCGAGATTGACCTGTCGATAGTGGCAAAATGAACGTCACACGCAAGTTGTATTATCGACGGCAATAATTCAGGACTCCGCGTTAACGAAAACGATAACGATAATTGAAATTGTACTGTTGAAAGAGACAGAAGTTCATCATCACTATTTGTTTGCTGCCAAAATCTATACAACTCGAGAGAAAGCAACACACAACCACGAGTGGCTAAGCGAACCTTGATGATCCTGCTGCACCGATCAGTGTGACGCCAGACGTGCGGTTACCTTCCCAGTCTCACCGCACTGCCTCCGTCATTCCCCGACCGCTGGGGATAGGAGACTGGGTCGGTCGGTGGATGGGCCGTAGCGCACGATTGCCAGCTAGATGTGGTAGTTATCAGCACGTGACGGCGTGCTTGACTGCGCATGTCAGTTGACGCCAGTGACATCATTACGGCATGTCACTGATAATAACTTGCATACTTGCTCTCCATGCAACGACTAACCCACAGTGCAGAGAGGCTAGAATACTAGCACTACACAGGCGTCCTACATGTCAATCGCCTTGATCTCTTCAGCCGTTTTTGCATGGTACATACGTGTGATCAACAGACAGACAGACACACAAACTAAGTCACGTCGTCACTGGCTTAGGCATAGCTCTCATCTCGCACTACTGCACTAGTGCTGGTGATGTAAACTAACTGACAAATTCACTGTATAAATAAACAGGAAAATGTTTACCTCAATCTTTTTACCCGTTCGGCTGATCACCGTCGACAGTATAATACACTGAACGTACACCATTGTGTACAACACGATAAGCATGCCGGAGCGCGGTCGCACAGATTGTAGACTTGAGTGCACATTGGCGCCACTCTGCGAATACGATTGAACGATCTGTGCGTGGGGATGAAGGATAGTCTGTGCAAAAACGGCTGAATCGATAATGAAGATGCCGTCTGGAGGCTGAAGGAACCGACTGTTAGTTGGGGTACATACGAGTGCCACCTGGCAAATAAAATTGAACAGATTGTCCACTTGTTACACTTATTACGTCTGTACTGCTGCGTTTTTTGGTTTTGTTGTATTTCTACCTCGTGTTCGTGTAGCTAATTCCTGACCAATGTCTACCACAGTTCTTCCAAGAACATCTTTCGACCTAGAACTGCCTGGTTGCCAGTGTGGCTTACTTAGTGGGGTAGGATTTTATCGGCCAAAACAGCAAATTGTCTGCCCTAGGAATACGGAAAAGTAGCGTACAAAATTCACACCCGTGAGAACAAAATCGCGAAATAACGGAGGCGATCTATTCACTATGGACCACTAATAGGATGTCTGACCTTGCCAGTCAAACGGAACCATCGGCGATAGAAATTTTTAGCTAAAAATAGGATTATGGTTCGGGTTATACGCTGGAGTTTCCGGCACAGAGATGGCATGTTGAGCGTTTGGCCGAGAATGGCAGCAACCATCGGTGTGCTGCTTCAATGACCGGAAGTGCCCCAAATCTTGTTTTGGTTCCTTTTGACTTCGGCCCTCGACAGCTCAACGGCGACGCCGCTATTGCCCGTCCTCCTCGCCACGCCGCCGACATCCGGGTATTGTTCGCAGTGATCTAATTTCGTGTAAGTCGTCGTCTCTCTCTCGCTACAGTCTCAACACTAATGTCCATGAATTTTACTCTTTCACACTCAATCTGCATATTCATGACCGTGATCCCGCGGTTATAATACATTTCCTGGTCCAGGAAATGATAGGATCCGGAATAACCAGGAACTAACTGGTCGAGTACTCCACCCTAACCATTGTCATTGACCTTGATCGGTGACTTTTCACTTTCAGTCTCAGCAGAGATAGGTTTGTGACCCATACACGTACAGGTCTTTAGGTAAAGGTAAAGGTGACTATAGCCTCACCGCTACAGGAACTCACGTTCCACGCGGGATCACACAGTGGTACCTGCCACCAGGCACAGGTGACATTTCCACTTCTACCCCCAGCCAATTAAAGCTGGTCCTCGATCCAGCGACTCCAGAGGGATGCAAGGCTGAGTAGACCTAGTTGGCTTGGTTAACAACCGAGGTGATGTACCGGCCCGAAGTATAGTACGTGTATTGTAGGCTACACGGTATACTTACAGAAGTTCAAAGGTCAAAGGTCAGTCGGTTCGGACGATGGAATTGAAACAGACAGACATACGGACGATCGCTACTGATTGCTTTACCTTCGCGGCTATATAGGCCTAACGGGTCAGTGAAGATACCGTCGAAATGACCAAGAGTCAACTAATCGTGGTCCCAGGCCGGCATTGCGGCCAGTTTAAAGGGTTAATGCTAGCGAGCTAATCACGTGCCTGTCTCGACGTCCAACTGGCATTAACCTTTGAGGGCGGTGCTTATCTGTCTCCGAGGTCACGTGACTCGTAATTGGGTCGGCGCAGTTGAATGGGTGAAACGCGGTACAGAATCAACGACGGACGCCATAATAGACGTCCGTCCGTCCGTCCGTCCGTCTGTCTGTCTGTCACACTGTTAATCTTATAGAATCACATGAGACTGCGCCGTCCATGCAGATGCTAATGTTGATTGATTGAGTTAAGTAAGTAAGTAAATAAGTCCGTGCACTCGACTCAATATGGGACATTTCCGAGAGAGCGATGTTGCTAGAAATCTCTGGACTAGTAATGAAGAAACTAAACCAAACAGAACAGAACTGAACAACACAACAATAGAAATACGATAAGTGTAAAAGCACACAAAATACTAAACTGAAACGAGAATGTGGAACTAGGACATCTGAGTTTGAGGACGACTACGGGACACTGCTGATTCTTTTTTACTAGATGGAAGGTTTATTTTACTTTTTTTCAGACAAATAACAGTTGCAAAGCAACACAATGAGCAGCATAGCTGAAGTGACAATAATCACAACAGTAATCCATCAAGGCAATGTACTAATAGATACCTTCAATGCAAACACAGAGTACAGTGCTTAGCATCACAGGTTCATACCAGTACAAAGGGTTGATACAACAGCTAGTGCGAGTAGGCCCTAATACACAAATGAGGATAAATTGGAGCACTTTACTCTACTTGTGACTTAACGGACACAATGGACTGCAGTGTCTTATTGGCCATTTCTAGGTAGTTCCATGAAGCTAAAACACACATAAGATGTCTACGTAGAATGGTTCGACAGTAATTTGAATAAAGTTTCCAGGGGTGACCTCTGGTTGTTGTGTATACAACCAGAGGTCACCCCTGGAAACTACGGAAACAGCTTAGGCCCCTTTCACATTGGAAATTTGACTGTTCACGCTAGAAAGATTTTCTTGCGAAAGTGACTAATTTACATTAATTTCGAAATAAATATCCAGTGTGAAAGGGGTCTTAGAATAGATGGTAAAGTTTATTACTACTATGGGTAAAACGGGCTGAGGCAATATTGGATTGTGTCGTGTGTCGTGTCGAGCGCAGTGGTCGATTACTGTCTCAACGAGTGGTTCAACGCCACCTGTCTCGACCGACATCCCGCTGATCACGTGATCGTGATGACGTCAGCTCGGTTCGGTCGTATGTCGAGTGGCCGGTGTATCAGTGGAGAGATGGATGTTGGCTGTGTCAAGGATGTGTTGACGCAGCTGGATGCCCCCTGCTCGGGCCGAGTCCAGTGTTTCGTCAGCGTCAGGAGCCTTGTCGAGTTGCATCCCTGTCAGAAGGACTTCGTCTCGTACCTGGAGGCCAGCTACGACTGCGTACAAGGTACGGTATATAGAGCAATCTGTTTCCGGTTTGCGCTATGGTTTCTCCGTTAACGTTTTGATGGCGTCGTAGTTGATAGCATCTGCAAATCTGCAAGCCGAGATATTGTAAATATTTTTGAACTGCACATCGGACTGGTGATAGTACGGAGGAACTGGCTCTACTTGTCGACGCAATCCACGAAACCGGAAGTACTTAGCATATTTGAAGTTCGGAAGTGCGGTTTCCGAGATATGCGAGCGGACAGACAGACAGACAGACACGCTCATCACAATACTCGGCTGTCCTATCGTGGGCGGAGTAATTAAGTAGTATCACAAGTCTACAGAAATGCACTGACAGCGTCCTGTATGCCGTGTGGTCGCCATAATGGCTTTCTAGTGCACTTGAGTACCGCTAGTTGGACGACGGCATGGAAATGTCGAGGCTTGGCTGCTGGTCCGCAAGCCAACAGATGGCTTTGACAGACGAGGACAAATTTCTGTGGCATCGGCCTTGGCTTGTAAGTGCATAACATTCGGGACTATACATTGCTTTGTCGTTGCCTTGACAACTTGGTCTGTGCCGTTAATTCACGGAGGAAATTTTCGCTGCAATTTTAGAACGGAATTGTTCTTGTCAACGTAGCGCGTTCCGTTGTCGGAAAATGTAAGTAAGTAAATAAGTAAGTAGGTAAATATAATTTGTAATAGCGCAGAGTGGTTAGCTGAAGACGAATCTGGTATGCAAGGGGAGAGCGCGTACTGGGTTGAAAGACCTGCTGGAAAGAATGGGTCTCTTGCACATATATTTGGAGGGACATAAGGTAATCACACACCCATTGTCCTAAAGTTCGTAGAGGTCGGTGCAGTTTTAGGGTTCCTGGGGACGGAGACCCTACAGTGGACGTCAGTGTTCAGTTATAAGCACAGCAGTAGGCTGCCTTTTCTTTCTGCCAGATGTGCGGTTACCTTCCCAGCCGCAGACCGTTAATAATTTATACTGCGTGGTTAATATGACCGTCCGCATGGTGACAGCGATTTTTCGTCCTGTGTGTGGATGTTCAGAAAGGCTCCCCGTTACTGAATTTTTAACTTTGCAAACTACATGTACAGTACTTGTTCGGCCGGCGTGAACTAACGGAATGCTTCCTACACGACAGGTATAGGTACATCTGTGGTCAGTTCCCGAAAGTCATGGCTTTGCGTTAAGCCTAAATTCCACGGGAGCAGTTTCCACGTAGCATCCTCGTAGCAAAATGTTACGAGGATGTCGCTAACATGTTACGAGGAAATCGGGCATGTCGGACGAGTTACGAGGATGCTATTGCGACTTTCAGACCATCTCGACATGTCAAGATGGTCTGGTATGTCGCTAACATGTCCGCAACAAGTCGTGCGTGTCGTGGAATTTCGAGAACGACACGACAAACGGACAAACGGGCAGCACAGTTATGTTTTGGAACGAATTCTTGCTTGTTCGCTGTGACAAGCTGAACGGGGAAGTAGCTATGCTACGAGGAAGTCTGCTGCTACGAGCATGTTACGATGAAACTGCTGCCGTAGTATTTAAGCTCTAAAGCTGAGACACACGTGCCAACACGACCAGACAAGTGTCGGCGGGACAAGTTGGCTGGTGTATCCAGGCGCTTATAAAAGAGCGTGTATCGTGTAGTGAAGCGAGCATTATGCGATGTGTACACGGCTCAGTGCTCAGCGCCGACCAACGATGTACGCCACCTACCTCGGAAATCGCCGTCAACGACCGTCGTCATGGTTACCTGTCTCCATGGTTACCGCGGCGGTTACCGTGGTTACCTGTCTCCGTTGTCAGTCGTCCAGCTCTCGTCACGTCTCGTTGCTATGCAGTCTGTCTCATCAGCAGGCGGAGGAGGAGGTGTCCAGTCGAGTGTTGCTGGCAGCGCCGACTGCCCGTGGTCAGTGTCGGTCCAACGAGGTCAACGCGTCAACGTCACTATCACACTGCTACCAGCGCGCACACAGCTGACGTCATCGCCGCGTCATCGTGACGTCACCGACAGGTCCGCGGTTTCTACTTCCGGCCCGACGATTGTTAGTTACGCCGCCGGCGCTCCTCAAAATGGTACAGTTTTATTTCTCGTACTTATTCTGCTCCTGTAAGTTAATTTCAGTTCTCGTTCCATTTCTAGTTCGGTGTTTAAGACGACTTTTTGTTAGGCTACAATAGCTTTACCAGAGTAACTGCCGGCGTTTATATAATGCCTAGTTCTTTTAACTTTCCTGCAGTCATAGTAATCGTTCTAAAAACATAGATTTAAGTTGTAATATTTGTATGTTAATATTTTTTGATTAGGCTATTCACGGCCGAATGACAGAAATACGAGAGAGAACATAACAGTCTGTGGAAAATCAGCGAATTTCAACGAATGCTATCAACTGAAAGTCGTGAATTTTTCTAATAAAATTTCGCCGTTATTTATACCGCTGGATGTGTGTATATGACGTCATACAGACTCGGCTCAGATGTCGTCTGCCCGTCGCCATTGGATACCGGGAGTGACGTCATCATCGCGGACGTGGTTGCTAGGCGACGGGTCCACGTCCGTGACGTCATGTGCACGTCGCAGCGACGTCGACATTTGCTCACTTCCGCCGGAAGTCATGTGCGTCTACACGTGACCGGAAATGCTTTGCAACGCGGCCGAACTTTTCTTATACACTTCGAAGGTTTGTCGTTGCTTTCCCGCTGAACTAGGCTATTTTAGGTAAATGTAAAGACTGTCATAGCCCATGAGCAGTCTAGGCAGAGTTCTCATCTCCCTTAGTTGGGCCTTGAGCCTATGAGTCATTCATGTCTGTGACGCTGGCAGTCAATCGGCATTCATTGACCTTGACGTTAAAAGGTCAAAGGTCAATGTCACATGGTTACTGCTGCCGGCCGGCCAGCGTGGGTTATATGCATATCAGTAGAGTTAAAGAGCCGGTTTAAACGTAAACTATTTCCGGTTCCAGTCACGTGACACAAACAGACATAGCGGAAATGGACGCTGTTCATCGTCCGCAAGCACCTGCCGACCGTACCGCAGACGTACCAACCGAGAGACCAGATGTGCGAGCCTATTAAATATTCTATGTTTATGTTACGTGACCGGAACCGGAAATAGTTTGAGTTAAAACCGGCTCTTTAACAAAGGTAAAGGTACCCGGTTTAACGACTCCATATAGTAACGAAGACTGTCGGCGTCGAGGCAAGCGGGTGTGAGCGACTTGCCCACGGTCGTTACGCAGCTGCGCCCCGACCGGGAATCGAACCCACGACCTCTTGATCGCAAGTCCAACGCCCTACCGTTGCGCCACCACGCCACCCTTTACCTCTACTCTACGTAGGATTAATGGAGCGCGAGCGGACTAACTGTGGGTGTTGTTGTTTGACAGCGGTTGGCTGTCCTGAAGTGGTGGCGCCATCTGGTGGCTGGATGCGACCGCTCGAGGCCAGTGATGATGCTGGTGTGAGTGGTCGAGCACAGAGTGTCATGATGCAGTGCAATGACTCGTCGGAGACGTGGTACTTGACGTGCTCGTCTAACCACTGGCTCGGTCAATACGCCAACTGTACGCCTCCTCACGGTATCTCAACTACACCGAGTAGTACAACTAACCTATACCTTCTAGATCCAAAGTTTTAAGCCCTTCTAATACTATAGACGTGAAAAAGTTGGTGAAAAGTTAGAAAAACCTTTAAAACGACTTTTAGCGCGAGATGTAATATATACAGTACATCTCGCTTATGCTACGATGTTAGTGTCCTTCTGTCTGCCCGTCTGTCTGTGACGGAAGTGCATTGGCGCATTATAGCTAATTTAGGTTTTCAAATTCCGATCTAAATTTACCGCGCATTGCGGTCGCGGTGCGTGCGGGCGCGAGGGAAGGGATCATCGCCGGGAAGAGTGGAGGGATCATCTAGCGCTATGCTAGCCACTGCTAGGCCCTCTTGTTAAAAACTATCTAATCACATGGAGTGGTGACAGTGTATGGATTGCTCGACAAAGGTGTAAAGTAAGTAAAATAACTTCCTGCATTACATCTATTACAGACTAATTAACTATGCTTCAGGACATCATAGTAATAGAGATGTTCACATCGTTTGTGGAGCATTTCAACCACTTCTGGCCTGAAACATTTGACCAGGTATACCAGCTTAAAACTGACAAATTTATTGCATCGAGGATTTCTTTATGTTTTTAAATGCATTATTTATTTACAACAAGAATAATGTGATGCAGCTTCATTGCTGAACAATTGCATCAATATCGTGTCACTATATCCTTCCTACTCCCAAAAATACGAAAGATTACAGAATCGCGCTTCGAACTATCGCAAATGCAAAGGTATGAATTATGGTAAGTTTTATTTTACCATAAGCCATCTAACGCTGTCACGTATCCTCACTGACGTCTTATTCCAGTAGAATTCTTTCAGCAACGAACTTCTGTCGACTGTATCGCGGTGCTTCCATCGACCACGCAATGTTGCCATATATGTGCCTAGCGGAAATCTCATATCTTCGTCCACGGTTTGCATTTCTTTCCACGCTTTCAGAAACTCTCGTATGAATTCGTTGAGACGCCAGATCATGTTGTCAATTGCGTCGTCCACGTTGCGACTCGGCGTGTGAAACAGTCGCTGGTACTCGATGAAGTTCTGCAGCGCATCCGCCGAACTCATCTCACCATCGTACGAGAAAATATCGTTCAAGAGAACCACGTGTAAGCCGTGCTTTTCCAAGACGATCTGGTGCAACGGATGATCGATGTAGTCTCGTGAAATAGAAACGCCAGAGAATACCGCAGACATACTGACTGCCAGCGTGGTTCCTGCGTTCACCAACTTGTGATCGAGTAGTTCCTGTTCACTGACATCTGTCATGTTTCGAGCACGTATCGAATACGACTGACTGGCCCAGCAAATCCACTCTTCCACGTACCAGTCACAGGTGGTATCATTTCCAGCCTTTACGTGTGCAATGACTGATCCAAGAGCTAGCAAACGACTGACACCGTCCACCATTGCAATTCCCGTCAGTCCGTATTCGTCGACAATCTTCGTCGCCATCTTCTCTCTATCTGCGACGGTTTTCCGACTGGCTTGCCAGTGTTCGTGCACAAGTCTCGGTATTCGACAAAACGCATCTATCATCATCTCATGTGTTGCTTCATCTTCCGTCTTTCTATCACGTACATCGTCACACATGAACAGAGGTACATTTACAATCGCCAAACCAAGGACACCGTCTAAGTCACCACCGGAAATCCAGTAGGAAGCAAACTGGTCATATTTTATTACCGAACAATGATTCTGCATTTTCTCAATGTATTCTTTCGATTGTTCTTTAAACGAGAATGCAACAGCGTTCATGAGGTGACGCCAGATTTGTCCTGAATGGACAGCAGTCTTGATCACTTCATTTGCCGGTACAAATGACAGCGGGTTCCATCCATATAAGGTGTTCTGCGGAACAATGATACATATAGACTCACTATCGGCGGACATGACGATTTCTGAAACGCTAGACGTGAGTGGCAACTAAAAGCGTATTCACACCCCTCTGATTTAACTGAAATGAACAGAACTGGCTTAGCAAGTAATATTGTAATGCACTATTAATAGTGCAATTACACTTATGATATAGGAGCATGTCGTCCATCCATGCATGTGTTCATCTGTCTGTTCGTCTGTAACATTGGCATATAGTGATAACTTTGTGCAACAAAAAATGGCAGCCTAATCGGCATAGATAGGCCGATGTATCAGTTGGATATTGAAATATATAATTTTGCACTTTGGCACAAATTGCGTTCCAAACCCGTCGAATTTGGCCCATAGTATCGCGTCCAATGGCTCGCATGTCGCATATCTCAGCATCTGCTGAGCTTGTTTAGCCTGCTCGGCAAACTTGCCGGAAGGGCTGTATATTTTGCGGATGTTTTTTCTTTCTTTATTTATTTTTTAATGGTGGACTTTCTAGACCCGGTAGCTCAGAACTTAAAGCTGATCGACCGCTTACATGCGACACGTTGCACGCCCCCTGATTACTGACATACACACAATTCCAATGGACTGGTAATTCACAATTACCACTGGCTGAACTCGGCAAGCCGAGTCTTAATATCGACCTGCTCCGCACCACTGGTTCAAACAGGAGAGCGTCCACAGACAAACGAATGGACACAAGGATGCAACCAAACTATTATCTGCCCTGCTATGCGGTCAATAACTAATGCATCGATCTTCACCAAAATTTCAGGATAGGATTGGTAGACGTGTGTAAGAGCTTGTTCACCTCATTGAGCTTTTTTGATTTTTCAATGGACGTTGCCATGGCAACCAATTAAAGTCGAACTAGAAAATGCATGGCAAAGCCTAGCGTATAGCCTGCTCGGCGCCACAGTGACGCCCCCTAAACAAAAATGACGTAAAAATGACGTCACTCAACTGGCGGCCATGTCACTGGGCAAAGGCAAGTGACGGCCTCAAAATCTTCTGCTATTCTCATTGGACGTAATAAGTCTAGATAGAATATTTAATAAGTCTGTGGTCTGCACCGGTGTAGAATAGCTATTGTATGAAAACGAAAAAGCTGCATCTATTAAAGCCATGTGAATATTTTCTATTAATTAGACGTTAGCGACGGCCATGTTTGTTAGCGATCGACGATGGCCTCAGCTTGACTGGCCAGCATGACAGCTGTGTTGAGTCCACAGTATTTATTTATTTACTCTAGAGTTTGGGGGTTTGGTTTGTGTATGTTGTGTAGGATGGCCAGTTCAGGCATCCACACATCACTAGCCAAAATTTACTCAACTTTTAAT
>Ga0209782_1002058_pt1 | contig 11010 bp, 8 predicted proteins | sample WorMetmaBAHAMAS1_FD_187390 | JGI IMG/M metagenome (GOLD analysis project Ga0209782, IMG submission 187390) | Marine gutless worms symbiont microbial communities from Max Planck institute for Marine Microbiology, Germany - Inanidrilus... | ecosystem: Host-associated > Annelida > Digestive system >...
TATATATATATATCTGATTTCAGGATGACGTCAAATTTTCACACAATGGGCTACATGGTGCATCATGTGTATGCTTATAACTCAGCATCGGCTCCATCTGAATCTATGGTCACTATTAAACACTAATAAGAAGTTATATGTTGCAAGTCAAATGCAAACATTGGTGTGATGCTCATATAACGTTTTTCACGGAAGTCAGCCAACTTCATGGAAATTGTCACAGCCATATAAATGTGAATCAGGAATCACAATCATGAATCGTAATGTTAATTGTGATTTTCAGTTGCTAGCTGCTACAAAATAAATGCAACATATGGCACTGAAAAGCTGTATGTTACATTGATTGTTTCTACGCAGCTGAATGATATATGGCTAATCTGACAAAAGATACAGATATGAAATGATTCTGAGTATTAATGCAATTAATGCAGCTCAACAACTGAAGACTTGGATGTTCAGTGACTAAACTGCATCAGGTGCCACTGGCATGACTGGCGTATTATTGGACTTCAATGCAACATCAACAATAAATATAATACTGACCGATGCGTGCAACTGGAATGCTGGCCTGCAACACTGCCACTGATGCCTCTACCGCAGACTGAACAGATGGAAACTGACACACAGCAGCTACCATCTACACAACACAACAACGTTCAGACATGCATCAGTTTCAGTGGCTGCCACAGCAGCGCACATAATCACAACACAACAACAGCATGTGCATTCAGCAGAAAATGCATAAGTGTCTACAAATACAGCACATACGGCTTCTGGGACAGCTTGCAGCCTCAGCGTAGCTTGTGTAATGATGCCGAGTGTGCCTTCCGATCCAACGAACAGACTCGTCAAATTGTAACCAGCTGCTACCTTCCTGCAAACAAATGAAATGAACCTTCATTTTTTCAACTATAATGATTGTGTCTAAAAATACATCAGTTAGCTGTAATTTGAGAAAGCATTGTCAGAATTTTTGGCAGAAATGCTATCTAAAAAGTAGGTAATATAACATAGGATGTACTTTCCCAGCTCACATGCATAATGCTTCTGCACTACCCTGCAAACATGGACATGTGAAATTACACATTTCCACTTTTGGTATATGTTGTTTTGCAAACAGACACATAACATGTGTCACCTGGTCACAGATGAACCAAACTTGATTTGTAAACTGTTGCATCAAACAGGACTTGACTGACTTAGTTAAAGTTTAACGTCCCACTTGACACTACACAGGTCATATCAGAGATGCTCTTCCCAGCCAATATCTTGGATAACACTGAGAAAATCAAAATTAAAGCTGCAAGAAAAACAATCATAACAGTACAACAAACACAAGCTAACACAAAACTAAATATACAACCACTACATCAACAAAATACAAATCATTAAACAAAAAACTACAACATAAAATAAACAAGAACAAATTATATCCAGCTTTAGTCACCTTCTGCGACATCTGGCCTGGAAAAGTGAAAAAAGGAAAAGATAAAAAAGAAGTAAATAAGAAATAAAAATATCAGAAAAAAAAGCAAGCAAGTTACAAGAAGTGAAAGAAAGCAAGTGATAAGGTAAGCAAACACACAATATACAGGGTGCGCCAATAAAAAACAATCCCCTAGAAAAAATGCTGTATTTCAGCCATGGTAGTATTGGATTTGAGCCAAACTTTCACACTTTGTATTCGAATATTCACCCAACATATCTTGCAAATTTTATTAAAATAACTGATATAGTTCTTCAGATACAGCAGTTTAAACTTTAAAGTTTACTTTTTCAAGTGAACATGCAGTTGCGCATTGAGTACTCACGAAAACAAATTAAATTTTTCACAGCTTTTCATCAACAGTTCAAATGTTTAATCATGAATGTCAGATGCCTATAGCTCACTCTGTGTTTAAACAGACTGTTTTCAATGTCAGTGCCCAGCAGTTGCAGCAACACATGATCGAAATCTGTTGCAAAATGATACAATTGCCTTATCAATGAACTCGTAAAGCAAATCATTCTGTATCGTCGTGAAAACAGTCTTTTATCTCAGCATTTCGTTGGCCAGCTTTGTCGTGTGTCTTTGGTAGTGTCCCAGCATAGTATTTCAAACATGATAATCCATTGGCACATCCATATGGTGCATTTTCTGTTATTTTTTTACATTGGAATTGTAGTTTAGTTACTGGTTCACTTAGAAAACTGTACTTTTAAGTTCAGATGGTTGTAATTTCTGAACCATAGTAAATATTGTGACGAAATGTGCTGCATATGTGGCGTGCATCCTTCTCTGTGAAAGTTGTAAATTTAGTGAGAAAATCTATTACAGTAACTGAGATAATGAATTTTTCCTAAGGGATTGTTTTTTATTGGCGCACCCTGTATATAGCACAGAAAGCTACAATGATTCTAGGGCACAATAGCCCCAGTGCCCGCATAGGGGTAAACAGAACTTAAATGGACTGTAGGACAGTGTTCAGCTATCTGTTATGCACACACCCAGTGTTCATCATGACTGTCACGGTGTCAAGCACTGTGTTAAGAAAGCTTTCATTCCCATGAACAGCTTCATAGAATTTATAGTGATTTGATTATGTGCTATAAGATTGTATTTGGTATTGTCAAATTAGAATTTGGTGATTTTTTACTTTTTACACTAATATTTCTACTCGTGGTCATCCTTATAAGTTGTATGTGCACCATAATTATTTAAATGCCAAAAAGCAGTTTTTTTGCCGTAAATATATGGAATAATTTTCCAGTTCACTCACCAGTTTTAAGGCTTTCTCTTCTGAAAGTTGATTTTAGCAAGTTTTTAACTATTGATTGACTATAGTTTATTGGGTACTTGTTTTGGAACCAGATAATCATTTGCAATTACAATATATGTGGACTGGTTTTAAATTCCATTTTACTAAGTAAGTAAATAACGAACATAAAAATGCAAAAGAACATAACTGTGACAAAATGGTTTACCAGTATGTATACCAATCATTCTTACAAATAAGCAACTGCTGACCACAAATCAGCAATGCAGATGACAATATAGACCAAACTAGAAATGCAACGCAAAGCCTAGCGTATAGCCAGCTCAGTGCCACAGTGTCGCCCCCTAGCAAGTAGTAGCGAACCAAAACCATGCTACCATCTTGCGAACAAGCGAAGAATGCACGTAGTATAAGTTTGCCTTCATTATGGCAACATTAATTCGTTGCCATGGCAACGTCCCTTGTCAAATTGTCACTGTAAGGTAGTAATATCAGAAGTGGTGGAGTGTACAAACTCACAAGTGCACTATGACAAACTTATAAGGATTACATGTATTAAAAATTATTAAAATCAATTCAATTCTAGGACTAGCCTATAGGCCTGGTTCACATTCATCTTATAAATAATTATTACGTGTTTTGTACATCTAGAATAACAATGTTAACAAACATGCAGAGTATGGTCCATTTCATAGTCAACAGATGTGTAAGTCTCCAAAATTACTGAAAAGAATTTTATATCTTTATATTTTCCGGGAATTTCTCCCTAAGAAAAATCGATCTAAATAAGCCTGATGAATAAATGCAATAAAGAACATTCAATTTCAATGTACAGTTGACATAATGCAAGTACCGGCTTCGTCTGTGCTTGCCAGATGTATGCAGCACTGTTCCATCAGATAACACAACCTCCATATTAAGTACATTTTCACGCATTGTACCATAATGGACAGCATTTGTACCAGAAGCACTTGTGGCTGCCATTCCACCCAGAGATGCATCAGCACCAGGGTCTAAAAATGTTGATAACACAACATCTGCCCATTAGGTCCGGTTTTTCCACAGCAAATTAATCTCCCGTTAATTTAATCCGGCATTAAATCCAGCAGATAATGATCAATTTACTCAGATGTCGTTTTTCAACCGGCAGTTCGTCAATTAAATCGTCCATTTAGGACCTTAGAGTGCTAAAAGCTATCCATATTATGGTATGGGTGACCATCTTTGGGCAGGTATACCACCTCGGTATGCAACCAAACCAACTAGGTCAACTCAGCCTTGCATCCCTCTGGGGTCACTAAACAGAGTACCAGCTTTAATTGGCTGTGGTAAAGGCGGAAATGGCATGTCTGCTGGGTCAAGGTGGCAGGTAACACTTGAATTTCCACAGCAGTGAGGCATGTTTGCTAACTACTATACTCTGTTTACTTTACTTACTTCAAATTTACATATTATGCAGTGTGGGAAAAGTTAGAAAACTATTTTGCACAGTACTTATCATTTATTTATGCATAACCTGCTTTAACAAATAGCAGAAAGTAACAGAATATTACCAACAGGAAACCAAAGTCCAAAATCACGAAGATAGTGGTTGAGGGCTTTGCGTGTGACTCCAGACTGAACAGTGGCATCAAAGTCATCTGCATTCACTGCAACTACTGCATCCATTCTCATGAGGTCCATACATACTCCACCCTGTCATCCACATATACTATTACTATTACCACTACCACTACTACCTACCTACCACTTACCATCACCATTACTTTCAATTTCTAATTAGCTAGCATTCTTCTTCAGGATTACTCTCGTGACCAAAAACTGTTCTAAACATTCATCCAGAGATTTCAGCATCACTGACAATAACCACTTTACAATGGCTATACCAAAAAACTCACAGTATGCACCTTCAGCAACCAAGAAAGACGTCTATGACAAAAAAGGCTTGCATACATAACTGACGATCAGCCAGTCACTGATAAAACAGATCAACCATTCTGACATGTAGATATACACAATCAATCGCAATAAACATCCAGTAGGCCTAAACATCAGAATAATGTTAGACACGATCTAGTGTACATACGGCAACAGGAACAACTCCTCCTTCCAATCCAGTTCCAGTGCCAAATGGAATAATTGGCACATTGCTGTTATAGCAGAGATGGGCACAGGCACTTACATGCTCAGTGCACTGCGGAAACACAACGACCTCAGGCGACTTGTCTCTGGCACACATTACAATACAAAAACACCTGTGCCCATTCCAGCAATCTTCCACATCACATCAAACCTCTATATACTAAGGCTGTCATAAGACAAAAATATTTGTAGTCGATTAACTGTGCACTTTTACTTCAGTAATTGTCAACTAAAACTGACAAAAATAATGTCTGATTTTGTAGAAAATAACAATGCAATTTTGTAAGATCACTGACTGATGGATTTCACTTCCAGAACGGGGTTTCTTATATTAATGTTCTATATTAACCACAGCTTAAGCACCATTTTTGTAGACAGTAGCATTGACAGACAGATAGATGGACAGTAGGGATATCATTCAACTGAAATATTTTAGTCAGCAATTAAAATATTTAGTCAATTAATTATCATGAAGAAATTATTCAATTAATTGTGAATTAATCGATTAATGTAATAGTACTACTATCTACACAAGCACTCTACATTGTTCCAGTATAAAAACATGTTATTTTTAATTTCACCATAGGTCTTATAATGTTTGAGATACTATTTACATGTTAATAATAATAAAAACAAGAATAACATATAGCACTTTAGTTCATAATTTCAGAAGCACTAGTGGCAAGTAATACATGTGTATTAATCAGCTACTGCAACTAGACATTTCAAGTGTAAAGTAATGTCTTTAGCCTAAATATGAATGCAGATAGTCACATTCAAGCACCGTTTTCGCTAGCAAGTTCCATACAGCTGTTGCTACACAGCTTGGCAAACAGCTCAAACAGCACTGGATTCACTAATGACTGGAGTCTTGAATGTTTTCATGGATATGGATGTCAGTAAAGATATACTGGTGTTAAGGTGTTGCGGACTTTAAACAGCCTTCTTGTACCTGATATGCTGTTTGAATGATAGCTATTGCAGCTTCTCAAGTAATGGCTTGGCACAACTCCATTTCAGCAGCTACTGAGCAACCGAATTGCTCAGTGTGGACGCATTATAGCTACTGGACACAATCAGAGGTTTGTGTGCCATGTGCAGCATTGCAATAGTCAAATCCTTGTAAGGACCAGACTGCAGGCCAATGTCTGGATGAGCTCAGTTGTCAGCAGATGACAAATCAAATGTGCATGACAGTTGCACGTCCATCTGTGCCACCATTGCATCTGTTTGTTAAATGCCAGTCAATGATCAACCATGACTCCGAGCATCTTCGTCTCCTCGGCCACTGGCATATTAGATCGAGGGACACAGATGATACAGCCGAGGACACAGCTTGTAGCCGATTCGATGACCTGATGATCAGTGCCAATGATCTATCTGAGCTGAGTTGAAGTCACTTCTACACATACCACTGACTGACACCAGTGGTACACTCACAAGAACAGTCAGCCCAGTGGCAGTATTGTAGGCATGCATGTCATCACATCTGACAGAACCGTATGTCATGGCCTGCGATGACATCGCCTACTGATGGCAACAGATGGTTTCCATTCCATTTGTATGCACTTCATTTCGTGACCTCAGTCCCACAATCTAGAATTCTCTCCCTCCAGCTCTCCAAATGTGCCCAACCATCACCTCAAGACCCTCTACTTACAACAGGCCTTCCCACCCACCCAGTGTCTTCCTCTCAACTTTAACTAACTACTGTGTGCATTTACAAGTTATATTTACTTACTTACTTACAAACAGAAAAACAGAAAATCCCGTGCTGGAAGTTGAACAACAATGGCTGAAACAACAATGGATCAGCAACAAACCATCACTGGCATTGCTTCAAAAGCATTTGCTAGGTGACTGCACCATCAACAGTCACATTATTTGCATGATATACCCCTATAGAACTGCCATTGGTGGGGGTATATTGATTGTTTTGTTGCCATCCAGGTGATGTTTTGGCACTGTATAGATGAAATATACTGGACATGGTCTTCGATATGCTTGCTTTGAGTCACCAATGGTGGCATTATTCTTCCACTTATGCTGTGTCTGCTCTACTACAGACATATTTAAGTTCAGCCAATGTCAGAGCCTGACTCCACAGGCAAATGTTGTCTGCATAAGTGAATTTCCAGCAATTAGCAGTTCCTGGTCCACAGACTAAAGAGACTAAAGGCTGATATTCAGCATCTGTAAGCCTAATGTGGCTATATACAAAATAATAAATTAATGAAAATATATAAGGATATAACAGTACTGTACCGATGATATGATTCATCATGTGAATGATGCAAACAAACAGAGTGGGCTGTTGAAACACCATCACTTCCAAAAATGTCTTGCAATTCTTGAATGAAACCACCAGAAAGTGATGAAAACTCACAGCTTTTCTATTGGTAGTATGCAACACATAAAACAAACTAGAAAATGCATGGCAAAGCCTAGCGTATAGCCCGCTCAGCGCCGTAGTGTCACCCCCTAGCAAATACTTGTGAAAAACACTCACTTACTGATCACCTGAGTGCCTAACCGGCCCATCCCATAGTGAACATAGGTCAACTAAGTGTGATAACAATTATCGACTCCGGCTGTACAACTTCTTTCGCCTAAAACTCCAGGATCACTAATCCGAATCTCACCACATTTTCACGATTTGTACAGAAATGATTGCCGATTAACCTGCTGAAATCAAAATTGTGATATTCCAATCCATTTCAAAACGCCAGTATGCCAAATAACGAATATCGTCCAATTTCGGCCGAGTCGCAGCACAATTTTCATATTCTACCCCACTTTAACTCAAAAACTACTGAACCGATTTTCACCATTTTTTACATGATCTAGAGCAATTAGTGGAGCTATTAATGCGTGCATCCACAAGACGATAGTGCATTTCGTTTCAGAACACGAGAGCGAAGATTGAAGACGGTCAATTTTGATGTTGGCAAAAATCGCCCAAAATTAATTGGTTACCATAGCAACGTCCCTTGGACTACTGCGAAACTTATGTCAGTTTTATAATCAGCATATATTCATCTACCAACGCTGAAACGTTGGTAAAGACTGGTTCAGTAGTTGTTGAGATATTCGGTGATATAGGCCAATTTTGGCCGAGTCGCAGCACAATTTTCATTTTCTACCCCACTAACTCAAAAACTACTGAACCGATTTTCACCATTTTTTACAAGATGTAGAGCAATTAGTCGAGCTATTAATGCGCGCATCCGCAAGACGATAGTGCATTCAGTTTCGGAATGACAGAGTGATAAGTGCAGGAGGGGTAAGTAATTTTGCCACAATTTTGCCCAAAATTGGTTGCCATGGCAACATCCCTAGAGATATCCAAAAAAGAGGTCCAGATCAATAATCTGCACCCAAAGCGCTTTCATTTGGTGAAAAGATTGCGAAACTCGGTGCAGCAGATCCTGAGATAATTTGTCTCCGAGAATCATTAAAGAAGAAGAAGAAACAAAAGAAAGAAATTACAGAAGGTAAAATATATAGCCCGGTCAGCAGGTTTGCTGAGCGGGCTAAAAACATCTAAAATTGTTTACATTTAGCTAAACCCAAAGTTACCTGCTGACTCAATATATTGTAGTTACAAGTAGAATACCTAGCAGTATATGGTCGCACAGCTTTCCATCAGCTCTCAATACATGATCAAAAGTTTTATCCTGAATCCTTATATGAGACAATTTAATTTTAAACTTTGCACCCATATTTGGTCAACAAATATCAATTGTAGACCCCCTTACATTGGACTTTTTGGTCCATCTTGGTCTGAACTTTCGCCCTATGGGTGAATTCCGGGGGGGAGGTTGGTTGGGATGGCGACATATTTTTTTATCACGGACGGACAGAAACGTCGTACCTCGCAGCATGCGAGAGGCGTGACTAAAAAAACATGGTCTACAGCTTTCTCTTGCGTCACAGATAATCACAGATAAATAAGATGCTAATTTTTATGACATCTGCCCCACAGACATTTTCAGAAGCTGAAATGCGCACTAAAGGTCCTTGAGACAATGTCCATAATCGAAAATCTCTGTGTGCTATAGGAGACCATAACAATGATAACCTTAACCCCAAAATCTGACCCAAATCCCAACGCTAACCCTAACCAGGGGTGTCTACATAGGGGAACTGAACACAACTTGCATCCAATTTGGATCAAGGGAGGAATTGCCCCTCAGTGGTGAGAGCCGGCGGCGTGGATAACAGATGGCAGGTGCCAGCAGCTCTACTTGTAGGACAGGGCCACACCATTGGCACCTTGCCAGAAAAACCCGCAGGCGAAGCTGGGCTCTTAAAATATACAGTACAAGCCCCAGGGTTAGAGGGGCTGGACACTGGGCCAGTTCTAGGCCTCAACACTGGCAGTGGCTGGAGGCATGTCGAATAGACTGCTAACAGCCTAGCCACCACGATAAAACGAATGAACAAACGAGCAAACATTGTCATGCATTTTTATCGACTGAAAACTGAACTTTGTTTCATTTGGCTCCATTTCCATATAGGAAGGTAATTTGCAGTTTGTTCACAAACACTTACAACACATAAAACATGTCTTACTTTATACTTAACATTTTTCCCTTCATTAGTTCACATCCAATGCCGACTTTATCAGCTGTCTTTGCCATATAAAATCTAAACTATTATTTAATCACAGTAAGGAGTCTGTCACATCTGTCACAGCTGCAGCTGCAGTGTTGTGATCGCTGCCCTAATCCTGTTTGCCAACTCCTGCAGAACAGCAGCCAGCGAGTGGCACTGGTGACTTAGCCTATCACAGAGGAATGTGGTCACTGCCTGTAGGCTGCAGCCGTGAGACAGCTGTACTTGCAGCAACAGCCAATAAGAAATCCATAGATGCTGTAGGCCTACATGTCCAGGTCACTAGATCATGCAGTCTCCCTGTCGCTGCAAGTGTATGTTTGTTGCGCATTCACTGACACACCACATCGCTTCAGTGTTAAGTGCACTATCTACATAATTTGACTGCATTATTAGCGTTTTTATCGCAAAAATTGTAGAAGCATTTTCTGGTTGATCATTTGCCATTTCAGTGATGATTTCACTCATGCACAGATTGTTCTTAATATCTGGCCAGTTTGGGTTGCAGGTGACCGTAATGAAAAGATCGGTTTGACCGACAGGTCGGGTTGGGTTTATGTATGAACGAATTGACCAATGTTGTCACCTATCAGTAGGATGGCTAGAAAGTCTGAGGTCTAACTAAAGGTCTAGCTGAATGCATCAGAAACGGGCATTCAGCATGCGGGCATTCAGCTAGATAAATAGCGTGGAAGCTGCTATTCCGGTAACTGGTGAGTGGTCTTGCCAAACTTGAAACCATCGATTGTTCATTACCTGTTGGTTCCGAGATTGTTAAACCAGCCCCAGTGGTGCGCGACTTGGGTGTTCTTCTGGACGCCAATTTGTCAATGAAACAACATATCAGCAAAGTCGCAGCCACTTGCTACTACCAACTACGGCGACTGCGACAAATCCGTCGACGAGTCGGACCATCTTGGCTAGATTACTGTAATTCAGCTCTAGCATATCTCCCGCAGTCAACAGTCAAACCACTTCAATGTGTCCAGAATGTTGCAGCGAGGTTGATTTTCAACCTTGGCAGGCACAAACATACTACACCGTGCCTCATTCAACTGCACTGGCTACCGGTTCATTTCAGGATAATGCACAACATCCGAGCCGGCAAGTCTCCACGCTATCTGTCTGACATAGTGCAACCTACCACCGCCACAGCAACACGTTCCGGTCTGCGTTCTTCCTCAGATACGTCGAGCTACACAACACCGAGGCTGCGTACCAAATTCGGAGAGCGTGCTTTCTCTTTCTCCGGACCAGCAGCATGGAACTCTCTGCCTGCTGGTTCACGCACCATACCGAGCATTGCTGACTTTAAGAAGAAACTCAAACACCATCTGTTCAGATCGGCTTTTGACATTCTGTAAAGCATTCATCATTTCTGCTTTTTATTTGATTTCATATGTAACCACATACTTTCATATTTTTGTATTTTTAGCTGTTTTGAACTTTTAGACTAACTGTTATGCACCTATGTTCTTACTCATAGTTTGTAATA
>Ga0209782_1002059_pt1 | contig 11010 bp, 4 predicted proteins | sample WorMetmaBAHAMAS1_FD_187390 | JGI IMG/M metagenome (GOLD analysis project Ga0209782, IMG submission 187390) | Marine gutless worms symbiont microbial communities from Max Planck institute for Marine Microbiology, Germany - Inanidrilus... | ecosystem: Host-associated > Annelida > Digestive system >...
GTTACAGGCTATAAAATGGGCAGTAAAATTTTGGGCTAAAATTGACAGGAAAATATTTTTGCAGGGCAAAAAGTTGGGGGATGTGGGAGACAAAAATAGTGGATGAAAAGTGTGAAAAATTTAGGGTAAAAATTCTGGTGCCAAGCTAGGGTTAATACGTTCCAGCAGCATAAAATTTGATTCAACACACTGAGTCAGGGCACAGATGAGATTATGGCAATTTTTAGTAACTAGAAATGCATAGCAAAGCCTAGCGTATAGCCCGCTCGGCGCCGTAGTGTCACCGCCTAGCAAATACATGTGAAAAACACTTACTGATCACCTGAGTGCCTAACAGCCCCACCCCATCGCGAACATAGGTGAACTAACCGTGATAACAATTATCGACTCCAGCCATACAACTTCTTTCGCCTAAAACTCTGGGATCACTAATCCAAATCTTACCGAATTTTCACAAGATATGCAGAAATGATTGCTGATTAAACTGCTGAAATCAAAATTGTGATATTTGAATGCGTTTCAGAATGCCAGTATGCCAATGAACGAAAATCGTGAAATTTTGGACGAGTCGCAGCACATTTTTCATTTTCTACCCCACTTTAACTCAAAAACTACTGGACTGAATTTCACAACATTTTCACACGATATAGAGGCCTCATTTATGTTGAGGTAGTGATTTCCCATTCCGTTTCGGAATGACAGAGCGATAATAGTGATAAGGTCATTTTGCCACAAAATTGGTTGCCATGGTATCGTCCCTTGAGAAAGCAGAAAAACTTTACAGGATCGAGAAACATTTACGCAAAAACCTTCCATTTTGTGAAAAAATCGTGAAAATCGGTCCAGTAGATACTGAGATTGCTTTACTCATAGTAAAAAAAAATTTTTTTAAAGTAATTGTGGAAAGTAAAATATATAGCCCGGTCGGCAGGTTTGCCGAGCGGGCTAAATAATACAAATGAGTGTTTATGGTGCTGTCATCATGACTTAAGCCATTGCGAGAGTTCACCAAGTTCATTTTACAAATGCAGACTAAGTACCTGGTGACCATTAACCCTCAAACCAAGCTGACTAACTCAGGATGAGTCCACAGCTAGACTGTTACCGCCCACGTCACAATTGCCAGTTATTATTACTTAGCCTGATGTCCTTTATTAACTGATTTGCTTCAGTGGGTCAACAATATTTATGCTGCAACTTTCGCCAAACATTTCCATTAATTAGCAAGTGACCATTTTTATATTTAGTATGCATAAATAGTAGTAAATTAGTTAGTACTAACTGCATATACAGTACAAGAACGTCGTGCATATTAAGCTGTTTTTGTTTTTTTTTGAATTCAGATCCTTGGAATATTTGTGATCTATATGTTCATCACTAAAGTTGAAGATCGCTATCGACTGTTCAAGTATCGCAAGAGATACTACCCCAATTGAACACTGACTGAGCTGTAAATAACTGGCACACAGTGGATATGATAAAGTGGTGTCTCACTTGCTGAAGTTTGCAGAGTCGGCAATTTGGCACACCGCAGACAACGTTCTATAGTATGACATGAAGTGTGCCATTTTTCAAGTTTTTTTGAGTTGTTCACTGTTGCTTTCATGAATGCATGTTGCATTTTTTGTACTGCTGTCAGCATAGTTGTAAAAACAAATTTGGAAATAAAAAAATTAAAAACATGTTTTTATGCTTCAGTAAAAAACATAGAATAAAAAACATGTTCAACATCGGTTGTGTAACCTGCAGGTAGCCAGGTACAGAGTGAAGGTTCTAAAACAGCTTTATCAGGCGACTTACAATACAATAATTATTGCAGTGCAGAGTAATTGTGTTAGATCAATGTGCAACTGAACTGATTGCAAATTAATATGTAACATGATAAACTCTAAAGATTCTGTATAGGCTACAAAAATGTTTTTATAATAAAAACATAAAACATGTTTTTTACAACTATGGCTGTGAGATACTGTGTTTGATATAATTGTAGCTGCACCCTTTCTGCCATCCAGTCTTGTACATGTAATTCAGTAATAACGTAAGGCTGTAGAAACTACATTTTATGCACGCATGCCTCATGGCAAACGGACATTATGACTTCATTACAAAGCATGGTTCATGTATTATATGTAGGGCTGCAAGAAAATCATGATAGATTTTTGGACAAAATGGGAAAATTACGGTAAAACACAGCATTCAATTTTCGTAATTGTTTATTACTTTCAAAGTCACTGTTTTGGTTTTGGCTGCACTGAATGCAAAGCTGTATATCCATAGTATAAAATGTAGTCATGGCATACCGCTGCATACATTATAGTGACATATTGGATCAAATTACCATAAATTCTAAGTTTGTCAAACGGCAAAAAATCACAAAAATCAAATGAAACTTATGTAAAATAATAGTGACCCAGACCCAGTGAAAAAAAAGGACAGTGGTGCAACTTTTATGCACAAATTGCAAATTAGTAATACTAATTTTGTACATATTATGCCAATATTACGGCTGTGACACAAAATCACGGCAATGTCCGAAAAATCACGGCACACGTCGAAAAATCGTGATATTCAAGGTGATCATGATTTTCTTGCAGCCTAGTTATATGGAACGGTCACATTGCTGATGTCTGGTTGACCTTCTGCAGTTGACTCAGCTTCTAGAAACGAATAGGAAGTCATGTAGGGTCTATTGAATAGCTCCATTTCTGATGACCTCAAGTGACTGTAGCTGGTCATTTCATTTATTGAAAGTCTAAGTACAATATCTTGTACAGATGGTCTGTCAAATATGGACAAAAAATGATTTACTGATCATGTAGCAGATTATTTTTTTAAGAAAAAAGTATTATCTTTTCACTCCCGACAGTGAATTAGTATACAAGATGTTCAAATGATCTGAACATTTGGACACTGTTGTAAAGTCAGTTTCTTATTTGCAGTCATTTTACAGTTGCAACTGTAGTTTCGTGGAACTGAATAATTTTCCTGAAAATTCAGGAATACACCATCTGCTTAAGGAACGAAGTTTTGCTTTTTCATGTGCTACTGATGTGAATCTGGCTAGTTTTAAATACTTGTATTGTGATTAACAGTGACCATAATCTTATCCATTTGGGCCGAAGCATGAATACTTGCATCAGATTTTCATGTAGGGGTGTGAAATTGTGATAGCAGACATTTACACAATTTACAGAAAAGTACAGTATTACTGTGGTCACTACATACTACCATTCAAAACTGCTTCAATAATCTAGTTTTTGCTTGTCCTTGTGTTACTTTACTGCACCAGTACCACACTGTGCATGTGTGTATAGCTAATTAGTAGGGCTTGTGACATTTTTCTTGACCGTGCTGTGCTTTCACTCTGTTCAAATTAAGTACAGTCAGTTATCTGCCCAGTGCCTTTCAGAAGCAGCAGCCTGCTCATGGTATATGTAGATTCTTTTCCTCTCAAGTGTATTGATAACAGTACTAGGATTGCCTGCTTTGACCATTTAATGTATATAAAGTGAAGCTTTTGTATGCTGTCTTTTCACTGATGTTTAGTGAACTGTGTTGGTTTGGTTTGTTGCAACAGTGTAGCAGCTGAACAAAATAAATCATAACCGACACTATATTCATTAGAATCACTTGCACTTACAAACATATTTAGATATTTATCATATCTACACCAGTCATTATAAGTCACAACTAACTAACCACACATTGCAGCACGTGGTATCATACACAGAAAATGTTTATGTAAATTACAAAAGGCTAATTAATAGCAACATAACAGTAAAATAAAGCACAAACTGACATTGAAGTTGTACATCTAATAAAATGAGGATAGATGCAATGTCTTCATAGGCTGACGACACGGGGATAATCCTACAGTTAAAAAAAGTGTGTGGACAGCCCTGTAGACCTTTGCCCATTTAATAAAATTGCCCTCAGTTTGGCCATACAAATTACTGATCAGCTCCTCAGCAAACGATCAAAGTAGTTTTAATGTCAGTCAATATTCATCTGGTAACATGACTGTTGTATAAGAAAACATTTGTTACATTATTGTATTAATTTGTTTAAACATGTTAGCAGGTTGTTTAAAAGTGTGATAAAATAAGCATGAAATTTTTATACAAAATTGTGTTCGAAATGCTCAATTCGTGCTGTCCTTGAGTCTGAATAGCGTGCATGCTTCTCAAGATTCCCTAGTATTAGCTGGGAATGGCAACTCCACATCCTCAGTAATGCATTTTGTTTTCATCACCATTATTTACAAAACTCGGCACCAAACAGACTACTCGAGGTAATAGAGCTTCAAAACAGTTACATCTGACTATTGCTTTCTACACCAATGAAACAATGTTTATCTGTCCCATAGAAAACCTACTTCAATCATCCCCCATTGGTTCTTTTGTATGGACCCAGCCAGACCTGGAGTAACTCCTGTAAAGAAGGCTGGTTAACACAAGCTAAGAGCAACAGTCATTCTAGCAGTTGCAGTAGTCACATCTGAACATAAAATAAACATAAACGATACATCAACAGCAATCTGACTATGCTGTGTTGTATCATAAAGTAACATCAAATTAGTTATTAATCATTTGATTACGTGACTCACTACATTCAGCAAACATGTCATGGTTATAAAAGCAACACATCTTACTACACAAACTGGTCCGTGAATTCTTGGCACTTTACTTAATGCAATATCATCTAATTGAAATCAATATTTAAAAAATCTGTGAAAATCAGTAATCATTACATACATCTCAAACTTATCCATCTTGCCATAAATGCTTAGGTAGTTAAAATGATGAACGATCGATGTTGATTGGGTTTAATAGTGCTTTCAAAACAGTCCATGAGCCTTTAAGGTTTTAGTGTACTTTATATTTTAACTTTGGACCGGTAGTTTAATCACTTAGTAATTTTCAGTATGGTGAACATGAAAAGCAGTGTATGGATGGTCAACCAACAGCATTACTGAAATTCTTTTAAAATGTTAGATTTTATGTTCAATTTATTTCACCTAATGTTGCTCAGTGCCTCAAGTAGTATAATCAGAATGCTCTACTGATATCAATTAAGATAAAATACGAACAAATGAAAAGTGAGTGGTTCATCGCATTTAATTACATTCACAAAGCTTCATTTAACATCGTTCATATAAAGTTTAACTGAATTACATTAAAACAGGTAAATACATCACTATAATGTTACCATTCAAAAAATCTTTAGAAACACCTACAACCTTACAATGGTCTTCACCTCAGACCATACGAGTGGAAATACAATGCTGCAAGCACTGAGAAGTAGGCAAGAGGAACGATATGTTGATCGATGCAGCCACCACAGCGAATGTGTCTTGAACATGGAGTACATGGCATAAAATGCTACAGCAAAGAAGTGACGAAGCAGACTCCATGGATTTGGATCCAGTCTGCAACATGTTCCAACAGACACCTGTTACTTGTACTATAATGCAAAAAAGAAAACAGTAACACAGTGTTTTCACTTGTAATTTTGTTTGCATTACTCCCTGAAACAATACTGCAAAAATTCATGCAAAATCGAACTGTTCATTAACACGGAAAAAGAACAAGATAAATTTCCTATAAGCATGACATAAGTAATTCTACTACAGACCGTAAGAAATGGCACACTTGTATCTGTTTGAGCTGTGTAATCCTTCACATTTCTAACAATATAGGAATAAGTTTAACTGCACTCACATAGACAACAGTGCTACTGGTCCAGAGACACATTTGCCACCAAGTTGAAAGTGGCGGAAGCACGCATCTTTCAGACATTGAGTATATTCCGTAACATATCACATGGTATATCACATATGACTTACCATGCTTAAGATAACACTGACAAATGCAGTGAATTGATTGACTGATATACTGCAGAAAGTAAAACTAACACAAAAGTAACCATTTATTAATCAGGAACACACAAAGATACCAACAGAATGAAAACATAAAAAATGAAGCTAGATTTCGCCATCTCTTATGACCTCTAGCCTGGAAACAGAGCATGCCATATTTTTGTAGCTCCTGGTACCCACATACGGAAATGAGGCAAGCAATGTACCTGCATTATTCATTCTTTATCATTAAAAAATCAGTACTCTGAAGAACAACAAAGTAAACAACATAAAACAAATATTTTAGCATTCATATGAAAGATTCTTGCAATTCTGGCAATGATGAGCTTGTACAAAGGGAGCAACATGCGTTCCATCAGAAGTCCAGTGGCAGATGGAGAAAAAGTACAACCACTAGTTAGGAGTAAGAACTTCAAACTCATCTAAGGTACCAAAAAGTTTAAAACAAGGCCTTACTTATTTTCAAAATATCCGTAGAAGCCAAAAACTTGGTACGACTGCCACTAGCTATGACACTCACAAACTGACCAATGTGTGAGTTCAACAGCTTGCAACTTAACTAGTCCATGAGTTGGTATATCTGCAAGCTGTCCAGTTACCACACCTACAGATGGTGGTATAATTTCAAATGTGGTATTGTATAATGGTTAACCCTAAAGGGCATCTTTCCAGCAGAAATATTCTGCATAGAGTGATTTAATCTATATCGTATTCCAAGATGTGAGCAATTTAATTTATTGACAATAATATTCAGATGTCCATGTCCAGCAATCTAGAGAATGACTAAATAAATGCATGGGACACAAAAAGGTCACAGCAAATCCATTTCCATATATAATTATATTCATTTAAGTAGTAACTGATGGAATTAGCTGGCAAAGTAAAATCAGTCAAGTTCAAATCCTAGGCCGCCGCGCTGTCTGTCAACGTCAACCATTACCTTACACAAGTTGTTCACATCCAGTTTATGTATGCCTTCGTGGTTCACACCTATTTGCCTACGCAGGTCGCAGTGGTCTATACGTAATAGCAGACTTGACTGTGGCTAAGTGAGAGAACCCAGGTTCGAGTCACGCCGCTGTCAGTGCCATGGTCCAAGTCACCAAGGTGCAATATTGTGACGGCAGACAACGTCGTCCCGTGCAGCGGCCGTGAAATCTGCACGTAACGCCGTTCACGGCCATCACTGATGGCCCTTCGGCCGGCCGAGACTGACGTTTTACCGCCGCCAACAAGACGGACATTCTATCTCCACTGCAGGCTTTTTTGCCAATTGCACACTTCCCATTTCCCCAAAACATGCAAGAAATGTAACTTATCCGGATGTCATACAAACTATTTACCTAAACTAACAACACAACACTAGCCCCAACCCTATCCCTAACCCTGCTCACCCTACTGACCTTAACCGACCCAAGAACGCTGGCAGTTAGCAGATGGCGCCACAGAAAACACAATACTAAACATGCAGCTATTGGACCGTGGAGATCGGACCTTGGGGACACTGAATCGACACCGTCTTGGGTACGGTCTTGCGAAGCCTATGTGGACTCCACCTTCCGCCCTCCGTGGAACGGTAAAATAGTATCAGATTTCGGGCTGAGTAATAATAATAAATGGCGATTCTGGATGTGGATGATTGCAGCCAATAATCTTCGGACTGCACAGCTCAAGTCGGTACCATAGTCCTGGCGTCTCAGTCTGCATTCATCAAATGAACCAGGTGAACACTCGTAATGGCTATGATTAGCCTATGATGACTGCATGCACGATGAAGATTATCGTATTAAAGTTGTTAGCCAGTGCCCCAAACTACTAAAAATGAGAAAAGTTATAAATTATGCATATGGACGAAATACGTCATCTATAGGCCTAACTTAGCAGACAGTTGATGACAGACTTGGATGCTGTTCTGGCAAATTTTGATGTAGTCCTAGGTTTAATTATCACAGTCTTTTGTCGTGACGGGTGTCATGCAAATGGTGCCATGTCACATTTCCTGTTATAATACAGATCCATTTCTACTCCGTGCTAGGAGTTGGCGCAAATCTTTGTCGACTTTGGCGTCGATCTGTGGCGCGGCGGCTCAAGCAAGCAACACGCGACGTCCACAGCTCTGACGACCTGATGTGTCAACTCGAAGCGACAGATCAGTAGTTGGAATTTCCAGTGATTGACACATAATCTGAACTGTATTAGCACAGTGGTCGATGGATTCGGAATTTCGAACACATTGCGGGAGTTTCTATATAGACATAGCATAGCATACCACACCGTCCAGACAACATAGCCAGTAGTCAGAGCAGTAACGTCACCTTCAAGCCCATGTCAAGTTATTATAAAAATAATGAGAAGTTCTTCTGTTGCAAATAGGAACTGCGTAACTCGCTTTGTCAGTCAAAATCTTGTCAACTGGTGCACAAATAGGCCTATAATACAAAAAGCTTGCGATTGAGGAATGACCTTCAAGTACATTCAAGGTCACTGCAACTGATGCCATTAGATAGGCCGTATATCACTTCCTGTTAGTGGCCTGTTGTTATAACATCTCTTTATAGCAACGTTTTTGAGATATTACCACTTTCGCGTTGTACGTGACTGTGTGACCTTGAAATTCAACTCATTAATTTTGTGTCTTAAAGCTACAACCGATTTGGTCAGCAAATTCCAATCAGGAAGAGAGTTCCACACATTGACACTGTGTTTAACATAGGAATGACCATCACGAGCACTTAGAACATGAAATTTATCTATTTTTGTGGAATTACCCCTAGTTTTATTGGTACACGAAGTAGGAAAGGAAGTAATGTAAGTGTAGGAAAAATTATTGATAATAATTGTATAAATAATTTTATAACCCATAGTTAGGTCAGCTTTAGTACGTCGACAATGCAAGCTGTCAAGTCCAAAGTATGACAATCTAGTAGTAGGCCCTATATGGTAAGTTGTAAAGACCATTTAATCTTTTAGTGAAACGTCGTTGGACTGATTCAACCTTTGCAATATCCTGCTTAAGCAAAGGGTTCCAAATTCCAATATGGGTCGAACAAAACACAAAAAGCCTTAGTAAAAAACACAGGATCACGTGACTAAAAGCATCTAAGTATCAGCTTAGCAGTTAGCACATAATGAAGCTTTTGCTACAATGTTGTCGACATGTGACATAGACTTAGTCTATTATTATATGAAATGCCTATAGTTCCGTAATACAGTCAACAACTGGGAGTTTATAGTTTGTCCAATATAATACTCCATTAGATTACTGACAGAACATTGAGCATTGGTCTTGATATGCATGACACTGTACTTAGATGGAGATAACTTTAGCTGCCAATGCTCTCACCTGTCAAATATTGCTGTCAAACAAGACTGTTAAACAATTGGCACTGTCATTAACACTGTGAACAATTTCGTGTAATCTGGAAATAACTTAATAGTGACCCTGGCCAGAGCCAGAGTGCAAATATCATTAACATATAAGCTTAATATAAACAGAATGGGACCAAGGACACTGCCTTGGGGCACACCACTTATGGCAAGAAGAATATGTTAACGTACTAAAAACAGTTAGAAATAAATTTATAAACTTTTCATTTTACATGCATGACAGTAAAATGTTTTGATTTATGTGTACTACATGCACTCTGTGGCTCGTGCAGCTATCTATGTCCATGCTTGGTATGGGTTCATAATGTGTCAGTTAATGAAGAACATTTATCTCATCAAAATAAGCTACACGATGTTTTGGTTATTTTTTTCCAAAAACGCAATCCTCTGGAGGCTTTGGTCCAGTTCCATTTACTGCGAAGAGTTTGACAGCGTTGAAACAGTTTTACTGAACGACTGTCGACTGTTAACATATATTATCCACAAAACCATTGCAGAATAGCCTGCACAGTACGTATACAATAGCTATACAACAATATAGTTGTTCTGCCTATACGTTAACTGTCAGTCCAACGCAAAGGACCCGCATATCAACCAGATCAAAAAACTTTCACGTATAAGTCCAGGCTCTGTACAAAACAGATATGTATCGGATGTCGGATAGTAAAGTAAAAACGTACGCTGGTCGCGTCTGGTGTTGCCCCCTGGTGAATCGGTTTGAGTATCTGGGCTGCTATGACGAGAGATACATCGGACCCTGGCTAAAAAGCAGATGTCATTGCTTTCCGGATAGTGTAATAGCGTAAGCCTATATGTGCGGTATTGTACGACTGTGCATACGTCCCTGTATGGATCCAGTGAACCTGTAGAGATGGCTTGACAGTGCAAAACTGAAGTACTGTTGCTGACTTTAGGTCCAGTGTTCGAGAGAACGTGTGCATCAACTCAAGACAAGTATATCTGCTAACGCCGATGGACCGCGCGACGCTGGTTACCGTAAAATCGACCATATTGTACTGCCCACGAGTTTAATTACCAAGCAACGAGCGTCGGTTGAAATGAAATTACTATAGAGACCGAGAAATGTCGGTTATTACCACATATATGAACGATAGTGCTCAAACTCCACTTGGTCGATTTGTTGTCTATACGTTATACGACGAACTTTGCAACAGCTGCAGTGACAAATCGAACCGATGGAGCTTATGCCTTAGTGTATGGCAGCACTAGCGTAGACTGTCGAAGGTGAGACAAACAGTGGTCCGTCGTCGATCTCATTGATCCAAGCTAGCAGCGTGCAGTGGCGAAATTTTTTCTAAGTCCACAGTTGGGCAGACAAAAATGGGTCACGTGAGCTAAACTACGCCCCTTTTAGGGGTAATTTTTCATCCCTTTGGCAACACTTGATATAGTCTCCCTTTGTCTGTGTGTTTGTCGCACTCCGGTATTGTATCAAAACGGCTAAACGTAGAATCACGCAAATAACACCGCACGATATCCCCATGACTAGTTTTCTGATGCCAAAGATCATGGCGAAATTCGAATGGGAACACCCCCTATTGGGGCGACAAATGCAAGAGGGGTGGGTTAAAATTGGCCACTTTCGACGGAAAATGTGCTATAACGCGAAAACGGTACTAGATAGACGAATAGTTTCTATAAATGTTGAATAGGAAGTCGTATATACTCTATCGAATGGCTATGTCGTTGATGACCTTAAGTGACCCCTAACCCCTCCCCCAATC
>Ga0209782_1002060_pt1 | contig 11009 bp, 8 predicted proteins | sample WorMetmaBAHAMAS1_FD_187390 | JGI IMG/M metagenome (GOLD analysis project Ga0209782, IMG submission 187390) | Marine gutless worms symbiont microbial communities from Max Planck institute for Marine Microbiology, Germany - Inanidrilus... | ecosystem: Host-associated > Annelida > Digestive system >...
AATTTGTCTCCGAGAAATCATTAAAAAAAAGAAAAAAAAGATAGAAATTACGGTCGGTAAAACATATAGCCCTTTCGGCAACTTTTGCCGATCGGGCTAAAAAAGTTGTCAAACGCAACTTCACATAACGGTAAACAGAATGGAGTACAGATTATAGTCAGTAACAATGTTTATACAAAACTCTTATCAAGAAATGTCGTTCGTTCGCCGAATGAATTAAACGCGAATGAAATTTGTACACGCAGCGCAGACTCGCGCCATTTTTTGGCACTTTACACCCTTGATCCGATGATCTTTCTGGCAGAAGACTTGGCGGTTTACAGCCGATATTTACCTATGCGTCGCACAATCGATCTACTGTTATTTTTTGAGTTAAAAATTCGATTTTTACCGCGCAACGCTATGCTAGCGCGTTATGCCGTCGTCATATGTCTCTCTGTTTTTCTGTCTGTCACACGCCGGTACTGTATCAAAATGGCTGCTTTTCATATCTTCGTAGTAGTGGGTAAACGTAGAGACTTCAAATTTGGCGTGCAGGCTGATCATAACTAGTTTCAGCCAACTGACGACAAACGTCCCTGAAAGGGGCGTGATTATGGTCACGTGACCCATTTAAATTCTTAGTCCCCATAAAATATCTCCGTAACAGCTTGGGTGTATATACTTCAAGGTCATTTGTCGATTTCAATCTTTTTCAAATGGGATGATTCTTAGTTGCACGATTTCTACTGACAAGTGCGTTGCAATAGCAGAGCTTCTTGTTTTGCTGGATTCTGGTCACTGTACAAAGTGGTCCAGAAAAAGGGTGCATGTCGTGCATGATGGTTTGGCGTAATTAGGGGCAATCCAGCGTTCCCGACCCCTTTAGCTCCAACCACGGTGACTTATCCGATTGTCACAAATCTGATAAGAAAGTACCCAACTAATGGCTAAAGCAGTAAACCAAGCAGTAAACCACCATAAATAAGGGAAGGGTTTCCCCAATCATGGTGGTTTACTGCTTGAGCCATCGTTAAAGCGTATGGTATCGTTTGGACACCACAAACAAAAATTTTCTATGGCTACGCCGCAGAACGTGTAGGCCTATAGGCTAGTGGTTGTGTTGGTCGCATCAGCTAAGTTAGACCTAACCTACGTTTAGCCCGGACTTTACAATACTAGTATACCGTCTTGCAGCAGCAGCCAGCCACTTGGGCCAACTTAGCCTCCTAACCTCAGCCGAACTTGATAGGGGAGTTCTGCAGTCGGGAAGGTAACCGTGCGTGATGGTCTTGCATCGCACTGGCCATAACAAACTGTGTAATACATCGACGGACTCGGTGACCTAAGGTAGGGAAAGGAGCACTCAGCCTACGTGTACGCGCCTCTAACACGCCCTACATGGCGTTGTTAGCCGGCAGCGCCGCCCGCGCTATCTGACGTCGTACTTGACGACACAAGAAGTGTTTATGCGACGACGGCGGCGGCACTTACAGCTGCGTTGAATGCACTGGCGTCGTCGTCGGCACATCATCAGAGATCGATTCTGACTGACCACACCCATCCGTGCACCGGACGACCTGCAGAAGCGTTTCAGTTTGATACGAGAGAGACCGACGAACCACTGAGACGCTGGCGCGCGGCTTTGATCGCTCGACCAAAAAACACAAACGGACGAACGACAATAGAGTGATTCAACGTGTTGCCATAGCGCACCTGCTCATCGATTGAGAGGCGGGCTATTTATTATATGGCACCTTGATCAGCCAAGCACGGCGCCCGTGACGGCATGAATAGCGCACGCCACTGTTCTAGCCTGCTCGTGCGTGTCGCACGCACAGTCGAGTCGAATATATGCCAATCTCATTGATTTGATAGCATTTTTACCGACATTCAAGCGTGTAAATTAACGGGTTGGCGCCGGCTGGCGTATATACCTGGCTGACGACTGCGTATACCTGTTTCATCTGTTGCTAGCAGGCGACACTTACAGACCGCGTTAGCCGGAAATGTAATCATAAAGCAACCGGTAGCGTCCGTGGGTTCTTCTGTTTTCCGTCCGTTTATTTCTACTCCATATTTGAACCGAATGACCTTTGAACTGATCTAGCCTGGAATTGAAAATCAAGTTCATAGCTTACTGGTTAGGGTTAAGGTTAATGTTGAGTACTGACTACTGACTGACCGCCGTGTCAGTACACTTTGTATTGTAACGTCATCAGCTGCGCGCTAGCTAGCACGGCCATGGCGAGGCGTGCGACGTTGTTCGGCTGCGGCGGAGCCCAGCGCGTGTGGGCGTGGTAATGCGGTCTATTTCGTTAGGTTAACTGATGTTCATATAAAAACTGCTTTGGACAATGGCCTTCCATATTTAGTTAAAGGTCGGTGATTGCAATAAAAAATTGCCGATGTTGCGACCAAAAAGATCACGAAAATTGTTATAGGTATACATATATCTAGCTTGGGTGTTAAGTTTAATGGCAGTTTTGGCAGTATTATCCCCTATTTTTCAGGGGAAAACGGCAATTTTGGGCAAATTTTTGACAAGAGTCTCAATTAATGGCTTATATTGTTCCACAACGGAAAAATAATGTGGAAAACCAAAAAGTATGTATTAATCAGTGACTATCGCAGTATAGCTACACCAAATTTTGTGTGGATCAGTTAAATTATAACAGAGTTCAGTTTACAGTTATCGGCATGGGGATGGGTAGGTTATTTTTTGGTAGTTTTGCAGCTGTGCACTAACCATAATGACGAAACAGCAGATCATATGTCCACGAAATTTGGTGTGGCTGTCACATTTCCAACTGGCAGTAGTCCGATCATTACACTGTATTCGCCAGGTGGCGCCAACAGCTCAATAAAGGGCAAGTTATGCTGGGCTTTGGCGTATTTCTAGTAGCATTCGATATACAACAGTTGCATTTGTTGAATCGTCTTCTTCGCTGTCCTCCTTTTCATTCATTTCTCCGCAACCGTGTCAGGCTTGCGCATGGTCTACAGAGTATAGTACGGGCACACACAGACACACACGGGGAGGGGCAGGCAGACAGACAGAGACGGATGGAGGCAGACGGTCACTCGATGAAGTCTCAGAGAGAGAAAACGACGAATTGATGCCGGCGCTGGCCAGCTCTGCGGCCGACGCCCCACACACCCGCTAGCACTCTCTCTGGCACTGATCAATAGACATTAGGCGTATTGCTGACAAACGTATGTCGAGTCACGTGACATCGTATATTTCCCACAATCCCCCTCTCGACCGTCACTGACGTCATCGCGTGACGGCACGTCGTCGGCGTCGACTTTAACCCGCAGAAAGGAATGAAATTTTCTTCTTCGACTTTCGACAATTTCAATCGGTGCTTGAAATGAACGTTTCGTTTGCCGTTCTACATCGCACGCCCGCTGATACCGGCAAAGATCAATCATTTGTATCGAAAACTACGAAACAGTTTAGAAGAATTATGTCCCTTCTAACTGGTAGCTCCAGATGTTGCTCAGTTCAGCGGCGATAGAGATTACTGTGTACTATAGGCTACCGGTAGTCGTAGTATGACTGAATTTCACCAAGCTATATTAAACTTATGGAGCTATTTTTGGTTCCAAAAGTACTTAAGGCAACAGTTATGTTGCAATATTTTCTCAAAAATTTCAAGTTATTTCTAGTTGAAGTGTAAAATCGTTTTGTGCGAACCTTATGACGACGCTCTGTGTCTGAAGCCCGTTAGCTTGTAGAATGCTACATGTGTGACTTATATTGAATGTTATTTTAGGCCGCGTCAACATGTAGCGTAAATAGCCTCAGTAGTTAAAAGGGACCAGTTTTGGACCGGAAGTAGAAATATGGCGGACACCGCTATCTTGGATTTTAGTGATGGTCCAACTAACAAATAATCAAATTTTAAAAAAAAATTAAAAAATCGAAATTTTTCTATTAGACCGGGTTATTTCGTGGAATGTGACCTTCACTAGCCTCTCTCACGTCGAGTTTCGTCGTCGTTCTGTCGGTCGGTCTGTCCGTTGGTAACGACCATGTACTTTGTAAAAACGGCTGACTAGATCGAGATGCCACTTGGAGTGATAGGTAGGGTGGTCGCACGGTACCATGTATTAGATGAGGTTCCAGATCTCCCACTGGAACGAGAAAATTTGGGAGGGGGAAATGGGGCGTCGCAATGTAACACATACTGGTAGGGAGAGTGCGGCATCGGCATGTGCAAAAACGGCTAAATCGATCGAGCTGCCGTTTAGGGTGGCAAGTGCGGTGGGCTTAAAGAATTCTGTATTAGATGGACGTGCACATTAGCGCCACCTGACAAATACAGTTGAACGATTGTGCACAGTGGCTATGAGTGCATGTGTCTAGTGGTGGCTACATGTCCTGTTTCCAAATTACTTTGGACAATCTTGTTAGACTTGTTTATGGACAATTTTCTGTAGTGCTCCCTTTTCTTCAGTTTTCGTTTGTCTAACTCACCAGGTATTAAATTACTGTGCCACGCGAGCAGCAAGAAGACAATCTTGAATATTAGCTACGAGAAGATTTTAGAATCACGGAGCCTATGGCCATTTAAACCAATCTTCGTTGCTCTTGATTTATCGAAATTAAATTAACGACTAATTTGTGGCTTATTTTAAACGGACCATCTACTAATATTCTAACCATTATAAGAGATGCTACAAAATAGCATTGTTCTTAAGCTAAATCTTGTTTAATTGCGAAGACAATATATAATTTTTCACTCATCATTGAGCGCTAAAACTCGCCAGGGACAAAAATAGTCGAGACGACACTCAGATACGTTATTGCACATTGCTACAGTGAACTCGTAATAACGCCACTTACCGGTAAGCAGATAATGAGCGTCGGCGTTGCGTAGCAGCGTCGCAACAAGCAGTGACGTCAGCAGTCTGTGCGTTGTCATGACGTCACGGGTACCTGCTGATGACGTAACGCCTTGCTGTCCAGTGCTGGGCTGGTGCTGTACTGGCGAGAGACAATGCCGGAGACCTCTCTTTAAAGTGCAATCACTCCGGAGCCGAGCTGCAGTAAGCAATTGGACCGTAGAGGTGTGCGGAGCCGTTAATTTTGCGGGCCGCTTTCAGACCGCTTGTCGGCTGGGTCGAAAGATCCACAGAAACGAAGGCTATCTGCTACCACATACGAAGCCGCGAATATCTGTCAGAAGTAAACCTGTAGGCTTCATTTAGTGATTTATTTGAAACATCATCGCCAGCGGGCTTAAGCCATCATTAACATGCCAGTAAAAGTAAGTACAATAAGGATATACGCTATATACACTAAAAACTAGAATTAGTATAGGTTGTACAATAAAAAACAAAATTATAGTTACACGGTGAAAATTACTGCCGAACGACCGTTCGCTACCGACAAACGGACGGAAGGACGGACGCTACCGATTGCTTTACATTCCCGTGGCTAAAGCTGGAATTCCACGGGACCGACACCGACACGAACACCGACACCGACATTAGGGATGCGCCTATCGTGTAATTTTGTAAACGCGTACACGATAGCTTATCGTGTACAGTACACGTATCCATGTGTACACGCGCGCATCCCTAACGGACATCCCCTCGAGGAAAATCGCGCGTGTCGGACAAGTCGGCGAGGATCCTCGTGCGTGTTCGGCTGGTGAAGAACGAAGTTATTCCTGTGGCAAGCTGAACAGGGAAGTCGCCGGACACGCCGACATCCTCGCGACGATCCTCGCGCGGAAGTCGGCGAGGATGTCCGTGTCGGTGCCGTGGAATGCCGGCTTAACGCGGTCGACAAAAACTCACAGAAGGATTGCGTGCGTCGTGAACTGGCGGCTCGGCGGACCTCAGTCTGTCTGCAGTGCAGCACTCACACGTCGTGTCGACTGTCGACGGGCACTCGTGCGACCAGTGATAACTTACTACACTTGGTACGTCCCTCAACGTTGCCAGCCGGACACCGGGCAGTGCTTGCCAGTCAATATACTCTGTACTGTATTGCCTCGTACTAACAGCCAGCCAGCAAGCCATCCCATCACAGCGGCTGCTTCTCGGAACACACTTCGCATCCTCGCTCGCCACTTTCAGCGCTAATCGAAACGATTTGTCGTCGTTTGTGCCCGGAATAATCGTCCGGATGCATCCCGTTCGGCTGCAGTAGGCCTATACGGTATAGGCCTATACTACCGCCAGAGTGAGAAAATGAACGACAGTCGTGATTCGAATCGAAAAATCGCATACAGAAATGTGCGCGAATGCAAATATTTGACGACAAAATAAGAACAGCAGCTAGCAAAGACGAACAAAGTTATTTTCGTCTTTGCTCGTTCCGTGAAATTTTATCTTGGGTATTATCACGGTCGTTTTGTGCAGCGACTTATGGCAAAGGAATCAAAATGTCGACACAATATAATTACTACCGTGTACCAGAAGAGACGCAGAAAAGGAGTAACAGACGTAATAGTGTTGTCACAAAGATCACCCCGACAACCGTTCTAATTAACACATTTATTCGCCAGAAAACTAACAGAAATAGAAAATCAAATACAATAGTCGCAATGGCAGTTGTTGCAACGGTTGCTTGCTGGCAAACACTCAACATCTGTCATGTAATGAAAGAATATACAGTCACAACGAATTAACAATTAACGACACGATCGGTTTCCGGCGTAGGTACATTCGACGCATAAAACTCATAATGAATGAACATGTGTTGCGTCGAGTGCTACTAAGGGCGGCTGTAGGCCTACGTCTGTCTGTACGTTTGTTTGTGTGTCTCTGCGTCCGTCCGTGTGCTATTTCCGACGACCAGCAATACCGCAGTGTGCTGATGAGCCTATGAATCTAGATCCGCTTTCGGTCCGTGATTCCAGCACAAGACTATACATTGCAAGATCCACAGACTGATGAGCGGGCTCTATGGCAACGAGAAGGAACACAGAAAATTCAAACCTCAGCGAATCGTGACGTCATTATGTAATTCCGTATTCGAATGGCGCTATTTTATTGTCAGACGTTGTACCTAAACGCAGTATTCGATTCTCTATTTGAAAACAATTAAAATTTTTAATTTTAGAAATCTGAATCATGATCGCCCGTAAATCCAGAGATTGTTTCCCCAGCGCCAAAAATTTGGGAGAATCCCTTCGTAACTTTTAAAACTACAAATTCGTGGTAAAGCCTAGCTTGTATAGCCCACCCGGCCTACCAGTGTCGTCGCCTAGTGAACAGTACTAAAACAAACTCAAGTACTAATTGACGTCTGCTTTACACATTAAAGCCTCGTAAACTTTAGAGTTACTGGATGGAAGCTCACCAAATTTATATCAGATGTAGAATGATCATCGCCAGTCGCCACTATTAACTTGCCCATTGATGTTGCTATCTTCCAGTCCTTTTCGGAATGCGACTGCGATGAATGAAGGTGAGTAAACCAACATAACTGATACGGCACAAATCTTAATTGATAGCCATAGCGACGTCCCTTGAGCGATTACAAAATGTATGTCAGATTAATCATTCCCACCTATTTTTTTATCATTCCTTAAAATTTGATGAAGACTGGTTCAGTACATTTCTTGGTGGTAGTATAGTACAATAAAGATCACAATAGGCCTACATCAAATCCACTGCTATTCACTGATGTCACTGTCAGCAGTAGAGTTCAACGACCGATGCCGTTAACTCGAGCAGGTGGCGGAGGCTAAAACACAGAGAACAAAAAAGTCGGGTGCTTCCGCCAGTATTCTGAGCGCTGTACACTGTAAAAAATATCCGTATATCCACAGATATTTTGTGGCGAGTTTTCCACATTTCAACGGAACTGGTTCCGAAAGCGTTTGCATCCGTAAATTGACGGAATAATGAAGCCCAGGCCTTCATTATTCCGTCAATTTACGGATGCAAACGTACACGGAACCGGTTCCGTAAAATATGGACAACTCGCCACAAAATATCCGTGGATATACGGATTTTTCACAGTGCAGTCCGCCGGCGAACCTGGCGGTCGATGAGTCCGACAACTCGATTGCTCCAGTGGATGGATTATTCGGCGATCCGTGCTCCTCCTCGCGAAGAATACGAACACGATAGAGACTGGCATTAGCGTACGTCACTCACTGACGGCATTAGTCTTAAGTCTTCTCACGTCGCCACGTGACTTCCCGGCCGGCCGGCGGTCCATCTAATTGACGGAAATCATGTACTAAGCTGCTGCGGTCGTCGAGAATCGTTGTCTACGTGTCCAGCTGCTGCAGCCGACGACGTGGTCATAACAACGGTTCATCTCCGACAATTGCTCGACCGTCTCCACTGTGCAATACAATGCAGTAATTACATCGAATATAGCCGTCGTCGAATATAGCCTATATCATTAAGCTGGTATACTGGCTACTCTGATTGGAAGGCTATTACATTTCCTACAGAGAGGAGAAGTCACTGGCTCATCCCTTGCGCCCGCGTACGAAAAATTATTCTAAGCGGCTCATTTTTAGTCAGGATGCCGTGTGTGTGGCAGTCTGTCTGCCTGTGTGTGGAAATTTTTTTCCCAACAACCCCTATCTCCAAGCTGGTTTGACTGATCTCGATGAAATTTGGCTTGATGGTAGGTCTTAGGAGGTTGCATCCCCTAAAAAATTTCGGTAAACTTTGGCCCACTTTTTTTTTGGGGGGGGAGCACAACCTCCACTCATCCCCACCCCTCAGAGGCGCGACAATATACCGCTAGGTTCTCTAGTTCACTGAATCATTCGAGTAATAACAAGGTGAGTGATATTTTTGAGATACGGTGTGGAAATTTCACACATATACAATGACACATATCAAACTGTTTCAGAGAAGAGAAAAAGTATGTAGAAAATAGCACTGACAGTTCGCCAGCAAATCACCCTAAACCAATTCTAAACATAACCAACACCCTGATATAGAGTTTCGCAGCAAGATTTTTAAGACCAGCCTACTCCTATAAAATACAATTTATCTGCAAATTTTGACGCCGACATCTTCTATCTCCTTAAATGCGTCAATGCATACAAAAAGACCACATTACACAACGACCTTATTAAGTAAGTCAGTAAGTAAGTAAGTAAAGAAAGTATAAGAGAAGATGCGACAGAGGTGGAACGAGCATTGTTTTACTGCTCACAAATGAGTCGATCGTGCAACTTCTGCTGCCACTGCTGCTGCTGCTGCTGCCGCTGCTGCAGCTGATGACGGTAACGGTGAGCAAAGATGATGGATTGTCTGGTCACGGACGGGCGGACAGCTGGCGGCTTGAGTGCGCCGGATTACAGCCAGGAGCCGGCATCAAGAGCTAGTTATCCACGATGGACTATACCCGTACGGTAAGCCACTAGTCCAGAGAGCTAGCTAGCGGGCGAGCGCCGGCTGGCTGGCTGGCTGGCTGGCTGATATGGCGCGACTCAGCTCATCGACGGCACGTGGCTTGTAGTCTGTAGGCCCACTGTTAAGTCACTGGGGAGTGGACGGCTATACGACCGAGCCGACCGGGCCGACGGAATACTAATGGACCGCCGGGTCTCGTGGTGGCGTGGCCGCCGAACTGCTGACGTCATCATTCCGCGTCGTGACGTCACGTAGGCCTACTTCTGCGTCGTTTAACGTCGACAACTCGTTAACACTGATTGTTATAGTAAAGTGCGAACGTCGCTTTGTTTTTGTCGCGTTGTTAAACACGGCAGCCTTGCAGATATTCATTGGCGTCATTAGCCGACCGGATGCTTTGCCGACCTGCTTTCCTAATAGCCAATTAACACCGCCCGACGAAACTTAACTCGATAGTTTTGTCGCGTCGGTGGCGGCGATGTGAATTAGGTATGAGAATAATTAACAAATTTTGACTGATAACCAGTAGGAGAACGTACAAGAAATAACAATAAAGGAAAGATAGCAGAAGGAGAAGGCGATAAAAAAACTGAAAGAGAATAAAATCGTTAACGCTACCATGTCTCTTGATGAATAAAGATTATCAAAGACGTATTTTTCCACATTGCAGTGTGGGTCCGTGCTTTATTATTACGTCGATTTACGGATACAAACGTATACGGAACCGCGGTTCCGTTAAAATATGGAAGACTCGCCACAAAATATCCGTGGATTTACGGATATTTCTACAGTGTAGCAGCGCGGAGGTCAGGTACGGCACCCTTAAATGTCCGACAAGCACGTTGAGATGTGCGCTAGATCGTCATGCAAGTCGTCTGACAAGGACGGCCGTGGTGTGAACGACTGACGAGAACAATAAGTAAGTAGGCGGAATGTTGTCTGCACGGCTGGCGAGCTCATCGTCCAGATGTCTGTAGCTTGGCAGCTGTCCACCGTCGCCGCTCATCACCAGCCACTGATCAGTGCCAGTCTCAGCAACCGGGCCATCATCACGTCTACCTGTGTGTAACATATGTGCAACACCTGTTTACTACATTACCAAAATACTAAGCAGTCATTGTTCACTTACATTGCCACGCCGACAGCGTATTTGATAACCGTGTGACATTGACCTTTGACCTTTTGACCTCAGGGTCAACGCTTGCCGAGCGACTGTCATGCACTGTATGTCTACCAAGTTTGGTGTCGATAGCTCGAGTCGTTTTTCATTTTAGAGCGCGGACACACATATACAGACACACAAAGTCACTGACGGTGTGAATATTTAGTTGTTCACGCTGTGCTTCTAACCGTAGGTTGTTTTTCAACCGATAATGTAATGCGCCAACATAAGGATTTTGTTCGCAGTTCTGCAGCAAACGACAGAAAAACACAGCACAAAAATAGAAAAGAAATACACAAACAGACGCCCATTTCGCATCAACGACGTCTGAAATCGTACTGTCTGTTTACGTCATTGCAGCAACTTCGGTTCTTTTCATAGGACTCTCTGTAAAAGCTGTAATTTTAGCGACAAAATCCATTATAATTACGGAGATAATAAATTTTTCGTAAGAGATTGTTTTTTTTATTGGCGCACCCTGTATAGTTTTCACGTGTGCCGAAATATATATCTACAGGTA
>Ga0209782_1002061_pt1 | contig 11009 bp, 12 predicted proteins | sample WorMetmaBAHAMAS1_FD_187390 | JGI IMG/M metagenome (GOLD analysis project Ga0209782, IMG submission 187390) | Marine gutless worms symbiont microbial communities from Max Planck institute for Marine Microbiology, Germany - Inanidrilus... | ecosystem: Host-associated > Annelida > Digestive system...
AGGTATTCTAGTTGACTCATAGTACTGGTCAATGCCGTTTTTTGCGCCACCTTATAGTGACGTTCTTGTAAGTACAACGTTGTTAATGTTCGAAACATTTTTCGTATTTTTGCATGCTCATCAGCTTTCTTTTTATTTTTAGCCAGCATCGCTAGCAAGCAGTGCTAGATGCGGGCTATTCCTACGCACGTCTTGACTCAGCGTGGTCTATGCGTCTGTCTTTGTGCCTGTGTGTTGCTCGCAAAAATGGCGGAACCAATCAAAATACTGTTTGGAAGGGCAGATTCGCGTTGGCCCAACGAACCGTGTGCTATGCTGCTCGTATATGTAAAATAAAACAAAAATAAATGAATGCTCCAAAAAACTTGCAGAAGTTTGCAAAAACTTTTGCAAACTTTGCAAACTTGCAATGCCTGCCCTAAAACAAAAGGTTAATGCTAAAACAATATGATAAACTGTGGGCGGGGCATTGTAAGCTTATGCTAATTAAGTAGCTAGTAGGCTATAGACGAGTCACGGCTGGTGGTGCAGCAATGACATAACAGTGACGTCATGGATCACACCACAACGTTACAGCCGGGTGGGTGTACGTTATGAATATGCAGCTCCGTGTATCTTGGCGACGTGATTGGCTGCAACAATATACTAATGCTAAAAGTGTGCAAAGTTTGCAAAAACTTTCGGAATCTTCTGCAGGTTTTTGCAGCATTTATTTTACTTTATTTTATTTTAATCTTACGTGTGCGAGTAGCATTAGCTTAGCCTAGATGGTGTACATATTGTCGCAACCAGGAGAATACGATTGAACGATCCATGACTGGTCGGTGGCAGTTAATGTAGGCTGTCATAATACTGTTGGACTGCCACTACAATTACTGTATAGCAACTTGATTCACTGCTTTTAATCGCAAAGCGATATGTCATGCTACGGGCATAGGTGCATAGGGGCATAACCACACATGAAAAGTTGGAGGGGACCACGCACACGTGGGGTGGATGTCGATTCCCTTCATTTTTCTTCTCCCCTCCCTTCTCACTCGCCTGTAATTATTTGCCCCCCCACCAATGTTGCACCCACTCTCTTTCTACATCAGTTTTCTCCCCCTTTCCCTGGCCTGTGGCCCACTAATAGAAAGTTTAAGTGTCGGTGCCTCTGAAGTTACCGGTACGCGTCGAGCCCAGCGAAAAAGACAACATTCACAAAAGTTAGAGGGGACGAGTCCCACAGGGCCACAGGTCAGTTGCGCCTCCTACGGCTGTGTGACTGTAACTGATTCAGGCGATCCAGACTCGAAGAGTTCTTTCACGCGCGCCAAACGATGGTGGTTTGACTTCCACTACAACAGGGAGATGAAATGTCACGGTCAGTGGGTGCGCTATGTCTGCAACATCGGCGTCGGCGACCTGCCGTGGGTGATCAACTCGCCACACATGTTCGTCAACAAAATTCGCCTAGAGCAGGACCCGACGGCGTTCGGCTGTCTCGAGCTGTGGTACAGAGACCGTGTGCGACAGCAGTGGCGGCTCCTGGCGAACGGAAATGAAACGTTCGACGTGTCACACTACGCGAGTCAGCCCTTCGTTCATCATCATGTAGGCTAGCTTGCGCATTTTTGGGCCCATTCTGTGGGGCCATAGCGGTCCCCTCTGTCACGCGTTGTCGTGGTCGTTGTCGTGGACATCGATGCGCAGGCGGCGTGCGACAGTAGCGGCACCTGGTGAAGGGGCGTGCGGCGGCTCGCAGTGGCGAATGGGTCCAACATTTTTCAAATGCTTCTTGTCTACATTGTTACTATGAAAGGGGACGTAGTCCGCTTTCACACTGGAAATTTATTTCGAAATTTATGTAAATTAGTTCCTTTCGTAAGAAAATTTCTAGCATGAACAGTCAACTTTCGAAAGAAAGAAATTTCGAAATTCTATGTCGCAATTTAGAACATTGTTCTTTTTTTCGAAATTTTTGAAAATGGAGTGCTGTGATTCGTCAGTCGGCCAGTGTTTGCAAACATCGATTGAAGCGTCGACGACGGCTTTCAAAAGCTTATTTCCAATGTGAAAGGGGTCTAAGCCACTCTGTCTTTGCTTAGGCCTACGCTACCCAAAAGGCCCCCTCCAACTTTTCAGACGAATCTCGGCTGGTCGCTTCCAGGTAACAGCCTTGGGCAAGCTGCTCACACGCATGAGCCTCTGTCATCAAGCAGTATAATATGGTACCGGCCTTTGGCTGGAAAGGTAACTACAGGTCTGGTGGAAAGTAATGGCAGCCTACCGCCGGATGGATAGCTTAAAGTCGCCTGTGGAGTGACTGCCTGTACATTGTGGTCAGCTTCGGGCCCAACAGTCGGAAATTTACCGTTTTTTAGAGAACAAGACCCAATGGGTAGAACTATGTCGCTGAGAATATAGAGTGTCGAAATCAGTAGGTTCCAACGGCGATTTCGGGCACTTCCGGTCATCGCGAGAACCTTAGAAATAAATAGCTCATAAAAATTACACAGAGCTACAGTTTATGGTGCACTCACACAAACGCTGGGATGGGATTGGATGGGATGGGCTGCGCTGATAACTCATGTGTGAACGCCTCCATTGAAATACATTGAGTCACCAGCGCAGGCCATCCCATCCCATCCCATCCCAGCGCAGCGCAGCGCAGCGTGTGTGTGTGTGTGTGTGTGTGTGTGTGTGAAAGCAGTGCACCATTGGTCTTAGAAGATTACATCTGGCTAAGGTTATTGGTGAGAGTCGACACCTTTACACATTAAGTGCAACCCGCATCAGGAACCAGCAGCTGACATTGGGGTTACAGGGCACGTCAGCTATATAAGAATATCTCTATGTTATTTCTGTTTCCGGTGAAAGACGGTAAGCTTAATACAGGCGTCAATCAATGCACAACGTTTCCTATCGTGTTACGGTTAGTCTTCAACAATCTAAAATTACCTTACAAAACAATTGCATAAATAATACCTCGATAACTCAGCCCACTTTGTCCTTTTATTTGTGACTAAAATGTAAAATTTGCAACTTTCACGCTAACTGTTATGATTACAACCGTATTAATCAGCACCGGAAGTTTACTAAATATCGAGTAAAACTGGATCTGGGATAAATATTCTTTATTCTATTCGATTTGCCGAATCCAGCTTCGGATTCATCGTGAAATCAGTTTCAGATTCAGTGCTAATTTCTATACGATTTGCGAATTTGAATCCGGATTGATTAATCGAGTACCCGTATTCTTTCGCTCTGTTGTAGATACCGTCGTCTAACGAGCAAAGACTACAGCTGCAAAAACAACCGACGTCTACTCGGCGGTCGATAAGACGTCCGACATCAACACAGGTGCCAAAGCGTTTCCAAGTAAGGACGACAACGCCAACCAAACCGTCGCCACATCTCGTCTTGAACTGGTCAACAGTGACAAGGATTCCCTCCTTATGATTATCAATGTCCTCGTTCTGTCAAGCCGTACGACCCGACAATGTCAGCCCGACATGTCGGATTGTATTTCTCGGGAGCCAACACTGCCGGCCGACACGACATAAGTCGGCGGGCGGTGTCAGATCCGATGAATAGTCCTTCGGTGATTATTCCGTTCACCCCGTGTATACAATAGCCACTGAATCGGGTCGACATATGTCGGACCGTGTTGGCCCGTGTGGGACCCGACATGGTCGACAATATCTTGGATAGCTTTGCTCATATAGTAAATAAATAAAGAAAAACTAGAAAATGCATGGCAAAGCCTAGCGTATAGCCTGCTCGGCGCCGTAGTGTCGCTCACCAGCGAATACTAATGAAACACACTTACTTACTGATTGCCGCCTTGCCTAGCACCCCCTCCCCTCCCACTGAACGTACCTGAAGTAACCACAGAAAAAATTTCGACGCCAACTGTACAACTTCTTATGTCTCAAACTCCGGGGAGTCCAGGGTCACAAAACTGAATCTCACCAAATTTCTACAAGCTGTACATAAATGACTGATGATTACTCTGCTGAAATCAAAATTGTGATCCTTCAATCCTTTTTCAAACGCCAACGTGACGAATGAAGATCCTCGTCAAATTGCGGGCAAATCGCGGCAAAAATTGCGCGTTTTAATAGCGAAAACTCCGAGATTATTGGACGGAAGTTCACCAAATTTTGATACGATGTAGCCTGATAATTGCCATTGAATCTGTTGAAAGCGGATTTACGATCGGTCAATCCGTTGTCGAATGCCGAAACAAAGAGTAAAGGTCATTCCACGCGACGCCGACCGTACAACTTCTTATGTCTTAAACTCCGGGGTCACTGAACTGAATCTCAGCAAATTTTTACAGGGTGTACAGAAATGATTACCGATTGCTATGCTGAAATCAAAATTGCGATCTTCCAATCCGTTTGGAAACTCCAACGTGACGAATGAAGATCGTCGTCAAATTGCGGGCCGATCGCGGCAAAAATTGCGCGTTTTAACAGCGTAAACTCCGAGATTACTCGACGAAAGTTCACCAAATTTGGATATAATGTAGCCTGATTATTGCCATTGAACCTGTTGAAAGCGGATTTACGATCGGCCAATCCTTTGTCGAATGCCGAAGCAAAGAGTAATGGTCACTCCACCCGACCTTTGCGAACATCTCCCATATTTAACTGGTTGCCATAGCAACGTCCCTTGGGCGACCGCCAAACGAATACTTGAAAAATCATCCCCACTATAACGCCGACCAAACCTGTAAAGTAGGTCAAGGTAGGTCTAGGATATTCTGAGATATTTGGCGTGATACGCTGATTTTTGCAATATCGCCGCAAAAGGTGCTATTATTGTTAACGTCGTGAACTGTACAGTAATGTAAAGAATTCATTCCCTTTGAAATCGGAATTGCGATATTGCAATCTGTTTCCAAATGGCAGTGTGACAAAGTAGATTGGTCCGGGAAAAACGCCGATTTTCGACTTTAATTGGTTGCCATGGCAACGTCCCTTGAAAAATCAAAAAAGCTCAATGGTGTTATCAAGCCCTTACACACCCGTCTACCAATCCTGAAATTTTGATGAAGATTGGTCCATTAGCTTCTGAGCCACCGGAGTCAACCATTAAAAAAAAATAAAAAAAAAATAATAAAAAAACATCGGCAAAATATATAGCCTTTCCGGCAAGTTTGCCAAGCGGGCTAAATAAAAAATAAAATGTACAATGTTAATCAATAGCCTAAACCATAGGCTAGATATACACTAAAATATGTATACTCAATGGCCTAAACCTAAACCGTAGTCCACTGGATGGATTATGGAGTAAGCTTAAATATTGATTTTCTAATTAATTTATTTCGTGTTACAGAAAATATCAGTAAATACGTAGGCTACTGTTATTATCTGTAACTGGACTGACAGTGAGTGACACATTTTATGAATTGTTGTATATTCGTCGTCGATTCAGTTGTATTCGCAAGAGGACGCCACGGATGTCGGCTCGCCTTCGCTGAGCAACGAACGACGTTATGAGTATAAGAAGCTGGTGATGCAGGCACTCGCTGACGTATGTAGAATTAATCAGTCATGTTAACGGCCGTTTATAATCACTTATCTAATCGCATCTTACCTCATCACTTCGCCGCGAGAACGCTGCAAAGTGGTTGTGGTGAGTATGTCTGTCTGTCTGTCTGTCCGCTCGCGTGCATATCTCATCCACACGGCCAAACTTCACCAATTTTTTAATATTGCCTGTGGCCCTGGCTCGGTATCGATACGCTATGTACTTCCGGTTTAGTGGATTTTCACAAAATGGGCTCTATGGCAAGTATGTTTATGCCTATAAGCGGCGAGAGCGTAACGGCCGAAACTATACTGCATCGATACCAAATTTTGCGCAACGATAAAGATGAGCTGCAAATAGGCCTGTATTTCATCGGTTGCACACCGGGGGCGAAGTCTGCTATCTACGATTGGATGGTTTCATCTGAACCGCGTGTGCTGTGATTGGTCGCTGCCACGGCGAAGTGCGTCACTTCACAGCGCACTCAATTCAGATGAACTGAGGTCAGATGAGATGAATGATATGAACGGTTATAGAACTATCGGTCATTTCTTGTGTTGTATAGCCTACATGTGCGTGTTCTATGCGAGAATGAAATGAATAGCCTATTAATGAAATAAATAGGCCTACCCACATAATTATATCATAACAGACCGAATCTGCATGCTGTCCATCCAATAATGTGACAGTGGCAACCATCACCGATGTTTTGTGTTTTAAATGACTTATTCATCGTCCAGTTTAAATATAAACAGTGCATAAAATTCTGGCTCTATTTTGATGTTTCTCTTTTACGACTGGCCATTTTGGCGTGTATATCCTACAAGGAAACTTGTTAGGCTATTTTCTACTTTAATACTTGGCTCAGTTAATTTACAGCGACAATGTAGTCTATATACGGGAATACTATATGCTTTGGGAAAGACCCAATGTTGGCACGTTTGGGGCAGCGCCTTTATCCCACCCCCTACTGTCCATACTACACAGTTAACCATAAAACGTGATATTTTATTTTTGACTATAACTTTGGTTAATCTTAACCAATTTTTATAGTTTTTTAATCGTGAAGAAATTCTACATGCGACAGTACTAAAATTTACCACATCATCTTAATTGTGTGCGCACCCTACTTCATAAATTTAAATAACAACTTTTCAGTTAAAAACGCTATTATTCTTTGCTCATTCGACAACTAATCACTGACAGTTGGGCCTAAATAAGTACTTATGGCGCTATAAGTGCATTAGAAAGGGCATTCATCGCTGTGTTTCAGCTGGCGGATCAGATAAGAAGCAGACATGCGGCGTCGATGAAAGACGACCAGGCGGAGTTGTATGACGAGCTGGGTGATGTTGGTGATGTGAGAGAGGTGAAGAGAGGAAGATGGCAAGGCTTCTGCTTCAGACGCACGCGCAGCGGCCGCATCCTGCCCTACATCTGCTGGAAGGGCTGTACGTCTGCTATCCAATATAACGATATTTACTCGACCGCATCGCCGGCAGTACTAGATGCGAGCGCTAGCTACAGATGTCTGTGGTCTGTCCGTGTCTGTGTGTCGGTCACGACCGTTAGCCGTGTGCAAAAACGGCTGAACCGATCGACGTGCTGTTTGGGGGTAGCAGACTCGCACGATTGGATGAGAGAATATAAGGATGAGTCCACCTGACGAATACGATTAAACAATCCGTGCTCGGCGGCGGGGCCGGCTGTCGCTACCATTACTGCTGCAAGTTGCAGCTTGATTATGTTCACTATGTTTCTCATATAAAAGGTACAGTATATTGATCCTGTATAAAAAGCATACTTGGCGACCGGGCTATATTTTGCTTGCATTAATTTCTTCTTTTTTAACTTGGACGAAATTATCTCATGATCTACTGGACCGATTTTCACGACTTTTTTTCACCAAATGAAAGGTATTTGCGTGAATTTTCTCGATCTGAACCATTTTGATTTTTAAGGACGTTGCCATGGCAACCGATTTTGGGCAAAATTTGCGAAATGACCTTTATTCAACACGCTGGCATTTTGCAATGGATTCGAATATCGCAATTCCGATTTACAGGTGTTAAAGGGCACATTCTGTGCAATTTTGATGAAGATCAGTCCACTAACCCCAGATATTACACAGGGAGTTTCTGTACCTTTTGAGACAAAAATCGACATATCATACCAAATATCTCAGCAAGTACAGGACTTTACTAACTTTTCAGCATTGGTAGGCTCATATATGCAAATTATAAAACTGAAATAATTTTTGCGGTAGTTAGACACGTTGCTATGGTAACCGATGAACTTTTGGGTCTTTATGCAGATGTCAAAATTGACCGTCTTCACTTTTTGCTCTGGCATTTCGAAAAAAGTAAAACATCGTTTTGTAAATGTGCAGATTATAATAGCTGCACCAATGCCTCTACTTCGAGTGAAACTTTGGTGAAGATCGGTGCTGTAACTTCAGAGTTTAAGAGAGCAAAAATTGAAAATGTGCCACGACTCGGCTGCAATTTGAAGATCATCGTTCATTTGGCATGCTGGCGTTCTGAAACGGATTGGAATAGCACAATTTTGATTTTAGCAGGTTAATCGGCGATCATTTATGTACATCTTGTGAAAATTTGATGAGATTTAGATTAGTGACCCCGAAGTTTTAGGCGAAAGAAGTTGTTCGACCGGAGTCGATAATTGTTACCACACTTAGTTCACCTATGTTCTCTATGGGGTGGGGCTGTTAGGCACTCAGGTGAACAGTAAGTAAGTGTTTTTCACAAGTATTTGCTATGGGGCTGCACTACGGCGCCGAGCGGGCTATATGCTAGGTTTTGCCTCGCATTTCTAGTTTTTAGTTTAGCGGAGCAAGTGACTTGAACTTCCCGCAAAGTTTCTTCTAAGACCGATGTCATAGCTGCGATATTAAGATGCGATTTGATTTGAGGCGCAATATTATCAAAGTGCAGTGAATACATGCAACTGCGCATGTTGCAACTGTTACAAATCGCGTAATGCCGTGGTTTCAGTGCAGTGTATTGCATGCAATTTTTGCGTGCAACGCACTGCAGTAATGTCGGAAAGCCTGCAGTTATTGCAGCGCGTTGCACGCAAAAATTGCATGCAATAAATTGCCCTTGAAACCACGGCATAACATACGGCTCATGGTGAACAGGAGCAAAATTTCATTGCGACAATGATCTGAAGCGGCACCTTGGCTGCACGACACAATTGCATTAAAAATCGTGTGTGAGACAACGGTATTAAAGGTTGGGCACTAAAATAGCATCACACAAGGTGTTTAGGCCTCGAGCTAATCTCGGTGATTTTGACTTATCGTAAGATCATCTCCCTGCATTCAGCACCTTGACACTGTCCGGGTCAAGTTCGAAGTTCAAGGTCATAGGTCAAAGTTCACGACCACACGAGGAAGAATGTTGCCGAAGTGGTCGTCGCGACCTCGAATGAGGGCTAAGTTTCTAGGTTTTCAGTTTCGTTATGTGCCGCACATTTTCTTGTGTGTTTTCGCCATGCGTTATGTACACTAATGTGTGTTGTTGCAGCCAACTTCTAGCTGCCGGAGAAGACGTTGTCGGTCCACTGGGTGTCGTCAGGTCGTCACCGCCCATACATATTCACCTAGAAATCCCCACAGTGTATCGTGTCGTTGCTTTACACCGTCACACTCCGTCAGTTAAAGCCGCATTCCACGACACCGACACGGACATCCTCGCCGACAGCCTCGCGAGGACCGTCGGCGAGAATGTCGGCGTGTCGTTCAGCTTGCCACCCACCGGAATAACTTCAGGAAATCGCGCGTGTTGGACGACGCAAGGATGTAGGCGTGTCGGGCGAGTCGGTGTCGGTGTCGTGGAATGCGGGCTTTATTCTACACAAAGCCAACCACTCACGCCAGTCACGTCACAGTAGAAAATAAGTAAATTCTTCGTATGACGATAGCTCGATGCGGACGCTATGCATACGTTGTATAAATGTTACGCGTACAATTATTATACGTACGTTTCAATCATACGGTGCGGGTGGTCGGGCTGGTTTAACCGTAGCTACAGCCCGCTTGGCCTGCCTGCCAAACTTGGGAACATGCTCTAAATCTGGATAGATAAGTAGAAATTTCCTCCGGAGGATATAGCGCTACATACGTGCTGCTGGTTTTTTTGTTTACTTTATTTTTTAACGGCCACCTTGAATCTCAGGATGTACCAGGCCTATCTTTATCAAATTTTCACGTTTGGTGGACCCGTGGAAGCACATAAAAGATCTAGCATTTTTCCGATCGCTCAGTGGACGTTGCTATGCCAAACAATTTTGGGCCAAATCGGCGAAATTTGTGTACCCCATTTTCATTCATCGCACTTGCATTCCCAAATGGATTGGGGTATCGCAACGCCGATTCTGGAAGGCTAACTTGCAAGTATTTATCTGCATCTGATACAAATTTGGTGACACTTCTGTCCAGTAACCCCACAGTTTACAAGGCTTAACTGTATACAGCGGACGTTGATAACTCGGGTTAGTTTAACTACGTACGCTAGGGTGCGGCACTGCTAAGCACTGCGACGATCAATAGTCGTCTAGTCGCGTTTGTTTCACTATTATTTGCTACGGGACGACACCAATAGTGCTGGGCGGGGCCGGCGGGCTACACGCTAGGCTTTGCCACTGATTTCTAGTATTAATGAAGTACCGACAATTCACCGGTGTAACTCCACACGCGTTCATCAGTCACAGCAACGAAATTCTAATAACAACAAGTATCGCGCGGCGAAACGATATGCCCCCGCCCGCTGATAGCATTTGGATGTGGGAATAACCTACCATGCTGACCCTCAATCGAATGCGTTTGAAACGGCGACGCCCGCATTGCGCCATCTAGCGAACGGACACCGTAAGACGGACGGACGGACAACGGATCGCAGCATTGCTTTATGATCCCTACCGTAGGGCGGGGTCATAACAACGGTGTGCTGTAGCTGAAATCATTTTGTACAGCGCATAGGTCTACGTCTGTCGTAAAATACAGGGTGTGACAAAAATTTTTCCCCTGAAGATTTTTTGCCGTTTTCTCAGCAACGGCTCAGCATTTCATCACGAAATTTTGCAGATTTAGCCTATTTACAGGCGTACACACACTAATAAATCTGTAAAATATTTCATTTTTGAAATGATAAGCAATTACTGAGAAAACGCCAAAAATCTTTAGGGGATAATTTCGCCGCACCTTGTAGTTTACCCTCGTTTCAAAAATAACTTAAGCTCGAGCTATGCACATGATCTGTGAATATACACTGTCTCAAAAAAACGATATCACCCAACCCACCAATGATAATTTTAGCAATCATTGCCCGATTCGAATAATTTTTGTCAGATATTAATGAGTAAATACGCCATTGAATACGGGTTGAAATTCCCACTTCACCTCAGGGGCGCAACTTTACACCAAAAAGTGGTGGTGACAGGGGCAAGGGCCCCCTTCCCCTCCCCTC
>Ga0209782_1002062_pt1 | contig 11008 bp, 5 predicted proteins | sample WorMetmaBAHAMAS1_FD_187390 | JGI IMG/M metagenome (GOLD analysis project Ga0209782, IMG submission 187390) | Marine gutless worms symbiont microbial communities from Max Planck institute for Marine Microbiology, Germany - Inanidrilus... | ecosystem: Host-associated > Annelida > Digestive system >...
GACCTTGTACAATTGGGGGGGGGGGTAAATGGGGCTTTAGCAATGCCTGTGACAAATGCCTAGGTTTGCAGACCAATCCTTCCTCCCCTATTCTCCATTACAACCTCAGCACTTCCCTTTCCCAGTGGCCTGCTCTCTGCTCCAAATCCCCGCTCCTATCTTACCAACTCATCAAATTACAATAAAAAAGTAGGACATTTAAGATACATCCACACAAAAAACCTGGCAAAATGACACTACTTACATATGAAAGAAAATATGATTTCACATATTGTACAGTTCAATACAATGCACTACAGCTGTTTAAACTCACCTGACATTATCCATTATAATTTAACAACCCCCACTAAATTTGGTACGGACATACAGCAATAATCAATGATAAGTTTTACATTTCCCATCTTCCTTTTCTCTATAGAATGGTCAAGCAGAAAATCTTGTTGAGAATGCAGTTCAAGAATGAAATTTGTTTGCACCCTAAAAAAGTTGTAGAGAGTCTCCCCAAAGTAAGACACCCCTATAAAGCTAGTAGTTATGTGAAATATATCCACAACAATTTCCCTGATCACTGTCGATCGCTGGATCTGTTATATTAGTTTTAGAAGAGTGTCTATTCTACAAACGGGCAACTAATAATACCATATGCTGGCAAAAACTATACAAAAATTACTGAATAAAGAATGGTTCACTTATCAATATATCTAATTATTATCAGTGAAATTAATGTTAATATTCATAAAAGCAAATAATATTTCATAAAAATACAAGTGATGTGCCTGCTAAACAGATGGATCAATGTTAAATAAACAACTACAGCTGTCAATACAGTTGTCAATATAATTAAAAATACTACAAGTGACATACAGATATTCCAGGTTTGTGGTAGTTACACTGTTGAACTTAACAACATAAATTATTACTTATATACTGCACAAGGCATGACTATAATGAAACAGCACTGGGATTTTTACATCAGGACCCCAACCTCAGTAATTTCTTGTTATATGACGAAATTAACACTAATCCTACTATAACTATTCTACATTCTAGCCCAGCACTTAACTAGGCAATTAATCCCGGGATCCGGAAATCCCGGCCTTTTTTACAATCCCAAAATCACAGGATTTTGGTGACGAAATCGGGAGGATTTTCGGGATTAAAATTTGTCGCAAAAAATTACCATTAATTGGAACTTTTAGTCATTCTGCAAAGTGACAACTAGGCCTACTTCCAAATGTCCATAGTCCACTGCACGTTTAGAGTTGAGTTGTGTATCAAATTTCAATCACGGGATTAATCCTGGGATATCAGGATTAGGCTAACTCAATCTAGAAAACCCGGGATTGGAAAAATGACTTGCATTCCCTAACTGTAACTGAGTAACTCATTAAATGGCAAAGTTTACTATGTAAGACCCCATAACCCCTGCATGTTAAAAGGCATCGCTATGGCACTGAACGGATACGTGTCCAAACACATTCAACCACATATTTCATCAACATAAAATGCAAGCTCCAATATTCACCTTCTCAATTATCCCATCACAAACAACAGTCTGGCTACGCCATAAAAGAGCAAAATTGTAACCTCTATGTGCCACGCCCACTGCTGAAACAACTGCCTAATGTTTTCCACACGGAACCTACATTGCCGAACACCGCAATGCACAGCTGATCGAAGCAGAAACCAACCTGCTATGTCAGGCTTCATTCTTCCTTCTGGCTGAAAATCGAAAGATTTTAGCAGCCAACAACGGATTAACTACGTAACAGAATACAAATCACCGTTTTTCGTAATACTAACAGCAAACACTAACACCGACATCACGACCCTCAAATGATTTCACAAGTCATCGTCGTTAGCCACGACTACTGTGTGTTTATTAACTATAATGTCACGTGACAATATTCGTAGCTACGATTGGTCTGCACTCGCATGTTTTCAGGGCAGTACGTCATCAACACCAGCCCTAGTTCTAAAAATAGCCGAAGTTCACGGTATCCTGACCTCAAAAATAGGCCAGGTTACTAAGTGGGTCAAGTTTAGTAAACAGCGAACCGCTGAGCGATAGTGTCACGAGTTTTCCACTTTTTTTGAACGAAATGTTTTTGTTTACGCGACTATCACTTCAGCATTCGTTTATATTTTACGTTCGCCGTGTCTAACGGCCAGCAGAATTAAGTGACATTGTGTGTAACCACGTTTAATTACAAGTTTGTGGGCTGAGGATACCATGTTAATTACGGTATGTGTTAAGTGTTTACTTTTTTGGCACATAAGTCTAATTTCATTGAAGGTTTTGGAGTAAAAAGGTGTACACTGTACAGTATCATCTCTGGCAAACGTGTGAAAGAGATTGTGATACAAAACATCTGAAAAAGTTCAGTAAACTTCCTGACACTTGACGTAATACCATTGTGAACCACCACTCAACAAGTATCCATATCTGCTGCGGCATTATTTTTGTCATCCTATGTTTAGCCGTTTTGATACAGGTTTGTGACAAACACACACACACACACACACGACGGCATATACCATGCTAGCATAGCGTTGTGCAGTAAAAAGTGAACAAAAAACAGTAATGCTTCTGAAGAATGGGGTGAACTGTAATGATTACGTGATTGGCGATGAAGAGTCCCACCGCTCCATCATTTTCAGAAATATACTTGAATGTACCATTCTTGCCACTGCAGTTACACATTTATATCCGTTTAATGGCCCCTTATCCAAGATGACCTGCATAAGCCAGTGCCAGAAAAAAACATTCATTTACCCGTCACACCTTGTCATACATCTTGAATGAACTTTTGTCACTTTTATGGTCCATACCATGTTCCATGCATAATTGTAGACCTGGCAATCTTTTCCTACATTGTCAAACTTTTTTGGCCTATCTTTAGGTATCACACCACTTTGTAACACATGCTTTTGCCACCCAATCATTCTGTCACTTCTTAAGATGATCATTGCCTTTAGTTCTAAGTGCAAATAGAGATTGTCCTTTGTTTTACTTTGCAGTTTCAACAATCATCAGGATATACAATAACATTTCTGGAGGCAAGGCCATGTCTCATCTCTTCATCTCTGCCTATCATATTTAATGCCATCATATTCAAATAAAATTGGGTAAGTGGGCATAGGAGACCACCCTACATTATTCCTTGTGCAAAATCAGTTAAAGGTGTGCTTCTGGTAAAATCCAAGATGGTGGAAGCTGCTGACTTATCTTTGGAATGGTATGACATGCCAAGTTGACTTTGTTCCCCATTAAGAGGTCAAAGTCCCAGTCTGAGGTGTTTGAAGCCAACCTGGCAAAAAGTGACAGTTATCAGTTGACACTAACAGACCCACTCAGCACTCAATGACTTTTTCCATTGTTCTACATTCCTATTTCCTCTCAATCTTCTCTCTTTATCCTTTCCACCCTCTGGCCCTCCCTCCTTTCCTACCTCCCTGTCTACGTCCCTCCCTCCTTCCATCTCTTCTAATCTTTTCTTCCATTCCCTTATCCTTCCCAATCTGTCCTTTCCCTTCTGCTACCCATCCCTCACCCTGCATTCTTTCATTCTCAACTCGCAAGCCACCTCCCAATTCTTCTTCCCCTCTCCACTCTTTCTTTCTCCCCTTTTATTTCCTTGTAAGAGATAGGGTGGATATGGATTTGCTGCTGGTTTTGTAGTAGCTTGGCTATGCATAGTTTCTAGTTAAAAATGTGGTTAAAATGCAGTTAAAATATTAACAAAATAAGTGAATAAACCATTTTCAAGGTCCTTCAAAATTTTCTGAAACTAACATGACAGTACTCCACAAAAATATATATAAAAACCAGCAGTTTATTTATAATATTACAGGCAATGGCAACTATCAAAAATCTTTAAAAGTGCTACTACTGAGCATCACATCGACATTTAGGCGATGTGATGGTTGGTACTGTAATATCATTGTTTGATTTTTGCAGTTTTTGGGATTAACTGCTGTTGATAGATTAGGTTTAACAGCGCTTTCACACAAAAAAAGGCTGCTGTATTTATTTTAGCTAAATATAACTTACAGAGTTCTAACATGTAAGTGTAAGACCAATGTGTTATGTGCTTTTCATTATTACAACAGCAACAATGCTTCATTGTGATGAAAACTTCATATCTTAACATTCACTTATCAAAAAGCCGTAATATAATCAACACATGCCAGTATTAGAAATATGGAAACACATAAGCCTCATAGACATAACCGGCATCCAAAATAACATTACACAAAAAAACACAGTGAAATATGAACGACCACTTGTAGGATATGCAATAATTCCATTACAGACACCGATAAGTCATAATGGTACAGCATTGAGCAATGTGAAGACACGTTACTTAAATATCTTCCTATGAGAAACTACAGCTACTTATTAACATAATTAAACTTTCTGACAATAAAACGCAAATTTAACTAGAAAGTTTTCCCTTCCATGTCATCAGGCAACATTTGCAAAGCTAGAAACGTTTACATATAGTCAGTCAGCAAATACAGGTTAGCACATAATCTTCCAGGGTGGTATAGAATTTCTACTTTTATGATATAACAGACTAGAGGAGCTGCTATCATAAATATAATGACACCTGATTATCTGGTGGTAATTATCATCAAGAGGCACAAAACACAGACACATTTTATAAGTCAACAGGCCAAATAAACAGGATGTAGAAATATGCTAAACTTAAGCTTATTCACTGAAAATATGAAATAAAGTCATCAAATTACCAAAAGATTGCTCTCAGTAAGGAAACCAGGATCAGAGAATCGAACACAAGTGTCAGAATTTGAACCGTTATTTCAGAGACATTTCTGCACATAGCAGTAAAAATAACCAGAATTAACTGAATCAATGTTTCATCGCCAATATTTCAATTCTTTTACATCCAATTGATGCCACCAAGAAAGACTGGAAGTTGTCCGATCAATGAACAGCATTTGCCAGGTGGTGCCAACAGCACAAAACAAAACATGAACAGGTGGCCTCATGCTAGGACACGTGCCAAAATCTCTTAGTTGTATTACTGCACAAGAGACCTGTATATGCCCAGCTTCCATTTACAGCTGTACAGTATTACACTACTTGCAATTAGCTGAAGTTTTACATGCAGCTAGCATCAAGCTCAATATTAAAATATGCATGTACAAAAGCTAAGTATAGCCTCATATGCCCTTACCAATCATGGCCATCTGCATTCATTCTAAATCATATTTTAAATCTACAATAAACGATAATCATTCATTCTACCTGTTTTATGGCCTCATTTGCAATTTGTCAGGAATGTTCAATATTTCAAGAAGTCTGCAAGTTACAGCATGTAAGGTTTTAAGTCTGCTAAAGGCTAAAATTGGCATAACTTGTCAACATGACCATATAGCCACCAGCTATTACATGTAAGATGTCGCAGGCTGCTATCATCTGCCATGGTCACATGTATTGCATGATAACTGGAAATGACAAATTGGGCAATTCGTTCTGCTGCTTGTTCCGCTGACCGTTAGACAATGCCAACAAACTTGTATAAGTCTATAATAAATTAACTGAAGTCTTGTTGACTTGCAGATGTCACCTTATGACACAGCATCATGTGTGTGCACTACAGCAGTTGTCAGTCCAACATCTATTGAGACAGTTTCATATGGAAACCAAAAAAGCAACGTTTTACATTTCTCAAATACAACATCCAGGTTTATGTTCAGAGTTTCATTACCCATGTCACTTGCATTATTCATACTAAACTGCACGGTGTCATACGAAAATCATAGGCATAAACTTCCTCATAAAAGTGGGGGCTCATATGGAGCCTATAATGGGGGTCTGTGGGCAAAGCCCCTGGTCACAGGGTAGCAAATCCACCCCTGAAGATGAAAGCAGTTTTTCTTTCAGAAAGTGCAAATGAGGCACAAATATGTCCCATTTGTTATCTGCTCAAAAATAATTTCATAAACAATACTGCTGCATTTCTGTTTGGCGTCATTTTATTGATCACACCGACAAAAAGGGGGGGGGTAAGCTCAAGCCTAGCAGCCTAATTGAAGTTTATGCCTATGGACATAATCACTTGTTATAACCAGGTTATCTCTACAAATCCTACATCAGTGCAATTATAAGAATAAGTTTCTACATACAAAAGTGATTAATGATAACATTATCACATATATCAACAAAAATAATACATCAACTTAGAAACTAGTGGTTTTCAAGAGGCACCGAGTTAGCTTTAGAATCCACGTACACATATACAGCCTGCACAAAACACAATGTACATCAGTTGTCACCATTTCACAAAAATATGCGCACTGCCAACACACTAACATATTATAATCACTTGCTTCCTTTTTCTCTTGCTTATATTTTCCTTTCTTATTTACCTCTCCTTTATCTTTTCCTTTGAGAGTAGACCTACTCTATTTCTCTGCATTGTGTACAATTTTGGTGACATTCGGTCAAGAAACCCCTGAGTTTACACTGTTAAAATAACACATTTTGCGGCAAAATGGCAAAAATTGGCATATCACGCCAAATATCTCAGAATATCCTGGACCTATCTTAACCTAGTTTACAGGTTTGGTAGGCGATTCCCAATATTCGTTTGGCAGTCGCCCAAGGGACGTTGCTATGAAAATCAGTTACATTTGGAGGACGTTCGCAGACATCGCCAGGAACGACCTTTACTCTTTGCTTTGGCGTTCGACAACGGATTGGCTGATCGTAAAGCCGCTTTCTAAAGATTAAATGACAATAATCAGGCTAAATCGTGTACAAATTTGGTCAACATCCGTTCAATAATCTCGCGAGTTTATTCCGTTAAAACGTGCAATTTTTGCCACGATTTAACAATGATCTTCATCCGTTATGTTGGCATTACAGAAAGGATTGGAAGGTCGCAATTTTTATCTCAGAAGAGTAATCGGCAATCATTTCTGTACATGCTGTAGAAATTTGGTGAGATTCGGATCACTGATTCCAGAGTTTAAGACATAAGAATTTGTACAGTTGACTTCAGGTACGTTCAGTAGGGGGCGGGGCTGCTAGGCACTGCGGCAACCAGTAAGTGTAAGTGTGTTTCATTTGTATTTGCTAGGGGGTGACACTATAGCACCAAGCGGGCTATACACTAGACTGTGCCATGCATTTCTAGTTTAAATATACTGTGATGTATCTTTGTTAAGAAGGTTCAGTGAAACCCGATATAATACGAAAAAGTGGTGGCAATAATGATGCCACCCTCCAAGGGCAGTTTGATGGTGGCATAACATGCAACTGATGCAAGTCTACGACACACACCATAGTGCACACTCACCCGCAGCGGATGGCAAGTGTTTTGTGGCAGGTGAATGTAGAGCTACAGACACGAGACAGACCAATCACAGCATCACTTAATGCCCCCTATGGTAGACGGAGAGTGCTAAAAATGATGCAGAAGGGATTACAAGTTCATAAGCACCTACACATTCATTGTTGCTTGCTATTCATTAAACTCCATTAACACAGCTCTGTTCTTGCAACAGCGGTACTCTGTCATAGCGACGACGGTGTTTCTCGTCCGTCTCCTCAATGTACCATGTGCCAGGAAACAGAAACTCGACTGGTGCTACTGGCGTGTATGGAGCTACATCGCATTCCACAGAAAACACAGTGTTGAATACATTAGTTTTATATGCAACATCTGGAATACATCTAAATAGTACACAAATAACTATACCACATAATTAGATTATTGGAAAATAGTAGTCTGTCAATAACATTTCGAAAGCAACTGCTATTATGCTAACTAAATAGCTAATTTAAGATCTCCCTATCATATCTTATTAAATTAGAAAACTGTAGCTAACAGCAACGTAAATATTCTGAGAAGTGCATTATATAATGTCTACAGCAATACCAGCTCACTGGCAATGTATAAAATCCTGGTTCAGGTACAGGACAGCCAGCATAAAGGGAGAAATACCCTTTCCATCAGTATGAGGCCAAGCACCCAATTTTTAAAACTTCCTTAAGATGATCCTAGGTTTCCTGTTTTCTTAAATTTTTGTAAGCTTAAAAATAGCACATCGACCATAAGAGCCTGGGTTGCATTATTTTTATTAACAGTTGAGCCACGTTTTCAATTTTCGAAATAACTAAACTAGGATCACACTTCCATTCAGCAGTGATCGCTAAATAGTTACAATAAATGCTGCTCAGTTACTACACCTGACATTCTATAATCTGTTATGACATTCTCCAAGTTCTGAAAGCTGGAAATATGTCAATAATTAAGTAACTTATTCTTTTCCAATAGAATGTATGACAAAAATAACCATATAGCAATTTACACACACAGTAAAGTAATAAATATGTCTATGATAATTAGCTGACACTGTGATCACGTAGATTCGTACACAGGACAAAATGATTTGCTGGGTAAATATTGTGTGATTTACACATATTGATATCTACAACAAATTGCCAGTCCGTCTGTTCAAGGAATAAGGAATGAGAATGACCAGTGATGATAGAAGCCACTGTCAATGCACTCAAACAGCAGCATTTACAGGCACAGTGAGATCACGACTTTCATCGCAAACATGTACAATAATGCAGACGACGACTAACCACAGTGATGGGTATCTTCACGCAGCTTCATTATCCTCGCAAACTCGGCTGGTTCAACCTTCATTCGCGAGTCCAACCGTTTGCGGACATCACTGACTGAACTCATCAGACGATCGAGTACTGATCCCGGGGCATAATCCGAAGCCACTCGCAGCATAAACATCGAAGATGCAAGACCCGAACCAAATGAGAACAACACCAGTCGCTTGTTTGCTATGTCTGATGCTGAATGACTGCAATTAAATAACCAATAATGATTTAAACACAAATAGCACTTGGCCGCCCATAAAAACCTACAACAATCATCATAAAAAGTAACTATGTTTCACTGAACCTCGTTTAATTTCTAACATCGTATTTTTACAGTATTTTTAGGTTTAATGTTGTGTATGATTTGTGTTACATTAGATTTAGTTTCATCAGTACTAACCTAAGTGATTGGCTGGGATAAATCATCTCCAAAATAACCTATTATCGTGAATTTTAACTCAATAATGAAGTTGAAAGATGAACAACAATACAAAAAAACAATATTAGAACAGAATTCAACTGAACTAGCTAATGATGTCACCATCTGGCTGTCACCTTGCCTACATCAAGATCGCCGTGGCAACAACGACATCCTCACTGGCAACAAGCTATTACTCCAAGCTGACTTTGCATTAACCATGACAACACGAGCCAACAGTGATGGCCAACTGTGTCCTCCGCCAACGTTAGCTTTTTGCATCTCTAGCTTTTCCAGAGTTACTCCACGTTTCCATAAGTAACCCTTGAAATAAACCAAATAACCTTACAGTGGCAGAAAACTGACAAAACAAATGTACATGTATGATCCACGTCCTCAACCTCAACATTTAGTAAACAACTACTAGCAGAAATAATGACCTGATAAGATATGAAACGAGTCCACCATAAAGTGACGATGTGTACATGTTACCAACACGTTGCGCTAGTTGCAGATACGGCAAAGTTTTCTGCTGATATATCGTTTTACTAGCAGTCATGAATGCCTGTTCAATTTCCCTGTCAAAATATGTGTCAGCCAGTTTGGCTTCTCTGAAAAAAACACACATTCACACGTGACTGCATGCATATCATAACAGCACTGCACATAGCACTTAAGAATACAATGTCATTCTGACAGCTATCACCAGCAACATACTAACAAAAGTTCTTTCTCTATGAAAAAGATCCAAATATGGGCAAATGGCTGTGTCATCAGTCACTTAGCTGTCAAGGGCAAAAGTTAAAATGTACTAAAAAATGGGCAGTTCCGGTCCTGTCTCGTCATCGGAGCAGCACACCGACGGATGATTTTGACTTACAAGGTATGACTTCCTGTTTGTGTTTTAGTGGCATTAAGTCCAGGTGGAACCAGTGTCAAGTTAAAGCCATTAAAGTCAGGCAAAGAATAATCATCAAGAAGGAAAAAAGCACGGAGTCAGTTATACCACACATGCTCCGTAAAAGCCACTTTTACTATGCAACACAGCTAAAAATGAATGTTCTGTACAAAGGCATGTACAGATAGATGACTGGCAGTAACAACAGCGAAACAAAATAATGAAAAGCTCAACAAATGAATGACCAAGAATGCAAAGACAGCTTAAATTTGTATGAGCTAATGACTAATGTGCAGCATGCAACAGACATTATAAGTTAGAACCAATAGTTAGCAGTATATATTTTATTTATTTTAAAATTTGTATCATCAGACAATAAATAGATAATGAGTGTAAAAGAACAAACTAAAATGCAGATGACACCGGTAACTGAAGGGCAAAACCACTTACTCAGTACTCAGAATTAAAACATACGGCTAAAAACGAGTAAAGAACTACCTGAATTTTTCAAGGCCAGTGTACATTCCACTGAAGTCTGGGTTCGTATCTGACAAAAAGTCATTTAGCATAAGTCGCGCTAATGACTTCTGTACCAGTTTGCAATATGGAGTGTGGAACAGAAATGCATCAGCAGACTGCAGTGAAAACAGCATTTTCTCTCCAACTACATGTGTGCAAAAACAACTTCCACTTATCGAAGAATAAAACAATGAATGTATGTTTTGCTATTATACAAAATTTCTCATTATTTATGCAGCATGCAGCAACAAAAGCCAAGCAAGTACCCAGAAACCGCGTAGACATAAGCCAATGTAGTCACTCCTGTTACCTGCATAAGGTGTGGAAGTAAGCTGACACTGCCTCTACTTCTTCTGCCCTATAACCCTATCAGTTTTGCAAAATATCTTTTTATGGGGGTGATTTTGTGCCATTTTTACAAATCTTATGGATACTATGCAAAGTATGGGGGCAAAGCCATGGCCCTTATTGGAGATCAGACATCTATGTTTAACTAGAATACCTAGCGGTATATTGT